>Ga0210387_10004818_pt1 | contig 10337 bp, 9 predicted proteins | sample IncBWC7OmetaG_FD_160108 | JGI IMG/M metagenome (GOLD analysis project Ga0210387, IMG submission 160108) | Forest soil microbial communities from Barre Woods Harvard Forest LTER site, Petersham, Massachusetts, United States - Inc-BW-C-7-O ...
CTGCCCTTCGTCCCGGTCCCACCAGTCAATCTGCAGATAATCCGAAGGGTAGCGCAGGGCCGCCGCGTGCAGGTCGCGCGCGGCTGGATCCGACTTCTTGCCCACGATGGTGATATGAATCGGCGCCGCGAAGAGCTCGCGATCCGCGAGCAAGATCTCGGCGCGCAATTGCTGCGGAGCCGATTCTGAAAAGCCGGCAAGATACCTCATGGCATGAGCCGCCATCCTTTGATAACGGCTATCCCCCGTGTAGTGATGCACGAAACCGGCAACGCGCACGAGCTCGGCGTTTTGCTCCGGCCGGCGAATCGGATCGCGAAACACGCCACGCTCGAGATTGCCGAGCGGCGCCGCGACATAGCCCCCCTTGGGATCGCGGAATTGCCGATTTATCGCCGCGAGCACAGCTTTTGCCGAGCTGAGCCATTCTCGATCGGCGGTTGAGCGATAGAGCGCTACAAACGCCTGGCTCATGGCCAGCGAATCGTCGAGGAACGGGCCGCCTCGATCCGTCGCGTCATGACGAAATGCACCGCTTGGCGCCAATCGATTGGCGATGGACCAGCGTGCTGCGCGAACCGCACGCTTTAGCGCATTCTCATCGCCGGTGACGTCGTAGTACTTGCACAAGGCGCGGATTGCCCAACCGATTTCGCGTGCGTATTCGTGGGCATCAATGCGTGGCATGCCGATGGCCCGCCGGCCGGCATCGTTCTTCGGATAGAATTCATGCCCGCTGATTTGCGCCGAGACGTCGGCGTCCTGGCTCACATAGAAGCCGCCATCCGGCGCGGCGAGAAATTGTGTCGTATAGCGGTACAGCGACTCGGCGGCCGCAAGATAGCGGGGATCTTTCCAGCGTGCGTAAGCTTCGCTATACAGTCTGAGGTCATCAGCCTGAAACGCCATGAGCTTCTCATAGTGCGGCGACTGCCAGTCCGCCTCATCCGAATACTGGTATATGCCGCCCCACACCGGGTCGATCAGGTGTAGGTTGGCGTCGAGGGTTTGGCGTGCATGGTGCACGGCCACCATGTCGCCGGCGTCTATCTTTGAGTAGGTCAGTTCCAGCGCCGCCGCGTCGACGAATTTGTGAACATCACCCCAGCCTCCATGCTGCTCGTCATAGATCTCATCGTAAGTCCGCATGAGCGCCGTCCGCTCGCGCGAGTTGAGCCGCGAGCCGCCGGCTTGCGCGATGACTATGGGCGGCGCCACTGACGGGCCTGGGCTCGGGTCGTCAATGATCGCCTGCAGGAGCGCCGCCATTTGTTCCGGCGGAATGTATCCGCGTCGCTTGACGATCTCGGTGCCGTCCGCCGCCAACACAATCGTCGCCGGCCAGCCCCAATCGCCGTAGCGGCTATTGAGATCCGGGTCACTGTCGGCGTCCACGCTCACCGCCACATAACGCTTTGCGATCAGTGCCTGGACCTTCGGATCGCCATAGGTCTTCTCGTCCATGACATGGCACCAATGACACCATACGGCATGCAGGTCGAGGATGACGAAGCGGTCCTCTTTGGCCGCCTCCGTGAAAACCGCATCGCTCCAATGGTTCTGCCACGAAATCGGGGCGGCATTGCCCTGCACCGAGAAGATCAAGGCGGCGCCTGCGGCAATCAGGGTGTTCATTCGAGCTAGACGCATGCTTAACTTCGCTTTTTTATGGATACGAAGGCATATTCGCTCCCCGGGTGCCGGTGGATGCAAATTAAGTCAAACAATCGTTCATACGGACTGTCCGAGACGGAACGGGAATCGCGCATACATCTATGAGATCAGCGACAGCCTACATGCCCCAGATACCACAACTCGCCGATAACCGAGTCTTGAGACCCGCCGAAGTCGCGCTGGCGCTCAATCTCATCAGCCGCATGGATTTTCTGCGCTTAAAGGCGATCGCCCGCCTGCATGCTCGCGGACTGCCGCCCGATGTCAGCTGGGACGATCTGCTGCAGGAAGCATTTACGCGCGCGATCGTGGGTTCGCGCCGCAAGCCGCAAGGCGTACCTATGGTGGCGTTCCTGGCGGGCATCATGCGAAGTCTGCGCAGCGAACATTGGCGCCGGGCGCGCGGCGGTCCCGGGCCGCGCGAATCGTTGCGCATCGATCATCAGCACGATCTGTCGCGCGCCGCCGAGTTGCGCGATCCGGCATCCGATCTTGAACGAGCCTTGCTCGCCCGCGAACAAATCGACGCAATCGAAGAGCTTTTCGCCGGCGATGAGGTGGCGCTGCGTATTATCGCTGGGATGGCAGAAGGGCGTTCGGCGGCGCAAATTCGTGCCGCAATGGCAATATCCAAAACCGACTACGACTCGGCGCGCAAGCGCATGCGTCGTACGTTGCTGCGGGAGGGACTGACATGCGGACTAAATTGACGCCGGCCACGCCTGCTGCAGCGCTCGGGAGAATTCTGGATCAATTGGATCGAGAACTCATCGAAGCGTCGGACGAGGACATCTTGGAAGCGGCGCGGGATTTGGGTATGAATCCCATGATGAAAGGCTCTGCGGCATTTATTGGTCTGCGAGTTCCTGCGATGGCGCACGTCGCCGATTTCTTCGACAGCGAGGCCCTGAAAAGCGTGCTGGGTGAAACGACGTGGCATACCGCCGCAGCTCAATTGACCTCAAAGCGCAAAGCGCGGCGGTTAAAGCCCGAAAGATCAATGGAGCGCAAGGATTCCGCTGATAAGTAAAGCGAGGCACGCGTAGCCCATCCCACTAGTTGATCTGCGCCTCCAGCAAGCAGCCGAACTCCCGCGCAAAATCCACGGAAACGCGCGCATGGACCGCACCCTGCCGGTCGAAAAAGCGCTGCGTGCCGTGCAACGTGAATACCCCTTCGTGCCAGATGTTCGGGTGGATATACAGGCCCTGGCGCCCGTCGAAGCGAAAGCATACGAAACGCCCGGGTGTCACGTCGTCTCCGGCAAGCGCCAGCGGTACGTAGAACGGCACTCGATCAAGCGGAAAAAACAATTGCCCTCCGTCAGGATGATAATTCGCGTGCCATAGCAGCATGCGCTCCGGCGGGGAGGCGTGATTGGTGTTCGCGAATTCCGGATCGCAGGCATAGGCAAGAATATAGTGTCCGTCCACTGCTTCGTTGCGCCCATACAGAATGTCGCCGCGCCACTCGCTGACGAACACGCCCTCTGTGGTGCCGCCCTGATCGCCGGTGTCTTCATCGACCGGCCGCGCGCCTTGCGCGGGCCAGCGCACGATCTCAATCGGGCAGTCATTTGGATCGTCTATTAGAAAGCCATATCCCTTTAACCCCGGATTCGTGGCTTCCAAGATCGGCATTTCGATGCGTGCCAGCCCCGCCGGCAGCTTAGGGTCGAGGTAGTCAATCGGCTCCCCCACCTTTCTATTCTATGCGTACGTATCGATGATCGCGGTGCGCGCGCTGCTTGTCGATAACTCCTGCGTACGGGCATAGGCATTGGCGGGGCTATATGCGCTGCCGCGATCAATGAAACGATGCGAAAGCACAGGATTTCGGGGCAAGACGGTCAGTTCCGAAGTGAGATCTTCGGATCCGCCTTGCACAATCAATAGGGGATCATCGACAGGCGTGGCGACGATAGTCAGCGGACGCCGCGGGACGACCTCGCCGGCCAGAATCAACGTCTGCTTTTCAGAGTTCACTCTCACACTGGGTTCCAAAGCACTCATTGCTTTAGCCAAACAGAACCTTACCAGACCTGCTCAGGCGGCACACGATTCATCGCTCAGAAGCCTGAAAATAGGCGCTGATTCACCTATTTAACATCAATTAAACAGTCTAACCGTATGAAAGTGCAGAGAATCTAGAACGCGGCCAAGGCGAGGGCCCTTGGCTGCGTCAGCCTTTGCTTAATCTGCTATCTGAACTGCGCAATCCTTCGATTCAAATTCCCAAGGTCCGGCACACCTTTCGACCACTCCATGAATCGCTTGTGTCCCGAAATGGCCGGTCGCCGGTCCTACCAGCGTCAAGGTGAAGTTCGAGAACATGACTTCGCCGCCCCCCAGCACGCATATCGTCGCCGTCGAGGGGTTTGCAAATGGCGTCTTGCCTCCGTTTACGGTGATGTACGCCGGTCCGGTCACCACAAATCCACCGCTGACCGGCTGAGCGAACTGCGGGCAGTACTCAGCCCAGTCGGAATTGACCTTACCATCCGTCACGATGATGTGATGCGTGTGAGCGCCGCGTGTTTTGGTGGGATCAATCTCGTCCTTGTCCACCGTGCCCTGCACAATCCCGTAGTCCGATGTTTCCATGTTCATCACGGCTGAAAACTTGGCGGTGCCGCGTCGTTCGTTCACATCGAGCGACCATCTGCCGCGCATTTCATATGGACCGCCCTTTGTGACGGCGGCCGAGGGTGTGTAGTCATTGATCAGACCGCTGTAGTGCACGGGGGGCGGCTCCTCTCGATCGCCCGCCACAGCCATAGTGAATCCGCCGAGCGCCGTCGCCACCGATAACATAACGAGGTCGCGTCCGACCCATCTCAATGCTTTGTTCTTCATTCCAAAAGCCTCCCGTTTGACATGTTGCTGTGCCGTCGGTGTTAAGCAACTAACCGCGGCAATTTCGCGCCTGAGGCGCTCGCGAACAATCGGATGCAGTGCCCGGTCGGGTCAAACGGCAATGCACGGAATCCGCGCACTACCGTCAAATGCCGTCCTTTGCCGCTGTTGGGAGGGGGAGCATTTTAGAGCATAGAATGTTGACTACATTTAGGGAGTGACCCGCGAGCGATGGACAAGCCGTCTCCTGACCTGCCGCATGGACCGAATGAAGGTCGCCTCGACTCGTGGAAGAAAATTGCGGTCTATTTGAAGCGCGACATAACGACGGTTCAGCGCTGGGAGAAGCGCGAAGGGATGCCTGTGCATCGTCACGTGCACGACAAAATGGGGTCGGTGTATGCGTTCCAAGCAGAGCTCGACGCCTGGATGCGTGCTCGAAGCGGTCAAGTCAGCGCAACAGAACCAGATCCCAACGGTGGCGCGGCATCGGCTACCTCGCGGGCGTCGCCTTTCCTCGCTCCCTGGGCCGCAATCGCAGTCGCCGGAGCGTTAGGCGCGGCCGCCATTGCCCTGATCATCTGGTTCGAGCGCAGCGATCACTTCTGGCGAAATCCCTTCGCTGGAGCGGTCTATCAATCCGTGACGGGCTTCGATGGCCGCAACGAGGCAGCCGCCGTTTCGCGTGACGGTCAGTTCATTGCATTTCTTTCGGATCGCAGCGGGCGCACCGACGTCTGGGTTACGCAGGTCGGATCGGGACGTTTCCATAACCTCACACGAGGGCTCGAAGGAGAACTCGTCAACCCCTCGATCCGCGAGCTCGGGTTCTCGCCCGACGGTTCGCTCGTTACGTTTTGGCTGCGTAGACAGTCGGGGTCGCCGGCAGACATTAGTATCTGGGCGGTGCCGACATTGGGCGGCGACCCGAGGCCTTACCTCGAAGGAGCGGCCGAGGCAACGTGGTCGCCGGATGGCAATCAACTCGCCTATCACACGGCGCTGCCGGGAGATCCGCTGTTCATTGGCGATGGCAAGGGTCTTTCTCGAAGCGCCCCCATCTTGATCGCACCCTCCGGACTGCACAGCCATTTTCCCGTATGGGCGCCCGGGAACCTGATCTATTTCTCCAAGGGAAGCCTGCCGGACCAGCTCGATATTTGGCGGGTTGACCCGCGGGGCCAGGCTCTCGAACGCATAACGTCACACTCGACGCGGGTGACTTATCCTGTGCTGCTGAATCAGCGCACCCTGCTATACCTGGCGAGTGCGCCTGACGGCTCGGGTCCCTGGGTATACGGCATGGATGTGGAGCGGCGGGCCGCGCACAGGCTGACCGCGGGTGTTGAGCAATACACCTCCCTCGCTGCGAGCGCAGACGGGCATCGCATCATCGCCACGGTGTCCACGCCGCAAAGGACGCTCTGGCGGGTACCCATCACCGATCCAATGCTGAGCGAATCCGTACCGGCACGAATTGCGCTGACCACCGGCACCGGCTTCGCTCCGCGCGTCGGACCGAATTTTTTGCTGTACGTCGCTTCGGCCGGCACGGGCGAGAGCGTCTGGAAGATTTCGGGTACCGCGGCCATGCAATTGTGGGCCGGCAGCGACGCACGAATCATCGGGGCTCCGGCAGTCTCCGCCGACGGACGCTTCATTGCCTTTTCGGTGCGTCAGCGCAATCAGACGCTGCTCTACGCGATGGGATCCGATGGTTCGCGGGCGCATATCGTATCGGACTCGTTGGAACTGCGCGGCGCGCCTGCGTGGGCGCCGGATGGAAGGTCAATCATCTCCGCCGCGGAAGAGAATGGTGTCGCGCACTTGTTCCGCATCCCACTGGAAGGCGCACCGACGCCGTTCATCGGCGCTTATTCAGTTGATCCGACCTGGTCGCCCGACGGCCAGTTCGTTGTCTATTCAGGACCGGACATCGGCACGAAGTTCGAGGTCAAGGCCGCCACCGCCGAGAGCGCCGCGCACCCTTTGCCGGAACTTGTTCTGACTCGTGGCGCGCGGCATCTCGCGCTGCTTCCAGGAGGCCGAAAGCTGGTCTTTTTGCAGGGCGAGATTCAACACAAGAATCTGTGGACGGTCGACCTTGAGACGGGCGCCATGCAACAGCTTACCCACATGCCCGCGGAATTCGACGTTCGTGACTTTGACCTGTCTGCCGACGGTACTGAAGCGATATTGGAGCGCGCGCAGGCGCGCTCGGACGTCGTTGTCATTGATCGGCCCGCTGCCTGACCGTACAAGCGGGCCGTATTGCCCGCTGGCTCGGTCGCCTGCGCGGACATTTAACAATTTTGCATATATGGGATAACTTTCCACTTTCGGAATATTCCCAAAGATGAGATATTGGGTCCTCATCAAAGGGGAAGCGCATTAAAAATTCAATGAAGAGTTTTCTCGCCGCCGCCGTTGCCGCGGCATTCCTGGGGTCTGCAGCACAGGCTCAAACGCCCACCGACAAGAATCTCGCCGCATCGATCGATAAAACGGCGGCGGCCGCGGTCGCCGCAGGCGAGAGTCCTGGTCTTGAGGTGGCTGTGATCAAAGATGGCAAGCCACTTTTGGTGAAGAGCTACGGCTCGGCCAATCTGGAGCAACACGTTCCCGTCTCGAATGACAGTGTCTTTCGCGTCGGTTCCGTCACGAAGCAATTTACCGCCGTGGCGCTGTTGCTGCTGGCCGAAGAGGGCAAGGTTTCCCTGCAGGACAAGCTGTCGAAGTATTACCCGAATTTTCCGCGTGCCGATGACATTACCTTGGATGAAATGCTTCACCACACCAGCGGCATCTACAACTACACCTCGGCGCCTAGTTTTGCGGTTGATGGCATGGTCCACCGCAGCACCGAAGAAATGGTGGAGTACATCGGCAAGCTGCCTAAAACTCAGGATTTCGAGCCCGGAACTGATTGGTCCTACAGCAATTCGGCCTATTTCATCTTGGGCGGGGTGGTGGAGAAGGCATCCGGCCAGCCTTTGGCAAAGGTGTTCCAAACCAGGCTTTTCGCGCCTCTCGGTATGACCCACAGCGCCCTCGATGACGAGACCGAAATCGTCGCCGGTCGAGCCTTAGGTTATTCGGCCTCCGCTCCTGGAAAATTCACCAACGCGCCTTTCATATCCATGTCGATTCCCGGCGGCGCAGGTTCAATTCGTTCAACTGCCGGCGACCTCGCCAAATGGAATGCGGCCTTGTATGGCGGCAAGATTCTCAAGCCTGCCTCGCTCGCGGCCATGTTGACGCCGGGCAAGCTCAGCAACGGCGAGAACTCCGGCACAGCCATGTCGAAAAAAATGGCCGCGGCGGGCGCGCCGGCAGCTACTCCGCCCGCCAAACACGAATACGGCTATGCGCTAATGCTGTCGGAAGTTGAGGGCCATCGAAAAATCGATCACGGCGGCGGGATATATGGTTTCAGTGCCGCGCTGTCGGAATTCCCGGATGACAAAACAACTGTTGTCGTGCTGTCCAATGCGATCGGCAAGGATGTCGGCGCTTCCAAGATTGCCGATCAAATCGAGCGTCTCGCGATCGGTCTGCCTGCGAAGAAGTAGCCACGCGTGTCGTCCCGATTCACATCTGTCGCCAAACCCGGTGCCGCGCTGCGGGCGTTTCGGCGCAAGCAGGGCTGGACGTTGGCCGAGGTAAGTCAAAAAACCAGTCTGCCCGTGTCGACGTTGTCGCGCATTGAGACCGATCAGATTTCGCCCACGTATGATCAACTGAGCAAGCTCAGCGTGGGTCTCTGTATCGACATGGCGCAACTCCTGTCAGGTGACATAAATGACGCCAAGCCCGTGCAGACCGCGCGCCGCAGCGTCAACCGCGCGGGTGACGGGCAGATTCTCGATACGCCGATGCAATCGCTGCGTTATCTGAGCGTCGACCTGACCAATAAACAATTTGCACCCATCATCGGCGAGATCAAGGCCCATTCTCTCGAGGAGGCGGGTGAATTTCACCGGCACAACGGCGAAGAATTTATTTTCGTGGTCAGCGGCGAGCTGGAACTACACAGCGAAAGCTACACACCCCTGCGGCTGCGTCCGGGTGACTCGGTTTATTTTGATAGCAGCATGCCGCACGCCTATGTGGCCGTTGGCAAGGATCCCTGTAAGATTCTATCGATTTGCACGGCACCCTTCGAGAACGTGGCCATCAAGCGCGCCGAAGATCCACGGTTCCGGCGGAGGCAGTCACCGGCGGTTATCTAGCCGCCCAGATGTTGAGCCCGCCATCCCGTGCGTAACGATCGATGGATTGCAGTTCGGCCGCGCTGAACTCAGGAGTCTGTAACGCGCCCAGACACTCCTCGATCTGTGCCCAGCTGCTCGCGCCGATGAGGGCGCTCGTAATGGGCGGCTTGGCCAGCACCCAGGCTATTGCCATCTGCGCAAGACTCTGTCCGCGTTGCTGAGCAATCTGGTTGAGTGCGCGCACATTTGCAAGATTGGCTTCGCTGAGCATGCTTTTCCGGAACGAACCGTCCTGGGCCGCGCGCGAATTCTCTGGAACACCCTTAAGGTACTTGGTGGTGAGCAGGCCTTGAGCGAGCGGCGAAAATGCGATGCACCCTAATCCCTCCTGCTCGAGAACTTCGAGCAATCCGTCTTCCACCCAACGATTGAGCATCGAATAAGAGGGCTGGTGAATCACGAAGGGAACTCTAAGATCGCGAAGAATGGAGGCCGCTTCGCGGGTCTGCTGCGGTCCATACGAGGAGATGCCGACGTACAGCGCCTTGCCGCTGCGCACCGCCGTCGCAAGCGCACCCATCGTTTCCTCGATCGGTGTTTGGGGATCGAAACGGTGCGAGTAGAAGATATCGACATATTCCAACCCTAAGCGCACGAGGCTTTGGTCCAAGCTGCTGAGCAGATATTTGCGCGACCCCCACTCGCCGTACGGGCCGGGCCACATGAAGTAGCCGGCTTTGGTGCTGATAATCAGCTCGTCGCGGTACGCAGCCAAATCAGTGGCGACGATGCGGCCAAAGTTCTCTTCAGCGGAACCCGCCGGCGGGCCGTAGTTATTGGCGAGATCAAAATGCGTGATGCCATGATCGAAAGCCTTGAGAATCATGTCGCGCGCTTTGTCGAAGGAGGCCGTAGCGCCAAAGTTTTGCCACAGACCCAGGGATATGCGCGGCAATCGCAGACCGCTGCGTCCGCATCGGGCGTAAGGAATCCGGTCGTATCGATCAGCGGCGGCGGAATACATAGGCGCTACTTACCTCTATATGCATGCTACGTCCAGTTACAGGTAATATCACGCCGTGGATACCATCGATTGGCTGCTCGATTCGGACCCGGCCATCCGCTGGCAGGCGATGCGCGATCTGGTGCGCGCCTCACCGGCGGCAATTGCTGCTGAACGCGCCCGCATCCCGTATGAAGGGGCGGGCGCCGAAATTCTCGCGCGCCAGGGATCGGACGGCGCGTGGCACCGGTCAGACGCTCCCGACTGGTTGCCGACCCTGTTTACGATGATGTTCCTGCGGGCGACCGGGGTCGATCGCGCCGATCCGGCCATCGGCTCGGCGGTGGCACGCCTCGAGGCGGGCTTCCGCTGGGACGAGGCGTTCGGCCAGAAGCCCTTTTTCGAAGGAGAGGTGGAACCTTGCATCAATGGGGGCACGTTGGCGCTCGGCGCCTACTTCGGACGCCCGGCGGAGAAGCTCGCACAGCGTCTCATCGGCGAGCAACTGGATGACGGCGGCTGGAATTGCGAAGCGCCGAAGAGCGTCCGCTCGTCGTTTCATACCACGATTTGCGTGCTGGAGGGGTTGCT
>Ga0210387_10004821_pt1 | contig 10335 bp, 11 predicted proteins | sample IncBWC7OmetaG_FD_160108 | JGI IMG/M metagenome (GOLD analysis project Ga0210387, IMG submission 160108) | Forest soil microbial communities from Barre Woods Harvard Forest LTER site, Petersham, Massachusetts, United States - Inc-BW-C-7-O ...
AATTACCATATATGGTAATACCCCTGATTACGTAGTTGGTTAGGTTCCCTCCTGAGAGCTGAAAAAAAAAAACCGACCCTAGGTAAATTTTTTCGTAGCCGGCATACCCTTGTTATTTACTTGTAATAAAGTTATATGGAGGTGGAGGCGACTATTGCTACGTGGGCCTACATTCTGGGCACCTCTGCGACCGTTTCATTTCATCACTTACTTGGTTACAGCCCTAGCCTGAAACTAGAATTTTCTGTTTGTTCTTATTTTTTGTCACCAATAAATATCACTTCGGCTCTGAGTTAGCGCTAGCGCTTAAGACCAGATGGTCACGGAAAATAAGAACAAATAGAATTTTCTAGTTTCAGTAAAGGCATTGCCAGTGGCAGGTGTATATATCAGGTGGGTCCAATATATACCAAGAAAGGTTTCAGTTGACGTTCGCGGCAACAGCTAGTATATCAGGTGGGTCCAATATATATCGAAATCTCAATATAAATTCAAATGTACAGTAAGTACTTGATAAATATTATTCAATAGGAGTTACTGTAGAATAAATGTCGAAAGGCTGGCATTCAATTATTATTCAAGACTGCGACCAAGAGGGACTGCATTCAACATGGCCAATGCTACCATTCGACAGCTTGTTCTACTTCTCATGCCAATCATCGGTGATCAACCACCCTCTTCCCTTCGTTTGCAGTTGCTGTCTCTGGCAATGGAGAATACCGTGACTTGGCAGAAGGCTTCTTGCTGTGGAATACCTCTCGTGACATTGTCGTATAACCTTGTTTTGGACTGGACTCGTAACCATTCTGTCGTCGGACATGTAACAAGGCAGCTGTCGATAGACGGGACTGGTGACCTATCTGTCTATTAGAAAGGCAAGCTTGTCGATAATCTGGTAAATAAGGACGGTTAGTACGAGTCTTGTTCGACTATTATTTACGCTGCTCGGCCGTTTTCTAGTTTTAGTTTTAAGCTGTTTCCCTAGCTTCGATTGACAAGTATCGGTAATGAGCACTCAATCTTTGCGGATACCGAGCAAGGGAAGATAGTAGTGCTAATCCAGATAGAGAGAAATAAATGGTTGGTTTACTTGTTCCAGTTACAGGCCCGTTCTTTTGCAATTATTCAATAGGAAGAAGAATAGTAGACTACTTATCAATACCAAATTGCGTGGCATCTTATTAAGGTCGGATAAAGGAATGCAGATAGAAGATGACGATTCTGAAAGGGTATCTGACACATCCTGTCAGTCTCCGAAGCAGACAATAAAGACCTTGACATACTTTACTCGGAGTCCGACTTTGAGTCAACATCGGGTAATCCGCGGGGCTGAAGGGCGACAAGACGAGTGGTTTTAATCTCCCGGTGGTCAACACCGAAATACCGTTGCGTTTCGAAGCTCCAGCTGAGTTAAAGCAGTTAACAACATTGTTTTACAATTTAGAGTACGTAACTTACTCGAGGTTTCCTCGTGCCCAGTGAGCTGTTGCTTCAACGTAGCGCGCGACATCGCGGTCGACAATTGGACCCCACGACTGCAATTTGGCCCTGGCCACCAAGTAACGGTCTATTAATTCTTTGAAGTATACACCGACATAGTCTGAAGCTGCTTGAAGGTCGATATTTTTGGCTGTCATGAGCACTGTGATGATGTTGTTGCCGCTGTGACCTTTTGCCTGCTCCATGTTGTAGGAGTAGACGTCCTACAAGAAGAGATATTTAGATTGTGGCGGGAAAGGAGAATAAGAACCTTACGTTTGCCCAACAGACCATGTCTGCGGCCGTCCAATAAATATCCATGAAAGTAGGATCCTCAAATACCTCTTGAGGCAATTCAATGCCGAGAACATATTCGAAGAGGCCAAAGCAAAGGCGGATGGCACTGTTCTCTCGACGCAGAGTGGTAAAAGAATCAATGTCAAGGACCTCACCGCGCTCGCGAAGCTCAGCTTCTCTAGCAACGCAATCGATGTAGTTCTCACAATGCTCCAGGAAGCGCCGTGCAGTGTTTGGCCCTGCAAGACGGGAGAAACGTACTCGGAATCTACAGCAATACGTCAGAAGCGATTTTACGTAGGTAATTAAAAGGGAAAACATACTCCTTGGTTATCTTTGCGAGAACTGATTGGTCATTCCAATCGGGATCCCTCATGGCGTTGAGGAATATTTCGCCAGTATCGCGCGCGTCTTTTCCGCTCTGATCATCACTGACTTCGTCCATGACAAAAAGAAGGTTAATCTAAGGAGAGAAAAGGATCAGCTCAGAATCCCACATTAGTGCAGAAAGAAACCTCACGAAATCACAGCAAGTTCTGAATTGTTCGTACCCAGCATAGGGATAGGCATGGGACACGAGGAGTTCGTTGCAGCCTTGCACAAAGAAAGCCCGCTTCCTGTCGGTGAAGATGTTGTAGCTGTTGATCCAAGCTGCTGACTCGGCGCCTGCCTCCTTGTAATAGGGATTCGTCGAGCCCTTCAAGGGACACAGGACGAAAAGATCGGGCAAAATGAATTGCTTTGGGGCAGGGAACATGGTATCTAGATGGCAGAAAAGAGAGGAAATGGGCGGGACGGGAGAGTGTACATGACAGAGTTGCCTTTATACGAAACGGTCGGGCTGGGTAACTGTAGTGTAAATGCCACCGTCCCAAGGACAAGAAAAAAAAATTGAGGGTCCAACCAAGGTCCTACTGAAGTCGGCAGTCTTGTTGAATCTACAGATTCATCGTAAAATAAACAATTTGCCCTTCATTTCCGGCTACCAGTTAAGGTTTATGTCAGGATCCGTTTACCAGCCATTTGCGTCCAAGAAAACTGAGGAGCTTCAGATTGGATTATTAGACCTTGGGCGGGAACATGCTGCGTGTCACGGACTCACGGTGAAGGCTTATTTCAAGTTGAACTTGAGGGCTTAGCACTGGCACTCACTGACCAGACGACCTTCGCTTCCAACCGGCTCGGCTGTACCTGGATCATAATTGTGTCCCTTAAGAGCATGCAAGGCAACCGTGACGCGATGTCGCGAATACAGAGATTCTAGATCCAAGAAGTCCAGGTGTGAAGTACAGTATTCACAGGGCTTCTCAGACCATGGATTCAGTCACTTATCTGTTTCACCTTGGCGGCCAGTCATTGGGTAATCGAAGCATGGGGGTAATATTTATACCCTCACGCTTTTCTTCTTCACTCAAAACGCAAGACCACAAGAGACATTCACCCTTAATGACATTGATCATTTTCTGACATGTCCTACAACTGAATTTGATCCAAATATTTAAATGATGCAAGAGAAGTTTCCATAGGATAATTTTGTACATATCATGGATACCTGTCTGACTGTCTATACCAGATCATGGCAAGTAACCTTTCATAACGTCTAGGTCGAGACTACCTACTGACTGCAGTAGAAATTTAAAGATCTAAACAAAGTGAAGACCATGTGTCGAAGCATTTCTCAGAATTTAGAAAAGCCGGTGATATTATATAGAGCAAATATAGAGTATCAAATTCTCTTCATCCATTGTAACACCCATCTGGCTTCCTCAAAGTAGACGCTCTCCTCAACATCCATTGCAGTTGTCCATTCAGCCTGAGCTGAAGGGATACGGAGAAAGTGATCTCGCAACATCGATATCGTGGACGATTCTCTGTCGGCCTCCGACTTTCATTGGTTTGCAGCGCCATGCCCAATGAAAAGTTTACTACGTGCGCTATCGAAATGTCTCCGAATTCGATGCCTTGCCTGACCGTGCTGGATATTTTCACATTTGTCCCTATAGGACTGACTGCAACGGTGTAAAGCATGAAAAATGCCGCCACATCCGAAACGCCAGAGTCATCGATGCAAATACAAAGAGAAAAAAATACAGACGGAAGAAATGGACATGGTTATGTACCACCCAAACCTTTTAAACCATAGACGGTTGGAAAGAATGACTGGAAAATGAGCATTGCAGGGAAAGAACAATTGCCAGCTTCTAGTGATAAAATTTAAAGTCAAGCTTAAGGCCGAGTAAAAGAAGTTTCAGCTTGGTGGGAAAGACAAAAGCGCAGAGACATGTATAAGAGTGCGCTCGCCTGCCTACAGTAACCCCGCGTCGAGGCTGGATGTGATTCCCGAGATGGAAGTCGTTGAACCAACCAATTCTTCAAGGGGAGGGCATAGAATTCGAGCGCAACGCCCATAACCTCTAGTTGCCTTGTAACCCAACCTATTAGTAGTCATCCAGTTAACGACACACAGATAGGCCAATGAAGGCTGGCAATGCGTATGCACGCCAGTCAGACTTTGACGGCAATCACTTTTACATGAATTAGATACATATATGACTTCACGACACGTTGTGTCGACAGACCGCATGCGCAGTTGAGGTCTGGAAACGCCATCAAAGGTGCAAGGTTCACAAATGGTAAAGATCGCACCATTAGTGCCTTAAAGGAGCAAAGTGCAGAGCAGAGTCATGATTGTAAGACAATGGCGGAAGGGATAACAGGATTGACCGAGGATATGAATGTGAGGAAAGTTCTTACTCTAGTGTGAGGAGTCATTTTACCGAAAAGTCGAAACCTAAAAGCTCCCATGCGGTTAATATTATGGCATTCTACAACATGTCGATTTCTACGGTAGGGCGGGAGAAGATTCCGCTTTGAGGTCGAGTATTGGACCTCGGGTAGCCTTGGATACCTCGGATGGCCAATAAAAGGCACTGGTAGGACCAAAATCAGAGAGGAAAATTCGCAGACAACGAGGATTTCATGAGGGTTTGTTAGTGTATAGAACTGAGAACAAGCATGCACAAGACCACGGATGTAAGAGAGGCGAGTGGAAACGAAGAAAAACAGGGTGAATGAAGACTTGGGCGACGATAACCAAGGTGTCCTATCATGGTGAGAGCGCTACTTTCAGAAGCATATGCGATAACTGGCGTAGCGCCCGCTGGTCTCGCTTGGTCTTGTGATCTTGACCACCTGCCCTCGCCGAAGACCATAATATCGCGCAACGGGATCGGCCAGCTGAATACGTGGAAGTTGTGTTTCCTTCAAACGACTATGAAAAAATTAGTGGTTGATGTCCGTGTGGAGCGAGGACCTAACGAAGCCCAGAACGCACTATTTTTCCAATAGGATCTTCTTCTCCTCCGGTGACAAAACGTCATGTCTTGGTACCAGTGTGTGGTGTACAATGTTTACCAGCAAGTCGGATTCTGAGAATTCCTCCAATCGGTATTGTGCCGCCATAGCCACGATGACCTACAAGGATGAAGGTTGGTAATTGAACACATATTTATATATTTACGACATGTTACCTTTCGCGCAGATGGTGTCATATTTCCCGGAAAGACGATTATACCTCGCTGGATCACTTTTTCTTCCAGTATGCTAAGTAGTCTGCGTACTACAATCGGTAAACCAAGATAACAGTGCAAAAATCGGGGAAAAGGAAAACGCACTTTCTCATTGTCTTTACGCCGACACTCTTCTCTTCCGAGAAGAAGACGAAAATTTGTTCAGCTGGGTTCGTCCGAGAATTGGTGAAGAAATTGAGCTGATTTCGGCTGCACCAGACGACTATATGAGTAAATTCCCTCGGATAAACCAAGTCATACGCAAGACACTGACTCGATCATACCGACGCTGTTCGCATAGAGGTCCTTGAACGCTTGAAGATCCATGTGTATTTCGTCGTCTGATACTTGGAAGCCCTATGTCGAAATTACACCGTAAGAACAAGTATACAATTAAGGACCATTTTCAAGATATCTCACTCTATCTTTGACCAGTTCGTGGATGGTCCGGTTGACCTTCCATAGTTTCGCAGACTCGTCGACATCGCCCATGACCGTGACCAACTTGAACGTGTGGAACAAAAATTTGAAACTCCGAAAGCTAAGTGCAGATCCAACTTCAAGTCATCGTAATCATCAGATGGCACCGCAACCAAGTACCAGCAATGGCACCTCTTCGGCGTCTACCCTACCCCTTACAAATGGTTTGATGGTGATGTTGACTTTAGTGTGTCACTCTCACACCAAATCTGACGAAAATAATAATATGTCCAGAGCAAATTGAAGCCTGCGAAGATATTCAAAGGCGCCGTGGAACCTCCGCCTGCCACACCAGGAAGTTACGCGCAACGATTACCGAATACAGGCCCTCGACACATCACTGGTATTAGTTTCGATGACAGAGGGGACCAGGTGGTTACCGCCGGGGAGGACGAGACCTTCCGATTATACAATTGTAAAACCGGCAAGCGAGTTTCCTCATCGCCACATACTTGTTCTCAAACTGATCCATCGCCCCGTGCAGACAGTTGAAAACCCTGCACTCCAAAAAGTACGGAGTCGATTTACCCAGGTTTACGCACAAGAACACAGCCATTGTCCATGCGTCCACAAAGGAAGACGACACTGTTCGGTATCATTCATTGCATGACAATAAATATCTGCAGTATTTCAAAGGCCACAAAGGGAGAGTAGTCTCCCTGGAAGTCTCACCAGTCGACGACGGCTTCATGTCCGGTTCTATGGACAAGACGGTGCGGCTGTGGGACCTCCGAGCACCAACCTGTCGAGGGTTATTGACTGTACCGTCCTTCCCGATTGTAACATACGATTCGACGGGACTAGTCTTTGCGGTGGCTGTAAACCATTACTCTCGCATACTATTGTATGACCAAGCCAATTTCGACAAGGCTCCTTTTCTCGTCATCACACTCGAGGATCCGACACTAGCCCTTGTGAGCTACCCTCCTCGACCAATCTACATGACATCTATGTCCTTTTCTTCGAACGGAAAATATCTCCTCGTTGGGTGTTCGGGCGATGCTCACTATATTGTAGATGCCTACGAAGGACATTTGCTCGCAAAGCTCGAGGGTCACGTGGGGTTGGAACGAAGAAAATCGGGTGCCCCTCCAAGTATAGAGCCGGCCAAGGGGAATAGTGGAGAGGAAGTCTCTTGGACGCCGGATAGTAAATATGTGGTTGGTGGAAGTCTGGATGGGAGAGTGTTGGTGTGGGACATGCAGAACCTTCCAACTCGTACTGGGGTTGTCGATTTGAAGACTCATCCTGTGCGCATCCCTCCCTTGGTTGCGTTGGATGGACATCCTGGTCCGTCGCGGTGTGTTAAATTTAATCCCCGGTTTACCATGATGTGTACGGCTGGGGCTGAGTTGGTGCGTAATATTCGTTCTGCATCTCACGCAAATCTTTACATTGCTTGGGCAGGCATTTTGGTTACCTGATCTGTCGGGCGACGCTGAAGAAATTGCACGGGAGCTCCTGAAAAAGAGAGCACCGGTGGGGTGAAGTCTAGTAGTTTACAATCCCTTCGGTCTATGTACATTGTTGGAATCTCAATCACGTGGCAGCCTGCCCTCATGCCCACATAATTTATATCGGACGTGGCATTGTCAAAATTTATATTCAAACATATTGCATTCCCTTGTCCTCCAAAATAATTACTGGGTCTCTTTAAATATCTTTGACTTCGGGTTTTCATTACTCGTATTCTACAGTCAGGATGCATCTCCAGCACCTCCTCAGCAGCGCCTTGTGCCTAACGTCATTTGTGCTCTCACTCTCAGCCTGTTGGTTCCGAGTCTGTTCGACATACCTCCGTAACGTTGACCACTGATTTTTATCCATGCAACAGCGTCATTAGGAAACTCAACAGAGCCGGAAGTACTCGTTGTTGCATCTTTCCCCGAGAACAATCCATTTGGTCGTGCGTTTCATTTCGTGCTCCCAGTCCTTTTGTAGTAAATAACGGAGGAGGTAGATGTTGTGAACGGAGAGAAGAACTCGATTACTGTAACTGTCGAGAACAAGTCAGATCGGAACATTACTCTGCGTAACATCGCTGGTTCGGTCAGTCATCCGGAGACGAGGGTCTTGGTCAAGAATGTTAGTCCGTTGATATCACGACCAAGCTGACAATTATGTGAATTACTGACTTGTGCATGTTGGGCAGCTCACGAGTGTGCCATATGGCATCCATTTGCTTGAGGGGGTAAAACTCCAACTCCCTTATGCATTCTACAGCGAGTGAGTATCCATCCTCCGCTTCAAGGGTATCGTGATTTACTCATGTCATTCCTTTAGATTTAAGGTCTGCTACAATCCTTCCACGCAATCCGTCTTAAATGAAATCTGAATATCACCGTGGTAGCCTGGCGACCTTCGCCTCAACATCTGGCTGGAACATGAACTTGACGTCCGTTCTTCATCGCATCGCGATTCTTCTGCATAAGAGTCTCCCTAACTGACTTTATTACAGGACGAAACATATAGAGTATCAGCTTACGACTCCATCGTCACCATCGTTGAACCAGAAGCCTCTATCCTTGATTTTAAGCTGTACGCCTCCCTCCTTCAACCACCGCCTTTCATCCGCTTATCCTGAATCCAGCCTATCGACGTACCTAGTAGTATCGGGTCTCTTCGGCGGCCTGCTCTACTTCGCGTACCTCTCGTTTGTCCCTAAGACCAAGTCCAGGAAAACTCGCAAAGCCCCCTCTCAATCAGTCAGCGCATCCATTGGGAATGTCACAGCTACTGGGACCGCTAGTTACCAGGAGGAGTGGATTCCTGAGCATCACCTAAGGAGGGGGAAGAGCGGGAAGAAACAGAGCGGGTTTGCGAGTGGGCCTAGTGGGGATGAGTTGAGTGCTGGTGAAAATTTTGGCACGGAAGGGAAGAGACGAAAGGGGAGAAAATAAGTCAGTTGAGAAACGACCTGTTTGCAGGTGACCTTGGTGCGCTCTCCTATTGAATAAGTACGGGTGTGTTTCTGAAATGTTAGTCCCAATTTTGGTGAGGAAATAAGTATTTGTATGTAGTTTAGATCTAACCAGGATGACGATTGTTTTTGAACAGCCCGAGATCAAGTGTTAGGTTGTTTGGACTGAATTCTATAGCCCGCAAGCAAAAAAAGAAAACTCCATCGCCGTTAGATCTCATAAGTTCCTTTATCTGCCTTTATTTATGTAAGTAAGATGTCTCATGATCACTGCCGGCGCAAATAATGTTTGGCGGGAATTGGCAAGAGCTTGAGAGAATAACGTTTGCAAACTCGCTATGCATGACTCCATTCCAGCTCAGAGTCATTCGAACGTATTTATTATTTAAATAATAATCTCGTGGCCATTCAGGTTGCTATTTCTGTCAGACCATGGCGTCCACCAGTCGTTGCCTTCTGCTGCTCGATCTCCAGAACGAGTTCCTTTCTCCTGGAGGACACTTTCCAATCCACGAATCCTCTCAAACATTCCTTGATGGCATGTATAAACTCGTGTACGCCTTTCGTAGTGCTGGAAACCCAATATTTTGGGTGCGTTCAGAATATGAAAACACTGGGACAAGACCTCAGGGGGACGACGGGGATGCTTCAAATATTTTATCTGGAACTCATACCGGGCGCAAGCCATGCTGCGCCAAGGGTAGCACAGGCGCCGAGTTTCCCGAAAACATTGCAGCCTTGATTTCAGCCTCATCACCGCAGTCTGAAAATGTGATCATCACGAAAACGTGGTATTCTGCATTTAAAGAGACTACTCTTCTTACCGACTTGAGGAATCGAGGGATCACAGAACTCTACGTCGGAGGGCTCATGACCAATGTCTGCGTGATTGCAACAGTCACTAGGGCTCAGGAATTGGCGTTCAATGTGAAGGTCGTAGAGGATTGCTTGGGATGGCGGAAACGGGAGAGCCATGAGAGGGCGCTTCAAAACATGCGCTCACTCCCAGTTCAAGTCGTTTCAAGCCAGAATGTAATCAGGAATATACAAGGAGTAGAAGCACCAATTGTCGAGTCCCCGATACCTCGTATTCCCATGTTGTATTATGTCAATGGCTCCATCCCTAGCTGGCGTGTCTTGATGTCATTGTACGAAAAGGTTCGTCTGTCCTCCGACGTTCACTTATCTTCATTTAACGATCGTCCATTCATGAATTAGGGCATTCAATTTGAGGCAATACGACTAAAAGTTATGTCGAATCCCAAAGAAACACGCCTCCCCGCATTCCTTGCCCTTAACCACCGCGGCAAAACACCGGTGTTTGTTGACATTCTTCCACCCTCACCTATGTTCGAAAGTGACTCTAACCCGGTCTCGCCAACAACGATCAACGTCAACGAGAGTCTTGCCATCCTCCAATATCTCGAAGATTATCATGGCCCAGAGAGACCTCTCCTTCCCCCAGTCTCCCAGCGTGCATCTCGTGCCCTCGTTCTTTCTCGTATCCAAGAGACTGAGAACCTTCACCATGCATATGATGCCCTTGAAGATGCACACTTTGAGGCTGCTAATTCCGGGGAAATGCTGGAT
>Ga0210387_10004823_pt1 | contig 10331 bp, 8 predicted proteins | sample IncBWC7OmetaG_FD_160108 | JGI IMG/M metagenome (GOLD analysis project Ga0210387, IMG submission 160108) | Forest soil microbial communities from Barre Woods Harvard Forest LTER site, Petersham, Massachusetts, United States - Inc-BW-C-7-O ...
TGATCCCAGCGGGCGCCGCCGCCGGCGGCGGAAGGGACGGCGCGGGCGCCGGCGGTCGGAACGCCGGGGTGATCGCCGCGTGCGTCCCCAGACGCGGGGGCGGCGCGCCGATGATCGGCGAGGTCGGCGACAGCACGGGCGGGCTCAGCTGGCCGAGGCGCCCGGAGAGCCGCATCCCGTAGAACCCGTCCGGCCGCTTTCCCTGCGCGCCCACCATCTGCAGCATGGTCGCCACCGCGCTCGCCTGTTTGAGGAATGCGTCGGAGAGCTTGAAGCGCAGGTAGGCGTTGACCGTCGAGGTCGGCAGCGGATCGCGCAGCGTCACCTCCCCCTCCAGCGCCACCTCGCCGTCGCGCGACTTTCCGGTGATCTCCTGCAGCTTGGCCAGGCCCTTGTCGATCGCGATGTGGCCACCAAAGTCGTCGAGCCGCAGCTTCGGCAACGTCAGGCCGCCGCTCAGGAACGGATTGCCCGCCACCTTGAGCGGCGTCTTCCCGTCACCGATGATCACGCTGTCGCAGGACAAGGTGACTTCGCCGCTGGCCTCGGCCAGCTTGCCGCTCGGCGAGAGGAGGTTGAGATCGACCTTGGCCGTCCCCCCCAGCGGCAGGTTGATGGCGTCGCGCACGCCGGGGAGATCGCCGAGCCGGACGTCGCGGGCGCGGACCTGGAGCTCGAAGGGCCCCTTCTTGCCGGGGGCGCCGGTCTGGGTGATGTCGATGTGCCCGCCGAACGCCTCCAGCGAGACGGTGATGGTCTTCGACGACGACAGCAGCGACCAGGGGGAGACGGACAGCCTGGCCGACTCGATCGTGAAGCGGGTCGGTTTTCCGGTGGCCGGCCGGGTGCGGACCAGAATGTCGCGAAAGACGACCCCCAGCCCGAAGGCCGGGCTGGCAGAGCCGATCTCGAGATCGAGATCGCGCGCGGCGGCCGTCCGGATCGCCACCTCCTTGGCGCGCTCCGAAGGGAACGAAAAATAGAGCGCCACGATGAAGACGACCAGCCAGACCAGGCCGAAGAGCGCCGGGCGGCGCAGGCGATTCAACAGATCCGCGGAGAGGGTGACCATGCGCTACTCCTTCTTGTCCTGCTTGTCGGGCTTGTCCTGTCCGTCGGCCTTCTTCTTGTTGGTCTTGTCCTCGTGCACCTTCTCGAACGCGGTGGCCGTCGCTTCGACGTCCAGCTTGCCTGGGTCGGCGCCGTACGGGTGCTTGAGCGCCAGCCGGGTGAAGAAGATGAGCCGCGGGCCGGTCTCCACCCGCCTCATGAAGTTGGTCAGGCTCTGCAGGTCGGTCTCCCGGATCTTGAGGTCGGTGTCGTGCTCGACGTACCGGCGTCCGGCGGGGACGGTGGGGCGCTCGCTCGACTCGGCGATCTGGATGTTCTCGGCGCGCGCGGCCGCCTCCAGATCGCCGGCCAGCTGCGGCGGCGCGTCGCCGATGCGCGCCTCCTGGACCGAGTTGCGCGCCTTGGCGTCGAGGTACTCGTCGCGGTGCTTGGAGATGGCAGACAGGGCGTCGCGGATGGCCCCGTTGCCGTCCTCCAGATCGCTGATGTCGCTGAGCTTGTAGATGACGAAGAGCGCAACCGCGACCGTCGCCACCGCCGCACCGAGGACGCTGACCCAGCGCTTCTCGCGTGGCCCGAGCCGCCCCCACTCGCCCGCCAGGTAGTCGGCCGGGCGGCGCGCGAGCCGCGTCACCGATTCAGGAAGGCTGCTGAGCACGCTCATGGTCGTCTTTCGCTCACGGACACTTGGAGGTGACGTTGAGGGTGAACTGCTTGCCGCCGTCCGAGACCTCGGTGATGGCCCCCTTGGTCACCTCCTCGAAGCAATCGATCTCCTTCAGCTTGGCGGCGATTTCGTCGACGGCGGCGGCCGTGTCGGCGGTCCCCTTGATGAAGGTCTTCTTCGGGCGAATCTCCAGCTCGGCGACGTCCAGCTTGACCTTGTCGGCGGACGGCACCTTGCGCGAGATTTGATCGAGCAGGTCGAAGGCCGTCGCCTTGGGCAGCGGCGCCAGGTCCTCGCGGAAGCCCTTGCGCATGAGCTCGCTGACCGCCTCGGCATCGTCGCGCGGCTTGCCGAACAGCTCTTGCGTGGCGGTCTTCAGCTCCTTGTCGAGCGCCTTGCGCTCCGCCCCCAGGCTGGACGACTTGGCGCCCAGGTCGACGCCCGCCGCCAGCACCAGCGACGCCGCCAGCATCACCAGGTGCCCGGCCTTCTGGCGCAGGATCGAAAAGTTCGCCCGGTAGACGAAGGGGCCGCGGCGAAAGTCGATCTCGCGCGAGCCGGCGGCTGCCGCCAGCGCGATGGCCCCGGCCAGCGCGTGGACCTCCGATTCGGGCGCGGCTTCCTCGGCGCTGGCCGGATCGCGCGCCAGGTGGCGGCCGCCGTTTTCGATCACCTCGCGCAGGCTGGGGTGGCGCGCCGGGATCGCCAGCTCCGCCTGCAGAAACGGGAGCAGCCCCGCCAGACGCCCGCCACCGCCGACGACCAGCAGCGCGTCGATCTCCAGCCTGGCGCTGGCCGCGAAGCTGGCCAGGGTCTGCCGCAGCTCGCGGATGGTGGGGGCCAGCGCCTCGCGCAGGACGGCGTCGAGCTTGACCAGGAGCGGCGTGCTCGGCACCTTCCCGGCGCTGGCGATGAACGCCTCGCCGCGCTTGGCCTGCTCGGCCCGCGTCGGATCGGCGTTGAAGGCCTTGGCGATGGCCGCGGTCAGGTGCGCCCCCCCCCGCCGGATGGTGCGGGCGTAGATGGCGTTGCCGCCACGGATGATGCAGACGTTGGTCCGCTCGTGGCCGAAGTCGAGCACCGCCTGGCAAGGGACGGGCGCCCCGTCGCCGACCGACGCCACCGCCGGGAACAGCGTGCGGTAGATGACCGGCGCCGCGAACAACGAGCGGGGAAAAATCCCCTGCGTCTCGGCCGCGGCGATGAAGGCCGCCAGGTCCTCGCGCTTGGCGGCCGCCGCCAGGATGGTGGTCCCCTCCGGCTTCTCCGCGGCGATCAAATGATCGAACACCACGTCCTCGATGGCGTTGACGATCTGCCCTTCCAGCTCGTAGCCGACCACCTGATCGATCTTGCGGGCGTCGGTGAACGGCAGCTCGAGCACCCGCACCGAGAGCTGATCGCCGGCCACGGCCAGATAGGGGGTGACCTCGCCCGGCAGGCGTCCGAGCCCCTCGCGCACCGCCGCCATCTGGCGTTCGATGAGGGGAGCCTCGCCCTCCGGCACGGGAATCTCCTGGAGGCCGCGCAGCGTGGTGGCGCGAAAGCCGGCCTCCAGAAAAGCCAGCTTGATCGAGTACGCGCCGAGATCGATGCCGCAGACAGTGTGAGCCATGATCGTTTTTATTCCTCGCGCCAGTACTGCAGGACGCCGGCCGCCTTCTCGGACTGCGGGGTCAGCGTGAGCGGATTCTCCAAAGTGCGACCGGTGTCGACGATGGCCGTGATCTTCTTCTTCACCCGGCCCGATTCGCCGGTGGCGGCGACGCGGTAGACGCGCGGCGATCCCACGTAGGCCACGCTTCCCAGGGCGCCGGCGTCGATGGTGAGCGGCTTCATCCCCTGGAACATCCGGTAGCGCGGATCGTCGGGGAGCACGGCGGTCTGCGGACTGGCCAGCAGGCTGGTGATGGTGTTGAGGCTGTCGAAGCCGGCGGTCGACGCCCGGTCGCACAGGATGCTGGCCAGCGGGTAGAGGATGGCGTCGTCGAACACCGTCGGATCGGCGGGGGGCTTGGTGGGATCCGGGGTGGCGGCGGCGCGGATGACGGCCATCACCAGCGGCGTGCAGTCGCCGCTCTCCTGGTTGCTGATCGCGCCCAGGTTCACCTTGCAGCTGGGATCCGAGGCGTAGACGGTGAGAAACGGCTGGAACGCCTCCATGAAGCCGTCGGAGACGCCGCGCACCATCTTCACCTCTTCGACCGTATCGTAGCTGTTGTCGTGCGCCCGGTAGTGGTCGGCGTGGGCGTCGTAGCGGTAGTCCTCGGAGCTCGAGCCCCCCTCGGGCGAGAACATCTGCTCGTCGGCGTCGGCCCAGTCGATGATCGCCCGCGCCACGTCGGTGCGGAGCGCGAAGTTGCCGGTGGTGTCGGCCTCGGAGAAGAGCTTGTCGAAACGGCGCGAATACATGAGCCCCATGAGCAGCCGGTAGACGATCAGCTGCTTCGTGCGATCGGACGCCACACCAGAGCCGCAATTGATGTCGATCTTCCCGTCCTCGGAGGTGATCTGGGCATCGAAGGTGCCGGACTTGAGCCCCAGCCCCTTGACGTTGCTGGTGTCGATGCCGATCAGGCTCCCCAGCCCCGCCACCTCGTCTTTCGAGCCGCTGAAGAACCCCATCAGCGAGCTGGCATAGTCGGTCACGCGCAGGGAGAAGCCGAGCGTGGGCGGCGCGCTCGAGCCCGCAGAGCCACTGCTGCCGCCCGTGCCATTGGTGCTCGACCCCATCGCGCTGGTCAGCATCTTCTGCACCTGCCCCATCACCGGGTCGATGAACTGCTGCTGAATCTTGATGAGCAGGCGTGACAGGCTGATCGACGAGCGCGCCAGGTAGTGCGCGCGCAGCTCGTCGCGCGCGTTGGCCGCCTGCGCGGCGTCGACGCTGGTTCCATAGGTGAACTCGCCGATGACGGAGATCATCAGCGCCAGCCAGGTCAGCACGATCAGCATGGCGACGCCACGTTGTTTGCGGGAGATCGGATGCTCCGCGCGCAAGCGCCGGCGCGCCGCCACCCAGCGTCGGAGTCTCGGGAACCGCGCGAAGAAGGTCACTGCCGCACCGGCTTGTAGGAGACCTTTTCGGTCATCTGGATGCGGGCATCGGTGGAGTAGGAGACCTCCTGGCCGCGCTCATCGATGACCGTGAGGGTGATGCGGACGTGGGTCGGCAGGTACTGGTTGCCGCTGGCGTCGAGCGTGCTCCACTCGTTGACCCACTCCTTCAGCTTGTGGTCGTAGTACTGGATCTTGAGGCGGCTCACGTCGGGGCAGAGGATGTAGGACTCGCCGGCCAGGGTGCTGGGGGCCTCCGCCTGCAGGCGCCGCGTCTCGCGCCGCATGAGGTTGAGAATCCGCCGATCGTCCGGATCGCGCTCCCCGAAGTAGGAGATGAGCGAGGTGTCCCCCTCGGCGAGGCCGGCGCGCAGCCGCTGGTGGGCGAAGCTGGAGAACGTCAGCTCGTCGACGTCGCCGTGCGACGAGCCGATGAAAAAGGTGCGCCGCTCGGAGAGGGCGGTGTTCTCGGAGGCCGAGAGGTAGGCCATCTCGATCTCGCGCACCATCCGCATGAGCGCGACGCGAACGGTGTGCGTCCGCTCCTGCGCCGATTCGATCGCCTTCTTGTTGGCGACGGTCTGGCTGAACGATCCCCACATGATCGTGGTGACGAAGCCCAGGATGGCCAGCGCCAGCATCACCTCGATCAGCGTGAACCCCGCTGCCGGCGTGCGGGCGGGGCCTGGGAGCCGGTGGCGCCTCAATGCGTGCCTCCGATGAGCCCTTGCAAGCTGTTCAGCGACGGACCGGTCGATGTACCCGTGGCGCCCGTGGCGCCCGTCGAGCCGCCGGTCCCCGTCGTCGCCCCGGCGCCGGGGTTGAGCGCCAGGTCGAGCTTGGCGGGATCGGTCAGGTACTGGACCACCTCGAGGCTCTGATCGCGCCGCCCGTGCTCGTCCCAGAGCACCCGGACGGTGACCTTGCGGACCGACTCCTGAAGGCCGAGCCGGACCGGGTCGATGAAGCTCGACATCATGCCCCCCATGAACCCGGTCAGCATCGACATGGGGTCCTTGGCGTCCTTCGTGTCGCTCGTCGATTGGTCGCGCGCCTTCTGCGCCAGGTCGGAGGGGAGCTCGATCCGTTCGATCAACGTGTCGAAACGAAACTGTTGATAGCCGAGATCGCGGAACGTCCCCGACTTGCTCTCGTCGTTGTCGGTGAAGCCGTTGTCGAGGATCTCGTCCTCGATCTCCACCATCTTCGTGCGGGCCAGGAAGGTCGCCGCGGTGGTCATCTTGGCGTGGTTGGTCGACCGCACGTTGTTGGTCACGATCGACAACAGCACCACCAGCGTCGAGGCGAGGATGGCGACCGCCACCATGATCTCCAGCAGCGTGAAGCCGGAGTCGGTTCGCCGCATTGATTGTCCACTCATTGGAGGATCTGATTCCCCTCGTCGTCGTAACGGACGCCGAGGTTCGGTTTGACCTCGACGTTGTAGATCTTGACCCTCCCGGTGATCGGATGGACCACCAGCGAAAAGACGCTCTCGCCCGACTCGTCGGTCAGCGTGATGACCGCCGGCTCGGTCTGCCCGAGCGGATAAAAGTAGAGATAGACGCGCCCGGCGGTCACCGGATCGGTCATGCGCGGCGTGTAGACGCTTTTGATGCGCACCTTCTTGAGCGTCACCGGCTTGAGCGCCGTCTCCTTGAACGCCGCGAAGCGCGCCCGCCGGGGACGGAACTCCCCGACCTCCATCTTGGACATGTCGAAGCTGGACGACGACGCGCTCGAAGAGGAGCTCGACGAGCTGTTGTTGCCGTAGAGCATCTGCTGCCTCTCCTGGCGTTTGCGCTCCTCCTCCTCAGCGGCGTCCTCCTTCTCCTCCCGCTTCTGCCGTTCCGGCTCGCTCTCCGCCTGGTTCGGCGCGTAGAAGCGATCGTCCGAGACCTCCGCCCAGTAGCGCCCCTCGTTCAGATCGATCACCAGCCGGTGGTACTTGCCGGTGATCGACGCGCGGTCGAAAAGGAAGCGGATGGCGCCCGCCATGTGCGCGCTCCCCTCCCGCAGATTGCCCTTGGTGACGGTGCGGAACCCCTTGACGCCGATGGTGGCGATGAGCGCGATCACCATCATCGCCACCATGACCTCGATCAACGTGAAGCCCTGGGAGGCGCGTCGCGCCGATCCCGGGGAGTCACGTTGTGGCGTCGAGGTCATTGCACGTCCGTCAATCCGGGCGCCCTACATCTCCCAGGACTTGACGTCGTCCGGGGTCCCTTCCTGCTTGTCGGGGCCGGCCGACGAGATGTCGGCACTGTCGGTGTCTTGGGTCCCCGGGCAGTGAAAGACGAAGTCCTTCCCCCAGGGATCCTTGGCGTTGCTGCGGTCGAGGTACTTCTGCGAGACGAGATCGTCGATCCCGCGCGGGCAGTTGCTGCTGTTGTCGATCATGTATTGCGACGTGGCGTCGCGCACCGCCTTCACCCGCAGCCGCGCCGTGGAGACCTGCGCCTTCTTGAAGTTTCGAAACACCGCCGCGCCGACGCCTCCGGCCAAGAGCGCAATGATGGCCAACACGACCATGATTTCGAGCAGCGTGAATCCAGCTTCGACAGCGCGCCCCACACGAGCAATCGCTCCGTTCGTATCTCGCTCTGTTTCGTTCATGACTTTTCTCCTCACTGCACGAAGTTCTGCATGTCCATGATGGGTTGAAGAACCGAGAACACGATGAACACCACGGCCAGCGCCATGCAAACGATCAGCATGGGCGACAAGATGGTGGTGAGGCGGGAGACCTTGGCCTCGACGTCGCGCTCGTAGGCGGTGGCGACGTTCTCCAGCATCGCTTCCAGCTGGCCCGACCGCTCGCCGACCGCGACCATGTGCACCATGAGCGACGGGAACTGGCCCGAGCGCTTGAGCGGCGTGGCGATCGATTCACCTTCGCGGATGGCGTCGCGCGCCTCTTCCACCACCTTTTCGAGCACGGTGTTGTTGAGGACCTTCTTGGTGATCTCCAGCGCCGCCAGCACCGGCACACCCGCCGCCAGCATGGTGGCCAGCGTGCGGGCAAACCGCGCCACGCCGACGAAGCGCACCAGCGGCCCGATGAGCGGCAGCTTCAGCTTGACCCGGTCGACCACAGCCCGCCCTTTGGGTTTCCGGGACCAGCGTCGGTAGAGCCAGTAGGAGAAGCCGAAGACGGCGATCAGCGCCCACCAGTAGCTGCCGATGAGGTCGGACATGAAGATCAGCAGCTGCGTGTTCCAGGGGAGCGTCTTGCCCATGTCCTGGAAGATCGAGGTGATCTTGGGGACCACCACCACCATCAGCACGCCCATGATGATCGTCCCCAACACCACCATGATGATCGGGTAAGTGAGCGCGCCGGAGACCTTGGACCGCAAGGCGTGCTCGGCGTCGAGGAAGTCGGCCAGCCGAGACAGCACCGTGTCCAGGTTCCCTGCCGCCTCGCCCGAACGAACCATGTTGGTGTAGAGCTCCGGGAAGATGGTCGGGTGCGCGCCCAGCGTGTCGGCCAGCGAGCTCCCCTCGTTCACCTTCTGCCGGATCTCGGCCAGCACCCGCTGCAGCTTCTTGTTGTCCCCCTGTTCGGCCAGCGCTCCCAGCGACTCGGCCAGCGGGATCCCGGCCTTGATCAGCGTCGCCAGCTGACGCGTGAACGCCGCCACCTCCAGCGGCTGCACCCGTTCGAGCATCGCTTTGAAATCGATCTGGCGATTGAGAACCGAGACGTTCGAGGCGCCCGGACGCGCCGCGGCCTGGTGGCCGCCGGCCAGCACCTCGCGGTGCTCGGTGATGAAGACGCCGTCCTTGCGCAACGACTGCCGCAACGCCTTGGGCCCGTCGGCGTCCCGCGTCCCGGTCACCGACTTGCCGGCGGTGTTGAGCCCCTTCCAGCTGTAGACCGGCACCGCCCTACTCCACGTCCTGGGTGGTGATCATCAGGACCTCGGCTGCGGTGGTCATCCCGGCCAACACCTTCTGCGCGCCGTCCTCACGCAGGGTCCGCATCCCCGCGCGCATGCCCTGGGCCTTGACCGCCTGCGCGTCGGAGTTCTTGATGGTGAGCTGTCGGATCTTCTCGTCGATCGGGAGCAGCTCGTAGATCGCCGTTCGCCCCTTGTACCCGGCGCCGAGGCAGACCGGGCAGCCTCCCTCCTTCGCGCGGAACAACATCCCCGCCGGCGGAACCCAGGCCTCGTCCCCCTTGAAGTGCACCCGCCGCGCCTTGCCCTGCACGAACAACGCCGGATCGATCCCGATGCTGGCGAGATCCTCGGCCGCCGGCTCGTAGATCTCGCGACACTCCCGGCAGAGGCGCCGGACCAGCCGCTGGGCCAGCAGCGCCATCAGCGAGGAGGCCACCAGGAACGGCTGGACGCCGAGATCGACCAGCCGGTTGATGGCGCCCGCCGCGTCGTTGGTGTGGATCGTCGACAGCACTAGGTGGCCGGTCAGCGACGCCTGGATGGCGATCTCCGCCGTCTCGCGATCGCGGATCTCGCCGACCATGATGACGTCGGGGTCGTGGCGCAAGAACGAGCGCAGGCCTGCCGCGAAGGTCAGATCGATCTTCTCGTTGACCGCGGTCTGTGAGATCCCATCCAGCTGATACTCGACCGGGTCTTCGATGGTCAGGATGTTGAGATCGGGCGAGTTGATCTTGGCCAGGCAGGCGTAGAGCGTGGTCGTCTTCCCCGATCCGGTCGGCCCGGTCACCAGCATGATCCCGTGCGGCTTGTGAATCAGCTCGTCGATCTGCCGCAGGTGATCGTCGCCGAACCCGATGTCGGCCAGATCGTGCAGCACCGATTCGCGATCGAGCAGACGGATGGTCACCCGCTCGCCCGCCTTCACCGTGGGGACGGTGGCGACGCGCATGTCGATGTCCTTGCCGGCGATCTTGCGACGGATGCGGCCATCCTGGGGCAGTCGCTTCTCGGCAATGTTGAGACCGGCCATGATCTTCACGCGCGAGATGATCGAGGGCATGAACTGCCGCGGCGCCTGGCGCGACTCGTAGAGCACGCCGTCGATCCGGTAACGGACCTGCACCTCTTTTTCGCCCGGCTCGATGTGGATGTCGCTGGCCCGCTCCTTGACCGCGTTGAACATCAGCGAGTTCACCCAGCGGATGATGGGCGCCTCGTCGGTGATCTCCAGGATGTCGACCAGCTCCTCGCTCCCCCCTTCGTCGTCCTCGTCCCCCTTCTCGCCGAGATCGCCGCCCTTGTCGTGCTTGCGACCGTAGACGTCGTTGATGACCTCCAAGATACGCTGCGCCGGCACCAGCACCGGCTGGACCTCGGCCTGAAGCTGCATGCGCAGATCGTCGAGCGCGCCCATGTCGAGCGGATCGGACATCGCCACCATCACCACCTCCCCCTCGCGCCTCACCGCCAACAGACGATGCTGTTTGGCGAAGCCGATCGGAATCCCCGTCGCCAGATCGGTGTCGATGGCGTCGACCTTCAGCTCGGCGCTGTAGGCGATCCCCAGCTGCTTCCCCAGCGCTTGCAGGACCTCCTCCTCGGTCACGGCGCGCGCCTTGACCAGG
>Ga0210387_10004827_pt1 | contig 10329 bp, 12 predicted proteins | sample IncBWC7OmetaG_FD_160108 | JGI IMG/M metagenome (GOLD analysis project Ga0210387, IMG submission 160108) | Forest soil microbial communities from Barre Woods Harvard Forest LTER site, Petersham, Massachusetts, United States - Inc-BW-C-7-O ...
AAAAGGCAGAGCGCGTCAAGCCGGTGCTCTTGGGCCTGTACGAACGAATCGCGAAGCTGGAGGCCGACGCGACGGAGTACATCCGTAAACCCGAAGCGCGGGCTACGATTGAAGAGGTTCTGACACGAATCGGCGATCAGCCGGACCGGTCACGTCGTCAGGACATGGAGCGCGTTCTCTACAAGATCCTGGAGCAACCTCGCGATCTGGCCGAGAACAGGATGTTCATCCGGCTCGCTGACGAGCTGCCGGTTCTGGCATTGAAACTCCTCGCCGCAACGCACGCGAGCGTCGGCCACGGTGTCCGCGCTTCCGTCACACAAGAGTTGGGCAACCACGCCGGAGTGCCCGAAGGTGAGCGCGAGTTCTGGCTCAAATACTTGGTCAATCAAGGTCTGCTAGACGAGGGACAAATCGGTCATGTGCAGAGGACGACGTACGAAGGCGTCTTGACGCCGCTCGGGCGGGCCTTCGAGCAATACCGGCGAGCCTGATCTTCGTCCGATCCTTCGCTCACTGAGGCTCACGCTGTCAGTCGGGCTCGGCCTCGCGAACGCTCCTGAGCGAAAGACCCCTGGCTCCTAATCCCCGAGGCCGGCCGCCGGCGCCGCCGGGAGACATCAGACACGGCCGATCTACACGTCGTCGATGGCTTTCGGCACCTTCACCGTAGGGATGCCGGCTGGGGTCTCTTCCTCGGCCGCGTTAGACCGGAGCTTCTCGAGCAGGAGCACGCCGCCGGGGGCGAGCGCGGAGACAGCCTTCTCGGCCACCGGCGCGACGCAGTCACCGGCGAAAGCGACGGGCGAGTTGAGGAACGCGGAGAGCGCAGCGTCGATGGGCCGCAGGCTCGTCTCCGGCACGCGCTTCCCGTTGGGCCGCCAGGGCGGGCGGGTTGTCGAGAGTGGGCGGACAAGGAGCGGCCGCCGCAATGCCTCCGCAAAACGCCACTTCCGCAGCGATCTGTCAGACTGGGAAGTAGGTATCTGGGGTGGCTCGCTGATAGACACCGGCGTAGCTGAGAATGTTTAGCGCCGTACGCAGCCCCTTCCGACTAGAGACGCTGACCCCGACTCCCAACAACATTCGTTCAATGTTGAGAACATTCGGAACAATAAACTTCGACGTTAGCTCAGAAATGATCTTACTGAGCGCGTCCTTTTCTATCATGTTTGTCAACAAATATGCGAAGATCGCCTGCGTTAGCACCAGATTAAACCGATCTCCGTTTGCGCGCACGGCCGTTTCCCCCGCCTTCGTCGCGGTCCACTTTTCCTTGGTTCGCTGGGCCAAACCATAGTGACTCAGAATCTCGAGGTATTCGCCGATCCTCTCAGGGGAAACAAATCGCAGAGTTTTGTCGCCAGGGTAAATCAACCGGAATGACGGATCCTTTCCGATCTTTATCTGTTTCAGTATCTGGTCCGCTCCGTGGAGGCTTCGATCGACCAGATAAGCTAGCATCTTGAACATTTTCACATACAACGACTTGGTTGGAGCTAACAGGCTAAAAGCAGGCGTGACTATTTGCTTAAATGGCCTGACAATTTCGTTTCCAAGACTACCCGAACTTATAGGCTCGGACCTCAGGGGCGTCTTACTGGCCACCTTAAACCACGTGTCAAATGTGATCGCGTCCAGGACCTTATTTCGCAGGTCGGGATCAAGGGTAGCTCCCTGCAGCGCCTCTACTAGCGCACGCGTAAAATCACCGCCGGTCTCGCTAAAATAGGCGTAGTCCGAAGAAGCCGCAGCCATGAGATAGTATTGAACATTTGGCGCACTGACCTCTATTGAGCGTTGCGCTACGCCCGCGTGGCAGCAGTCGAGGATGAGAATAACCCGTTTGAACCCATACTGTCTGCACTCCACAACGAGCGCATCGAGCTCAAACGGTTCTGAATTTCCCGCATCGACATTTCTATATGCCAGAATGAGACGTCCCTTCGTTCCAATGAATCCGTGCCCGAAGTAGTAGATAAGAAGTGTTACTTCATCGTTACGACAGTCTTTCGACGCCTCATCAAGGTATCCGAGAACGGAGGGGCGCGATGGCGTTCTCAATCTCCGAACCTCAAAGGGACCGTGCGCCGGCTGTTTTAGTAGTCCTTCCATCGACCACAGCGCGTTATCGACAGTGGCCGTCTTGATCTTGGTCATCTCTGGCACTATGCCCTCGGTGGAACCGATCAATAGGGCCAGCCGGCGCTTAGCCACCTACTTGCTCCCGCCCGACGAGAACTTCTCCAGTTTCTTTAGAAACTCTGAGATTTCAGTGTCGGTTGCTGGATAGCGAAGTTCGCTACCGTCAGATGCGGTGACCACAATCATATTGGGCCGCTTCTGGTCCGCCTTCTTCGGCAACATTTTGTATATCCTCAATGCGTTATTTATTCCCTGAAATAGGTTACGCAGGGCGTTCAGCAAGTCGCCATGAACGTGCTTGAAGTGTACAGCCCAGAGAAACAGCTGATGGATACCAGCTGCGTCGTCCGGCGGCGGCTGCGACTTAACTGGGTCAACCCTAGTGTCTTTGGCGCTCGCTGGCAGCGCTTTGACGTCCGTGTCGATGTGCTGCTTCACCTCATCAGGGGAGGCCTCCTCCGGCAGGTCCTTCAATGGCACTTCGTATCGAATTTCGATCTGCATGGCTTCCTCCGGGTTCGAATGTTGTCCCTGACGGGAGAGCAGCCATTTCGGCACTCTCAACCTCGACCTGTCAAGAGTTTCAAGCGCAGGATGTCTAATCTTCGGGGTCCTGACCCGACAAGTCACTCCGTCTTGCGCGCTAACGAACGCGGCGGCGTTTCTTTCGCCGTTTTTCTTCAAGATCGGAAGGTTCCGAGCGCAGCCCAAATTGTCACGCGGACACCCTTGACAGTGTTCAACTCCGTCTGGAACTCTCCGTCCTCTAGCTCAATCATGGACACTTACCCCCCACTATTATCGGATTCCTCGCAATCACCGCGATTCACCACCTCTCTCGACCCAGCTCAGACGGTTGTCGTTCGCCGGAGCCGGTGCGGGCGTCCGATCCTGCGCCCCATGATCGGCGTTTTACTGTTCATCGGCAGGCTGTTTGCTTGCACGCCTGCGGCAGCAGGCGCCCCCCTGCCTTCTCGCCAATACGACGCCTTCGACTTGGCAGGGCCAACGATCGACATTTCTCCGCCTCCAGGCATGCCTCGATACTCTTTGAGTACCGTCAGCGTTCACGGGAACACGTGCCGTTCGCCCGTCACGACCACTCGGATCACCTTCACCGAAAACAAATGTATTGCCGGACTTCTCGAACAGGCCACACCGGGCGCAATCACAATCACAGATGCTACCTCGCCCGATTCCAAGGCGCCGAAGAGCTACGGCTTGTCCTTTAACGGCGGAGTCGACTCCACCGAGGCCGTCGGCTATGGGCACAGACTCCTCAACTTCGAGCCGTTTCTCAACCGCTATACAGAATTCAAGAACACCGAGGTCGCGATAGCCTATTTTGACCTGGCTTCGGCAACATGGAAAACGACGACTAGTACGCTAAGCGACCGCACGACTGTCGAGGGTGACCTACCCAAGTCGGGAATCATTTACGTTCGGCTGTCAAACGGAACCAATAGTCAGATTGTAAAAGTGAAGTTCCTCGAGACAAGACGGGCCGAGCCCTTTGTATGCAAGGAATCCGGCAAAGACTCCGACAAGGAATCCGGCCCCGTGCCTCCTGCGACTGGATGGCCCAATCAAACGCCCAACACGGGCGTGTACCGCGAGCTAGGGGGTACGTACGCCGTCTGCGTCGATCAAGCGACAGATTCGGGCGCGCCGAAAATTGTTTTCGACCAGCACAACATAGTGAGTCCTGACTACTGGGGAATGCTCTATGTCCGACATTGGAATGACGTCGTTCCCATGGTCACTTACAACGGCGCCGCAGTGGCGCTGGTTTCCGGCAGCTTTGAAAACAGACCCGTTACGGCGATATCGGGCGATGCGGGTGGGCAGGGGCGCTCAGTGTTCATCGAAACCCCGCAGTACACGATTTCGCAATTTCTGATTCCGCCGCACGCGCCGGGCTATTTTCATTTCACGGTGAAGTTTCTGAGCGCTAAATCCAACACTGGCGCAACGTTAAGCGATTCCGCATCCAGCGATTCCTCGCCGGACAGCTCTGATTCAGATAATGACACGGCCACTACCAATGGCGACGGCGAGAGCGGAGGCGGTGCCTCCGGAGCGACAACCGCTCCAAATGGGACAAAGCAGAAGCAGACGAACACGTCGACTGTCGGGGACAAGCCAACCCCCAAGCCGACGCCCACAAAGACAACCTCTGACGACTTGAGTCCAAAGTCGATAGGCATCGATGTTATCACCGACACTGGTTATTCTGGTGCCATCCGCTTGGGCGCGGCTCACGTGTTCGGCGTTCAAAGTCCGCGCTTTGTGTCTACACAGGCCGCGGGTTCGGGAGAAGCACAGATTACGGAAATATCTGATGCACCCTCGGAGATAGCGCTCGGTTACGCTCTCTACTTTGATGGATTCACCGAGAGTGGCCGAACGTACAACGTGTCCTACGGCAGGGGTCTCAACAAGTTCCTTCACGACATAACTCGCCATGGAAGCTTTTACGCCGGTCTCGGAATCTTAGGGTATCAGAATGCCAGATTGGACTATCTTCGAACGCTCTATCTCGGCGGAGAGTTGAACTTTAACCGAAACCTTTCGATCGCTTTTACCTGGGCACTGCATCGAAGCGATCAACTGATTGGCGCCTCCGTAGGTGGGCCGGTGCCAATCAGCGGCATTCAGACGGCGGGCTCCTACCAGATGGGATTCGGACTGATGTTTAACGTCGCTACGGAGTTCTTCGAGTTCGTGAAACAGAATGCCGGGTTTAGCAAATGAAAAGGCCCGATTGCTTTGGGATGTGGCTTGGCATCGCGCTTCTATCGGCATCCTGCACGGTGACTCAGGTGAGCTACGGTTGCCAGGACGGAGGAGCGGTGTCCATCGCGATCGCGCCGACGCCGTCCATGGAGCCGGTGACGTCAAATCTAGTCGTCGGTGGCTCGGTATTCGTCGGCTCCGAGATCGTGATCGAATCCATTGATCTGGGCGTGAGCGGCGTGGCGATAGACGGCGGAGGATATTGGGCCGGTGGCTACGTGGTTGATGCATCCCGCCTCGTGGAGGACATATCTGCGACAGTGGGCGCTGATCGCCGGACGTGGAGTGCGACCGTCCCCCTGACCGACCTTTTAGGCCCGTCAGGAGGGGCGCCAGGGCTCGTCACAATTACTGCGACCGTGAATACCAATTGTTCGACGCCAGAAATGGGAGCCATCGCGACGACCGAGCCGTTTGCAGTTGCTCCGCCACCGGATGCCGGAACGGGGGTAGCCCCAGGTGACGCAAGCGGCGACGGTCTCCAATCTCCCGATGGGTCCCTGGACGGCTCTGCCGATTGACCTGATTCTAGACGATCGAGAGGCCGCACTCTAGCCGCGGGCGAACCCGGCTCCCCGCCCAAACCGGTAACGTCATCTCGAGTAATTTCGAGACTGGTCTCGAGCACTGGTGGCGGAACGGATTCGCGACACGCCTCCGTGTGGGGTACGCCCACGGATTCGCGACCGGCGACAGCTTCAACCTGCCTACCTCGGTTTCGGCCTCGGCAATGCGTTCTGAGTACGACCGATGACTGGGATCGCCGGCGCTCCATTCACAATGTCCGCACCCACGCGCCGTGAGCGGATTTCTCGGCAACTGGCCATGTGCCTGAAATTATTGACGAAAAATGCCTTCGAATCCGGCGACGCGGTTGCGGAACTTTCGGAACTTTCTGAGAACGCTAACTAAGCCAGACTGCTAAGCGATTCCTCGCCATGCGGAATTCAGGTTCTGGTGATGGTAACATTGTGGGAGTTCGACTCTCCCCGACCGCACAAATTCAACAGGTTAGGTGAGATGGGGTCGGTCAGAGGTCTCATCGCGGCCCTGAAAGGCGACGAGGAGCATCAGCGAGTGCCTGGCGCGGCTCGCGGCCCTTCCGTCTAGTCCGCGCCGGCGTCGGAGGCGGTACACAAATACGTAGGCGATGCCCCGTCCGAGCTGCAATCCACCGGAGCGAGATTGACCCCGGCGATGCAGTCCGTCGGCCCGCCAAACTGGATGTGGTCGACGCGCACGAGCATCGAGGTGGTGAGGTCATAGAAAAAAACGGTGTCGTCACCGGCGCTGGCGGCGTTCAAGACTCCGTAGCCGGTGCATTGTTGAAAATAGACACGGTGACTTCCGTCACAGCGGTTCGATGCTTGCTGCTTGGCGCTGGTCCAATCTCGCGGGACGCCGGCCAGACAGGTCGAGCCATCGGACTGACAGTATTGGTCGATCGTTTCACCGCACGTCGACGGGCCAGCGTCTTGGCCCGCGTCGCCCGTCGCAGGACCGCCATCCGCATTCACGCTGGCGCTGCTCTGGACACCAACGCCGGTGCCGCCCGGGTTCGACCTCCCGCTGCAACCAGCGAGCAAACCCCAAAACAGCCCGACCATGACCGTCTGCCAACGACGTAGCTCCATCGCCGAAATCATAGAGGACGTTGCAACCGCCGCACAGGTGTTGTTGCCCGCCGCCGCCCAGGAGCCCGGCAGCGAGACCCTTCACGCGTGCCCCCATCTTGCTGGGAAAACCACTGCCGGGTTACCATGGCGGCTTTACTTAAGGAGGGACGGATGGGGCGGCAATGGCGTCGCATGAGAGACCTGTTTCGGGCGGCAATTGCCGCCGCCGCAATCGCGTCGGGCCTGGCCTGCTCGGGCGGGAGCGGAACGGCGGCCAGCGGGTCCGGCTCGGGCGGCGGTTCGGGCGAAGGCGGCGGCTCCGGCGGCAGTAGCGGTGGCTCCGGCATGGGCGGTGGCACGGGCATGGACGGTGGCGCGGGCGGCGGGATCGGGACGCCGACGAGCGTACCGCTCGCGAGCTTCGGCCAGGCTTACGAGGACGCGTTCTGCGCGCCACTCGTCAAATGCCACGTCTTCCCCGATATCGCCACCTGCGAAGCCGCGACCCCATTCGCGGAGACCAGCTACATTTTGACCGCCGTCGGCGCCGCCCAGCGTGGGACCATCCACTACGACCCGGTGGCCGCGGCCGCCTGCGTCGCCGGGCTGCCGACCACCTGTCCCTTCCTTCTCGACTACGGCTCACTGGGATCGCAGACGCTCGCGGCCTACGACCTGATGTCGCTCGTGCCCGCTTGCGCGGGCGTGTTCAACGGACAGCTTGCGCAGGGGGCCAGCTGTCAAATCTCCGCCGAGTGTGGAACGAACGGCTATTGCAACGCTCCGAACGCGAACGGCTGCGGGACGAACCAGTGCTGTCCGGGGACCTGCGTGAGCTCCTCCACCCCGCCGCCCCCCCAGCCGGCGCTCGGCGCAGACTGCAGCGTCGATCCGCGCTGCCCGCCCCCCGCGGTCTGCGACGGCACCTGCATCATCCCGCCGGCCGAAGGGGCCAGCTGCAACCCGTACGCGAACTACCCGTGCGGACAGCTCGACGACTATTGCGCCCTGGCCGACATGTTGGCGACGACAGGGACTTGTACGAAGCGACTGACCGTCGGGCTGGCCTGCGATTCCACCGTCGAAAGCGGTCCCTGCTACCTGGACGAAGCGTGCGTCGGGAACCCCATGACCCACATTCTCACCTGCGCCGCGGGCGGGGCCCTCGGCGGGTCCTGCGGCCTTGCCACCGACGGATGTCTCGGGACCTTGACCTGCACGAGCGGTGGCGTCTGCGCCGCCATGACACCCGGAATGGACTGCGGGCCGCCCCCGTGACGCACTCACTCGTCAAGGACAGCGAAGAGGGGCCAACGAGTCAGTCGCGCCGGTTCGCATGACCCTTCCGAGGGCCGAGCGGAGGAGCTAACCCGGATCGGAGAGGCCCGACGCCTGCGTGAGAGCGGCTGGACAGGCGATCTGCTGGTAGACGAAGTCGGGGTTGTTCGAAGCGCCGAACCAGTTGAGGAACCAGGTGCAGCCGGCCATGAGCTCGGGCTTGTTGCTGAAGGCGGCCTGGCACTTCCCTTGGACACAGCTGGAGTCGCCGTTGCACTCGCTCAGCCAACCGCCGTACTGGGTTCCGAGGTCGACCCCCGAGCCCCACTGTGTCGAGCAGGCGTTGAGGGCGCCCACGCCGCCCCCCGGAATCAACAGATCGAACTGCGTGGCCTGAACGCCGCCGTTGTTGATGACCTGCACGATCATCGTTTTGCCGTTGACCCCGGGCGTTCCTTTTTTGTCTCCGTTCGTGTTGTTGGTGCCCGTGAACTGGATTTGATAGCACCGGCCGCAGGCGTAGTTGCTCCCCGAAGCGGCCGCGTAGCCGTACGACAACGTGTCGTCGAGCGACCAGGGAACGCCGCTCCAGCACATATAGGCGGTTCCTCCGCCCTGACAGGCGTTGACCGCGTCGTAGTTGCTGCCGAGGCTGTTGTCGCTCATGTCGCAGCTCATCATCGGATTGCCGCGGGTAACGTTCCCCTTCCAGCCACACGCGGGCTTGCAACAATCCCAGTAGCGCGACGCCCAGCCGCTCATTCCGCCGCTGATTGGGTTCGGGTGCATGACGGTGGAACCGCCGGTGCCGGTGGTGCCGCCGGTGCTGTTCGTACCCCCGGTGCCCGTCGTACCGCCGGTGCTCGTCGTGCCGCCGGTGCCGCTCTTGCCTGCGCCGCCGGCCGTACCGGCATGACCACCGACGCCGCCGCTCGCAGCGCCACCGCCGCCGCCCGAAGTGCCCGCGTGACCGCCGGTGCCGGTGGTGCCGCCGGTGCTGGTGCCGCCGGTCCCAGTCGTGCCGCCCTTGGCGCCCCCGGCGCCGTTCACGCCGCCCGTGCCGTTCATGCCGCCGGTGCCGTTCACGCCGCCGGTGCCGTTCACACCGCCGGTGCCGTTCGCGCCGCCGGAAGCGGTTGCACCTCCCGATCCTTGCGTCCCGTCCCCGCTCTGCGGTGACTGACAAGCAACGATCGACAAAGAAAGAATACAACCCAGGCAGGCGAGGAATGACCTGTTCGACATCGACTTCACCTAAATAAGGGGGGCAGCGACGGGGGGAAAATTGACGATATCACGCGCGCGCTCCCCGAGCGTCAACTCCAAGCAATGCTGTTGCGGCTGGCCGAAATAGTTTCTGACATTCCACAGACACAGAAGGACTGCCGGCAGGTCGTTGTCGTGAGACGGGTTCCCACGGCAGAGCCTCGTCACTGCGGTTCCCCCCAGCGACCCGCGTCAGCCACTAATAAGAGGATGCGCCACTTTCGAGAACGAGTTCGTGCTGTGCGCGGCCAACACGATGGCATTAGAGTGCGGCACGCGGCGAGATCAGCTTCGGTCTGCCCGGGAATAGGGTGATTATGACGACAGCACGCGTATGGGTCTTAGGTTTTGGCTTGGTGATCCTCGCCGCAGCTTGCTCCAGCCCCCAGACGGGCGGCAGCCCCGGGACCGGCGGGACCCCCGGCGGCGGCACCGGCGGAATCGTCGGGCCGACCTGCAGCGGCACGCAGACGGCCTGCGGTACGACCTGCGTCGACACCTCTTCGGACGCGAACAACTGCGGCGTCTGTGGCAACCCCTGTACCGGCGGACAGACCTGCCAGGACAGCCAGTGCAAGTGCCCGTCGGGCATGCTGAGCTGCAGCGGCTCCTGCGTGGCGTCCGACGCGACCCACTGCGGAAGCTGCGCGATGGCCTGCACGACCGGCCAGGTCTGCAGCAACAACAGCTGCAGCTCGAGCTGCTCCGGCACCCAGACCTTGTGCGGCACCGCCTGCGTCGACACGACCAGCAGCGCCGCAAACTGCGGCTCCTGCGGACACGCCTGCGGATCGACCCAGCACTGCGCGAGCAGCGCCTGCGTCGACAACGTCACCTCCGGGACCGGCGGGAGCAGCGGCACCGGCGGTAGCGGAACCGGCGGCTCGACCAGCAGCGGGGGGACGACCGGGACGGGCGGCTCCAACGGGACGGGCGGCTCCGGAACGGGCGGCGGCGTCGCCACCGGCGGATCGCCGGGCACGGGCGGCACGGCGGTCACCATGAAGGTGATCACCTCCGCGGCGGGCGCGTACTGGACGACCGCAACGGCCACCACGGTGACCAGCGGGACCGTCAACGTGACGGTCAACGACACCTCGGCCGCTCAGAAGTGGGACGGCTTCGGCGGCGCTTTCAATGAGCTCGGCTGGACCTATCTGACCTCCTCGACGATGCAGTCGCAGGCCACCACCTTGCTCTTCAGCAGCACGGCGGGGGCCAATTTCGC
>Ga0210387_10004831_pt1 | contig 10323 bp, 10 predicted proteins | sample IncBWC7OmetaG_FD_160108 | JGI IMG/M metagenome (GOLD analysis project Ga0210387, IMG submission 160108) | Forest soil microbial communities from Barre Woods Harvard Forest LTER site, Petersham, Massachusetts, United States - Inc-BW-C-7-O ...
CCTCGAGGGTGTGGAACTTGAGGAACAGTCGAAGACAGCGACAGAACAGGCGCGAGCTTCAGGTGAGATCAAGAAACAGGTTGTGCCTCCAGATCTGCTGGAGGAAGTTTTTGAACTGAACATGCAACTCGAAGAGCTTCGCGCCCAGAAAAAGATGGGCGAAGACGATCCTGCTCTGGTCGAAGAAATAGGAAAACAAAAGCTGGATCTGGAAAAGAAATTCGAGGCGCTATCAGAAGAACTAAAAGCATATTGGGACGATTGGGACCGCCTGGTTGACAGCGATTCCGAAGAAGTTAGGCGCGAAGCCCGAGACAAAATGGTAGATCTCTTGAATCGCCGGTCGTACATCAGGAACTTGGTTAGGGATGTGAATGAAGTGTTGGGGAATTGAAGGATTGAATCATTGAAGGATTGAATCATTGAAAGATTGAATCATTGGAAAATCTCTCAATAATTCAATGTCTCACTGATTCAATCACTCACTGATTCAATGACTCACTGATTCAATGACTACTGACCGCATCGTCGGCATCGATCTCGGAACCACCAACTCCTTGGTGGCTTTCATGCAAGGGGAAAGCCCTGTCGTAATCCCCGGCGAGGACGGGTTGAACCTCGTACCCTCTGTCGTCGCTCTCGACGATCGCGATCAGGTTATCGTCGGCAATGCTGCGCGCAAGTATCTGATCGAAACTCCCGAACGCTCCGTCTATTCCATCAAACGCCTCATGGGGCGCGGTCTTGAGGATATTCGGGAGGAGCTCAAGCTGTTCCCGTTCCAGCTCGCGCAAGATCTGCAAGCCGGAGAAGTCCTGCGCATCAACTTGGGACAGAAGACGTTTACGCCACCAGAGATTTCCGCTTTCATTCTCCGCCAGCTTAAACGTAACGCCGAGCGCTTTTTCAATGCCCCGGTCACCAAGGCCGTGATCACCGTGCCGGCCTACTTCAACGACGCCCAGCGGCAGGCCACCAAGGATGCCGGCCGCATCGCCGGCCTCGAAGTGTTGCGCCTGGTAAACGAACCCACGGCCGCCTCCCTCGCCTACGGCCTGGACAAGAAGCAGAATGGGATCGTCGCTGTCTACGACTTGGGTGGCGGAACGTTCGACATTTCGATCCTCAAGTTGCATGACGGAATCTTCGAAGTCATCGCTACCAACGGAGATACGCACCTCGGCGGTGACGACATCGATAATCTGATGATCAAGATTGCGATCGACGACATTCTTGGCGATGCGAATCTGGATGTCTCGCGCAATAGCGAAGCTGTCGCTACAATTCGCAAGGCCGTCATCGAAGCCAAGATCGCGTTGTCGTCGGAATCAGCAACGGAACTGGATATCGAGTTGCCCCAAGGCAAGCGCTACCAACGCGAAATCACCCGCGAACAGTTCGAGCAACTGATTCAGCCAATCATTGATCGCACAGTCGGACCCTGCAAGCAGGCGCTGAAAGACGCTGGCCTAAAGCCGCAGCAGATTGACGAAGTCGTGCTCGTAGGCGGCTCTACGCGCATCCCCAAAGTACGCGCGCTGGTCGAGGAGTTGTTCGAGCGCAAACCGCATACTGATCTCAATCCCGATGAAGTCGTTGCCCTTGGTGCAGCGGTGCAGGCCAACATTCTAGGCGGCGGCTCTGAAGCGACCGAGAACATGCTGCTGCTCGACGTCACGCCGCTGTCGCTAGGCATTGAGGTGGCGGGCGGCGTAACCGACAAAATTATTCTGCGCAACTCAACGATTCCTGCTTCGGCCACGCAGTACTACACCACTCAGATCGACGGTCAGGCCAACGTTGCCATCCACGTACTGCAGGGCGAGCGTGAACTGGCGAAAGACTGCCGCTCCCTGGCACGCTTCGATCTGAAGGGAATTCCGCCGATGACCGCGGGCATGCCGCGCATCGAGGTCAAGTTCCTCATCGACGCCAACGGAATCCTGCACGTCTCCGCGCGGGAGCAGCGTAGCGGGAAGGAATCCGAAATCGAAGTGCAGCCCAGCTATGGACTGACCGATGATCAAGTCGAAGGCATGATTCTCGATTCCTTCGACTACGCCGAAGAAGACTTCCGGCAGCGGCAAGTGATCGAAGCGCGCAATGAAGCAGACACGATTCTTGCTGCGCTGGAAAAAGGCAAAAAGAGTTCGGCATGGAGCCAGCTCACCAGCGACGAGAAGAAAAAAATTGCCAAGCTGGAAAAGGCACTGATTCAGGTCAAAGGCGAAGACGACCACCCAGCGATCCGCAAAGCGATTGACGTCCTGAACCAGGGCACAATGCGCCTCGCGGAATTGATGATGGACACGGCCGTGAGCACCGCCCTGAAAGGCAAGACCATGGACGAAGCCGACATGGGCGAAGGATCAGAAACCGGCCATCCCGTGGCCAAGGCGGATTTCAAATGATTGGTTTTATGTGAAGGGAGGCAAGAATATGCAGACCAAGCTCAGCTATGCAATCGAGTTCGTTGCCGACATGAATCGCGCCGTAGAGTTTTACCGTGACGTAATTGGACTTCCACTGAAGTTTGAATCCCCCGGTTGGAGTGAGTTCGCTACCGGCGACGCCACCTTGGCTCTGCATCCCGCCTCGCAAAAGAATCCCGCGGGAAAAGTTGAGCTCGGTTTCAACGTAGTGGATTTGCAGAAGTTCTACGAAGACGTGCGAGCCAAAGGTGTGAAATTCCCCATGCCTCCGACCAAACAAGACTTCGGAGGGACGCTGGCGCAATTTGAGGATTCGGAAGGCGCGCATGTGAGCGTGGGAGCAAGCTAAGGAAGGGATGGAGCAACATGCCTGAGGAAAAGATACAAAACGCGGGGACTGCAACGGCAGACGCTCCCGGCGAGACCACCGTCCAGCTAACATTCTTGCCCGAAGGCAAGACCGTCGAGTTCGAGCACGACAAACTTGCCTACAAAGATCACGGCAAAGAGCAGTCGATCCTGGATGTCGCTTTGAATTACGGGATCCGCCTGGATCACGCCTGCGGCGGCAACTGCGCCTGCACTACCTGCCACGTCTGGGTAAAGGAAGGCGCGGAGAACCTCTCCGAAATGGACGACGATGAAGCCGATCGTCTGGACATGGCTGCCGATTTGCAGTTAAACTCCCGTCTCGGGTGCCAGGCCGTCATCACCAAGCCCGGCAAAGTCGTGGTAGAGATTCCGTCGTGGAATCGTAACTACGTCTCCGAAGAACACTGAGCGGTTGAGAAACGCCCCCTTATTCTCGCGCTCCTGTGTTGTCATCCCGAGCGAAGCGAGGGATCTGCAGTTGGTACACCGAGAATGGTAGAGCCGCCAGAACAACAAAATAGTTGAGGAGCCACATGCCAAAAGATCTAACTTGGGACGACGCAGAAGACATCGGCATCCTGCTTTCAGAAGTGCATCCTGAACTCGAGCCGCTTTCTGTCCGTTACACTGATCTCCATGGCTACGTGACCGCACTGCCGGAGTTCAAAGACGATCCCAAGAAATCGACTGAGGGGAAGCTCGAGGCCATCCAAATGGCCTGGCATGACGAGTTCCTCGACCGAACCCAAGCTTAGTCCTCACCTAGCGAGCCTGTGACAGGCTTTTTACTTCGTTGTGACAACCCCCGATTCTGCCTCGCTTACGCTGGAGCCTCGTCTGAGTTTTCACTGGAATGGAGATTACCCAAGAATCTTCTCTCCGTATGTGAAAAGGGCACGGCGTAGGCCGTGCCCCAACTTTCTTCCGTTGGTAAGCCTACGCTACGGTCGTCGGCACCGGCTCTTCGACGCTGGCTTCGCGGAGGAACTTCGCAGCTTCTTCCGGCGGAGTCGGATTGATATAGAATCCCGTGCCCCACTCGAATCCAGCCGTCTTGGTCAGCTTCGGCATGAACTCAATGTGCCAGTGATAGTGATCGTTGGTCGGGTCTTGCACCGGCGAAGTGTGAATCACCAGGTTGTACGGTGGATTATCCAGCACCCGGTCGGCCTTCAACAGCAGGGTCTTGATGGCCTTCGCCAGATTCTCGAACAGTTGCGACGAGGAATTCTCAAACGCCGATTCATGCTGCTTCGGCAAGATCCAGGTCTCGAATGGAAACCGCGGCGCGTAGGGAGCCAAAGTCAGAAAATCCTCATTCTCAGCGACCACGCGAATTCCCGTTTCCGTCTCCTGCCGGATCACGTCGCAGAACACGCACCGCTCTTTATAAATGTAGTATTGTTTCGCGCCTTCCAACTCCTCGACCACATAGATCGGCAGAATCGGCAACGCGATCAATTGCGAATGCGCATGCTCCAGCGAGGCGCCAGCCGCCTCGCCATGGTTCTTAAAAATCAGAATGTACTTGAACCGCCGGTCCTTTTTCAGATCAAGAATGCGGTCGCGGAAAGTCCAGAGCACGTCTTCAATTCTTTTGGGAGGCAGAGTTGCGAGGCTGGCTTGATGGTCGGGAGTTTCAATGATGACTTCGTGCGCCCCGACGCCATTCATCCGGTCGAACATACCCTCGGCCTGGCGGCTCAGGCTGCCCTCGATGCCGAGCGCCGGGAACTTGTTGGGAACCACCCGGACCGTCCACCCGGGACTGTCGCGTTGAGGCGGAGGCCCACCGTTCGGGTTCGGCCGGTAAGCTTGAATCTCTGGTGGCGTCTTGCTCTCGTTCCCGTAGCAGAAGGGACAAAAGCCCCCCTTTAATTTCACTCCGTCGCGGGCAAAATCAGTTGGACGTTTGGCGCGGTCTGTCGAGATAATTACCCACCGTCCTACAATCGGGTCTTTTCTAAGCTCAGGCAAAGACTAAATCCTTTCAATAAAGGCATATGAACCGGGTCGAAGCCAAACTTTTATTTTACGCCACAGGGAAGGCATTCCGAAATAGTTCGATCAATGGTTGGCTGGACCGCCGTTTATAATACACGGTCACGACATCGAAGCGCCACCGGCACGAAGGTGCCACATGACGAAGGTACTCGTCGGCGACCGCCGAAAGTCCACGCTGCTTGTCGCGATCTACCGCTGCTTCGGCGGGCTTCACGTCGTGAGTCGTGCGTGTCTTAACTTCGATAAAACACAACACATCTTTGTCCCAGCCAATCAAGTCGATCTCCCCGCGCCGCCGCGGGGAACGAAAATTGCGCGCCACCATTACATAGCCCAAGCGCCGCAGATAGAAGTAAGCCGCTTCCTCCCCACGCCGGCCCGTCCGCTGATGCATGGGAATATCCTCGGACGGAAGCGCCCGCTCTGCCACCCAGTCCAGCGCCCAAACCGCAGCCTGCGTAAACCGCCCTGAAAATGTAATCGACATAATCGACAGATCGTAGGACAAGACCCAGAGCCGCGATCTCTCATCCCTAACTTCAACGAACAGCAACTATTTCTCTCGTTTGTACATACACTACTGCACATGCAATACGGTAGGCACAATATGTTCCGCGTGGAACACTTCTAAAATTTTGCCGATGAAACTGCAAGGCCAACTTTATCCTCCTCCACCCGCGACCCACTCCGCTTGCCAGGCACCGCCGTGGCTCACCGCGTAGAGAACGAGTTCGACCCGGCTGGAGATCCCCAGCTTATCGAAGATGTGGAACAGGTATTTTTTCACCGTGTGCTCGCTGAGCCCGAGTTCCCGCGCAACCTCGCGGTTGCTGAGTCCGTCCGCAACCAGGGCCACGACTTGTTCCTCTCGCGCCGTGAGCAACCTGCTTCCTCGAGCGTTCACCATCCGCAAGGATGGTACCTGGGTTACGGTTTCGATCAGGTACTGCAGTTGCTCACTATTAGCCCACACTTGTCCCTGATGAACACTTTGGATGCACTTGCATAGCAATCGGAACGGGTAGTCGGAAAAACAGAACAACCCCTTGACGCCCGAGCGGAAAGCGTTCACGACCGAATCACGATTTGATTCGCCGAGGACCAGAACCTTGGCGATGTGGGGATGAGCCAGATGCAAGCGGCGAACGTTGGCCATATCCTGACCGGCCAGCTTGGGGTGGTCGGCGTTCATGAGAATTACATCGACGGGAAAGCCCGAGATCGCATTCAGGATGACGTTCATATCCACGCCGCAAGAATGCACGCGGAATTCCGGGCGGCGCCGCAGCGCCCCCACCAGCAACTGGCACTGCATCTGATTGGAGTCGGCAACCAAAACGCCGATCGTATTCGAAGTGGCAACGTTTGAGGATTCCATAAAACTCACATCGACGTTATAACTCTGGCGTTAATCATAGGAGCCGAAGCGATTGGAACGCTGTGACATCGCCACGCCTTGACGGACCTTATTCGTGTGCAAAACTTCAGGAGAATGTGGCAGGACCGCGAAGTTTCCCGATATTGCACTGCAGCCTGGTGAATGGCAGCGGTTGGTATTTAGCCTTTTTCGAAGCGATTGAAGCTTGTTCGCGACCTACGCACTGAGGCTTCGTCAAGTCCACTTTAGTGGATGCAACCAATGGAGTGGCTGCGGAACTGCACCTAAACGAAGGGATTTGAACCTTGCAAGCTCAGTAAAGTCCCAAAAGTGAGAGTCCGCCGTGATACCGAAGCCGATCGCTCGTGCGTTTCGGGCTCGGTCTTAAATGTATACCTTCGTGCACGGTGCTTCCCATGTCTTGTGACTTCTCGTCTATCACGATAAGTTCAAGAAGTTAGAAACTATAGAAAGGTTGCAGTTCCTCGGTAGCGAGTCGAGGCCTGAACGGAAAATGAAAATTAACCGTAGCGTGGCCTACTGCGTTCTCGCTTTCACTTGCTGCTCCATACAGCAAGGGTTGATGGTAGCCATGGCTCAAGAGCAGCAGCCAAACGCGGCTGTTGAACAGACCGGGCCAGGGGCAACCACGAAATCCGGTGTGGCGGACGGCGCTGGAACCTTGAGTTCGAGTCCAGCCCTGACGGGGGTACGCCGTCCGCTCTACCGGCTTTGCAAGAGTGATGTGGTGGCGATTTCTTTCACCTTCTCGCCGGAGTTTGACCAAACCGTGAGTGTGCAGCCGGACGGATACATCGCCTTGAAGGGCATAAAACAGGTGCCCGCCGAAGGCATAACCGTCCCCGAGTTGCAAGCGGCGATCGGCCGGGCCTACGTGGGCGTGTTACATGATCCGGAGGTGACCATTGTGCTTCAGGATTTCGACAAGCCATATTTCATCGTGGGCGGCGAGGTGAATCATCCGGCGAAATACGAATTACGCTCGGACATCCGAGTGACCGAGGCGGTCGCCATTGCGGGAGGTTTCACTCCACGAGCCAAACATTCTCAGGTCGTGCTGTTTCGGCGGGTTTCGGATGACCTTGTCGAATCTCACCTGCTGGACGTGAAGACGATGATGCAATCGCGAACAGTGGCCGAAGACATTCATCTCAGGCCGGGCGACTTCGTATTCGTGCCACAAAATCTGATTTCCAAGATCAAGCAATATTTGCCTACTTCCAGCTTGAGTATGTACGCGAGTCCAACACAGTTCTAGAAGAAAAAGTGCGTGAAATCGGGACGAGTTCTCGACAAAGATAGCAAAGCAACAGAATCAGAAATGGCTATTTGGACTTTCCTATGCCGGAGGAACTTAGGCTCATCCCGAGATCGACGCGCATCCCTTCCCCGACCCTGCGCGACCTGCTGGCAGTTGTATTTCGGCAGCGTCGGCTAGTCCTGATTTCATTTGTTGTAATCTTCCTCGCGGTTGTTCTTTATGGGTTAGTCGCACCCCCTTACCAATCAGAAATGAAAGTGCTGGTACGGCGGGGTCGCGTCGATCCTGTAGTTAGCTCGACCCCCAGTCAGTCGGAATTCGAGCGCGAGGGTGTGACCGAGGAAGAGATGAACTCAGAGGTGGAACTGCTGCACGACGACGAGATCCTGCGGACCGTGGTGCGGCGTGCCGGTCTTATTTCTGAAGGGCACTCGTGGTTCTGGAGCCTTTTCGGTGACAACGACGAAAGACAACTGGCTAGAGCGGTACGTCGAATCTATAAGCGATTGACGGTCGAAGCAGTAAAAAAAGCGACGCTGATCACCGTCAGTTACAAATGCTCTGACCCGGCGCAGGCGGCCAATGTGCTCCACTCCTTGGCCGCTGCTTATCTCGAACGCCACGAACAACTGCACCGTCCCTCGGGCGAGTTCAAGTTTTTTGACCAGCAAGTCGTCCAGTCGCGCAGCGGTTTGGAGGAAGCAGAGTTGCAATTGATGCGGTTTGGGGCTGACCAGGGAGTGACCTCCGCCGCTCTCGAACGCGACATGGCCCTTCAAAAGTTGAGCGAAGCGGATGCGGATTCCCGTCAAACCCAAGTGTCGATCGCCGCAGCCTCGGAGCGTGCCCGTGTGCTCTCGAGGAAGTTGATCTCGTTGCCCGAGCGGGTTACGACCCAGATTCGTGACTCGGACAATCCACAACTGATGGAAGAGATGAAAGCACGGCTGCTCGAGTTACAGCTGACCCGGACCCAACTGCTTACCAAATACGAGCCTTCCTATCGCCTGGTTCAGGAACTCGACCGGGAGATCGCGGAAACCAAGGCCTCCATCGCGGCTGAGGATAAAGCGCCGATCCGAGAACGCACCAGCGACCAGGATCAGGATCACGAATGGGCGAAGGCCGAGCTGTTAAAGACTCAGGTCGAACTGAACGCAATGAGCGCCCACGCCTCGGCCGAGAACGCGCTCTTGGAGCATTACCGGGAAACGGCGAGTCAACTCGGGGATCACGCCATCGAGCAAGAGCAATTACTGCACGACTTGAAGGCGACCGAGGAGAAATACTTGCTCTACCTCAACAAGCGCGAGGAGGCAAGAATTGGAGATGCGCTCGACCAGGGCGGCATTCTCAATGTGACCGTCGCTGAGCAAGCCACGGTCCCTGCGCTGCCCGAACTTTCCGGACTGAGCTTCGGTTTCATTGGCCTGGCGTGCGCGAGTACGGTAAGTATCACGCTGGCTTTTGTTACGGACTATCTGAATCCAGCATTTCGAACTCCGGACGAAATCATTGCCTACTTGGGGAGTCCGGTGCTGGCTTCATTGCCCCGTAGAAACGGATAGGAAGATGAGCATCTTTGAGGATTAGAAACCGCATGGCACGGAGTTCCGTATCCGTTGCGCTGTGAGACAGAAATCGCAATAGTAGTCGGTTTGAGAAAGGGACGAATGAGCACGTTTGTCGATCTATTACCTCGGTCATTGGAAGACGTCTGTGAACCAGAAATTATCGCAGTCGAACGTGAAGAATACCGCCAGACCGGACCAGCAGCTTGGGACCCTGAGTGTTTCGCCGAGGAGCAGATCCGCAACTTGGTACGGCAGGTATTTCTTCCGGGATGGCCAAAGCCGGCGCGTCAAGTTGTTCTAGGCTCCGTGGACCCGGAAACCGATATCAGTGCGATCTGTATGCAGGTGGGCCTGGCCCTATCAGCACAAGTCCGGGGAACTACGTGTCTGGTCGAGGCAAATCTGAACAGCCCTGGATTGGAAAAGGTCGTCGAGAAAAATGGCCATGATCTACTTGCTAATCAGAGATCGCCATTTCGGGACTCATCCTGCCAGCTCTCCAACCAGCTGTGGCTCGTGCCCAGGAGTGTCTTTCTTGGCGAAAACGAAAACGGTTTGTCGGGCACATGGCTGCGCGACCGACTATCCGAGCTACGCCAGCAATTTGACTACACAGTGCTCTACGGACCGCCTGCGGGAGCCGGTAGCGAAGCCGCATTGCTGGCTAGTCTTTGTGATGGCATAGTCCTGGTTCTGAAAGCAAATTCCACGCGGCGATTGGCTGCGCAAAGGGTGAAGGAAAAGTTGCACGCGACCAATGCTCGTCTGTTGGGTGTGGTGCTCAGTGAGCGAACATTCCCCATCCCGGAAACGATTTATAAAAATTTGTAGGAACCTCGTGCGAAGCTATGCCGAAGCCTCAGGTCGCCTAACTGAAGCAGTGTGAAACAAGAATTCTGAACAGAAGGAACTTAGAAACTTCGTGAAAAATAGAGTAAAGATCATTCGGGACCCAATTAGCGGAGCCGCGTTCCAAGAATCGTCTTGATGACCGTTGTACCCAACCTTTCCGTACCACTCAGCCTGCAAGGAGCGCAGTGGTACTCGATTCAAACCCGCTACCGCTTTGAAAGAAAAGTAACCTCTCAACTTCAACGCAAAGGACTGCAGACATTCCTTCCGTTGCTCGAAGAATTTCATCGTTGGAGCGATCGCCGCCAACCCATCTACATTCCTCTTTTCTCGGGCTACACGTTCGCGCATTTTGACTTGTCTGCCGGAGTGCGAATTGAACTCCTGCACACCGAAGGGGTTATCGGCTTGATCAGCGTCCGAGGCGTA
>Ga0210387_10004833_pt1 | contig 10322 bp, 9 predicted proteins | sample IncBWC7OmetaG_FD_160108 | JGI IMG/M metagenome (GOLD analysis project Ga0210387, IMG submission 160108) | Forest soil microbial communities from Barre Woods Harvard Forest LTER site, Petersham, Massachusetts, United States - Inc-BW-C-7-O ...
GTCTAATTATAAAAAAGATGTTGAAAGGAAAAATGGAAATTACATACAAGGCGATCACACGATCGATCGCACTCACACGTGTCCAACCGCCAAGGCATAATGTGACTCTGGACCACCATGTACAAAAGACGAATTCAAGCACATCGGTGTCTGTTGTATATGGTACTGGCAGTGTATAATGCCAACTACGACAGACACTCCCATCGCGGTGTTCCGAATAGCCACCATCAAGGCCTTCTCCACAACCTCAAGAACACATCTGTCAATGTCATTGAGGTGGGGCAGGCGCCTCGCGACGTCCAAGTAATTCTCGTTCTCAGCGCACGCTCAACAGCGAGTGTTTTAACAACACTAAGATGCTTCTTACGCCCAGACAAAGGTGCAGTGCGATGCATGGGAAAAGTGCAACTACCTGGAGTCACAAAATCGACGGGGATCTTTGTAAATCATTGTACACAGCAAATAGGGAGCGACTGATGTTAAACGTTAAACGTCCGTCAATCTGGCGTTAAATTCGGGATGAAGTAGCCAAGATCTACTGTCTGCAGTCGTCGCGATCGATCATCTGGTGCTGTCACGAACGAACCGAAAGTAGGACCCAACAGCTCAGAGGGTGAAGAATCCATCGGGTTTGTCACCCACTCGCCATTTTTGTGTCGCTCTCCTGCACAGAAGGCCATCCAAAATAATCAAATAAAGCAATGAGCGAGTACATTTGCATGTTAAGTAGCACAACCAAATATAACCATAATGCTTCATATCTAGGAAATCAATAACACAGGGAGTGAGGCAGTATAAGATGGAAGAAGCAGGGTCCCAGAAGCATTAGCATAATCACCGGTCATTGCAAACCGTCACTCGCCAGGAATCTCTATTTACGATGGCGGGTTGTGTGGGTACGTTTATTCTGTGGCGTGGAGATTTATTCGCAGCCCTCGAGGGCAAGGGGCGTGTCTTCCGTTTAGAGATTTCCCCTGCTTCGCTCGGGGTGGCGTCGAATTGCACGGGAATGAGATTCGCGAATGGAAATACGGAGACGTTGGCAGATTGGTCGATTGACGAATCTTGGATGTCAAATCTCACTCGGTTCTTGCGTTTTTTGACAGGGACAGTCTGGTTGCCAGTGTCGTCCCTGAGAGTACGAAAAGAATGAATAAATAACCGGGTTTTCGAGTCAGCATAAGATGCAACGACGTACTCATCGCGTTCACGGCAATACCGCTTTAACTTTTCATACTTGGCCTTCAAATATTCGAAATCCTCGCAGATTGTCACGGTATCGGTCTGCGCTCTCCCCTTGGCATCATTCGCCATGTCCTTTTCAGCGTTTGCCTTTCTCAGACGCAGCACCGCGTCCTTTTCCCCTGCAGCATGCGCGCGCGATGCAGCCATGTGGCGCTCGCATTGACCAATAAGGATCTCTTTGTCTTTCTCGAGCACTTTGACGCGTGCTTCGGATTGTGCAAGTTTCGCTTGGAGGGTGGTGTCGATGTATACGCGACGGACGCTGGGCAGGACGTATTTATGGTATTGGCCAGGGAGGTAAGTTAGCTGTGATGGTGTGAGATCCTACACAAAGACATGAAAAGAAGGGCGTACCTCTGGTGTGACTGATGAGGGATTTAGAATTCAAATTATGGTGGCGAAAGGTAGGAGTGCGGTGGGGCTACTCACCGATGTTAAAGGCCGTCCGACAGGCGGGACAGGAGGATGTGAGGTTGTCGTTTCGAGTCGTGTTAACATATTTTGTCAGGCATTGGGAGCAGTAGACGTGACCTGGACGCGATTTCAGTGGCGTGTTTGCTACAAGTGGTCGAAGTGCTCACCGCAAGGAATAGATACGGGCTCTTTAAAATTGGACAGACAGATACTGCATTCTCCAGCTGCAGCCATTCTGGAGAAATCGGAAAAACGAGAAGAGTTGAAAGGAGTGGATTTCCGCTAAGAACACGTGATCGACAGCGTCGGAGAACCAAAGACGGCCATTTGTGGAAATTCAGGCTTGCGAGCTGCACATCAGAACAGTCTGCAGAATCGACGCTTCGTTTAAGTCCGCTGTTTTGTACATTCTAGCATCTGGATTTGACTGTATTGGACTAGGATTCACACCGCAGACGCTCCTACCTGCCACTTTTTTTTTCATTCAAGTGAATGTCTTCAAGTCCTGGCTCTTCCAGTCCATTTCCTTCACCCTACAACGGTCGAGCGCTTTCGCCTCCAAAATCATCTCGGGACCGTTCCCTCTCCAGACCTTCCTCTCGCAGTTCTATTCGTTCGACGCAAGCGCCGAGTCCTTCTTACGCCTTCGACGATCCTGGTGAGCATACCACATATCCATCTTTTCTTTGTTTCAATTTGGCATCTGGAAAACCTGTCTTTGATGGTCTGACTTGCCATGGCCGTAGTTTCTGTCCGAAACCACATGTCGACGCTGAAACACACCATCAGACACCAGCAGGCCCAACTACACACCCTCGAGAACATCATCCTTCGCGGTCCTCGCCCATTACCCGAACTTCCCGGAGACAATATGACTTCAACAATGTCACAATCACCCCCACCAACGTCATTTGCCCCCGTCGTTCCTACGTCGACGAAAATGAAAAGACGCTCCAGCTACGACGTGCTGCAGGGCATCGCAGGTCCAGAATCGAGTCTACCTCTTCCCCGACGCGATGGCGTCGGAATAGAAGAAGGCGGGATTCGCGAGGGCATTCCCATGAATTTTGGAGTGGGGCCAGTAAGCCCAACGGTATACAAACGGGTCTCTAGTCCAACTCGAACTCTGAGTCGTACGTCTCTCGTACAAACGCGCAACTTGATTAATAACTCAAATCACAGGCATACCAGTAGCATCCGTGGGTGGGTCACTTTCCTTTTTTCCCTCCCCTCTCCGTCTCAAATCATAAATATGAATAATCCAATAATATCGAACTCAGGCAATGCTCGGGCACTAGCCGACGAAGGTCAACCCGCAACCCAGCGTCCCACTGCTTCCTCAGGTTCAAAGCTCTCACCTATTGAAACCGATGGTTCCCCGTACGCATCCTCATCCACCCTCCAACCCCCTGTATCTCCCAATCGTCGTATATCTCTCACTCCGGGAGGCACTACCAAAGTTCTAGCGGACTTGCAAACCGGAGTGGTGAACGCCAGAAATGCGCTGGAGAACACAAAAGGGCAGTTGAGGTTGTCGCAAAGGAGTGTCGCACAACTTACTCGGCAGACAGAGGACTTGAAGGAAGGGCGGGAGAGGTTGAGGTTGGAGAATGAGGGATTGAATAATGTTGTTGCGAGGAAGGAACGGTTACTTCAAGAAGTACGTCCTCCGTCATATCGAAAACAATCTCAAATCCTTGTGTTTCTCACATTATTTGCACCAGGTACTAGAACGTGCCCGAAAGGCCGAATCAGAAGCCGCCTCATTCAAAGCACAACTCAAAACTGAAACGACCACCTTTAAAAAGACCCTCCGAGAAATGGAGAGCGCCCTCTCCGAATCAACCGCCCTGTCGCAAAAGTCTGAGCGGGAGTACATTACACTGCGGGATAGTATCAAGTCCCTCGCCGAATCATGGAAATCGGATACGGAGCAGCTGAGAGAGGAGATGCAGAAGAGGGAAGACAAATGGCGTGGGGAGGCGCAGAGTGTGGGCAAGAAGTATCTGGAACTTGTGCAGGAGCTGAAGAAAGGGAAGGAAGGGTCGGAGGAGGTGAGAATGCTGAGAGAAGAGGACAAGAATCTGCAAAATGAGGTGGAAAGTCTTTGGGTGGAGGAGTTGGGTACGTTAAGAGAGGAGGTAGAGAAGAGCTCGAGGGAGAGCGAGGTTGCTGGGAATACTGCTCGGTGAGTTCATTTTTCTTCTAGGTGACCTGTGATGTTGTGATTTCTGGATCTAACTATGTGCTCCTAGGGAACTCGCGGGCGAGTTGGCGAGACTAAGAAGGCTGATGCAGAGTTCTGGGAGATCGCCGCGCAGTTCCGCGTTTTCGTCGCCTATTGTAGAAGTAGAGGATGCACCCCCATAAGATTGCGCGCTAATGATTTAGGATGGATAGAGGTGCTTTCGGATGCTTAGTCGTCTTTCTCTTTCTTTCTCGCTGTTATTCACTACCACTACCCCACACATACAACACCGATATACGTACCCTCCTTCAACTATACCCAATTAATGACATCTGTGTTCGCAATGCCACCCAGCACAAGGCTGATGATGTTCTTCTCGAGTCTCGACTGGGTCCCTAATTCATACGTTTTTGCCTGATGGCCAACTGGTGGCTTTGTCGTTCAGCGTTCATGTGCTAAATCTAGATCTTATCGCCTTTCCAACCCCGGTCGGACTTTGATAGCGGGGCTAAATGATCAAATGTTTGTTTCCCTTGCTGCAGTCAAACAATGGACTGTGGTCATTTCCCATGTTATACCAAATGTATAAAATAAAATTAGACAATTATTTAGACCCACGCCATTAATGTTTGTGTCGGTCATCAGCTCCTGGCAACTTACTATATTTGATCCACTCGCAAACAGGAGGTACTAATGGAATTGATATCCGAGCCGACGATGTCGAGGAAAGTCAAGGGAAGTTGAGGGGAAATCAAGGGGATCTGTGGACAAAAGGTGGCCTTTTTACTAATCACCCAAGCACGACCTGAACTTTTACTGTCCCGTTTCGACGAACAAGAGACAAGATTACATACATCACAAGGTTGTTATGATAGTTACGAATCTGATATTAGGAATAGAACGAACTTCTAATTGTTCGTCAAAGTGGCGCCCCACTGATAGTACCCTCGATGGCGTCGCTCATCCGCAATCATCAACATGTCTCGAAGACTTCGCTCTAGCACAGGTTTCGTCAAGACGCTGAGAAGAACTGGTGGTTAGGTGGTTCGAAATCTCCAGAATCGCAAAACAAACCGATCAACCCCTGCTTCGAGATATTCCTGTTGATCTGATGAATGGGCGTTAACATGATGTGACACAGCGGGCATGTGGAACTCACCAGTCAACAATGCATTGCCTGAGGAGTAAAGACCAGATCAATGGTGAACTACGTTAATATCAAACGATCTCACCCGTGACACCGACAACAAAGTCCTTTCTCCCCAGACTGCGCAACTTCGCAACAGCCTTCAGCCCTGATAACACAGGCATCTGGTTGTCGAGGAATATTACCGCAAACCTGCCCTCCTCCGTGGAATTTGGACATTCCTGTTCCAATATAGGCCCAACATTACCTGACCCCTCGGTTGAAGGGGTCCAGCCATTCGAGCCCAAGATCAAGTCTAGTGCCACCTCTCCATTCTCAGCCGTGGTCACATGACAGCCCAAACGCGTAAGGATGCGTTTCATTAGCGTCCGTGTCACCTGATCATCGTCCACAACTAGAACGCATAATTCTGGTTCAAAGACGGCGGGGGGACTGGAAGAGGAGGTGTTGCCTCTCGCATTGTTCCAGTCCAATGTGGCCAGCGGTGAAAGCAATGCAGAGTTATTAGAACGCGCCGATGTGGATGTAGCTTGGGGATCTAGGGAGAAAGATCTTGGACTGGGTAACGGAACATATGTCGGACGCTCCGTGTGCTGTCTCACAGCCTTGGATGTCGGCTCTTCTTGCAGCACTGGCTTTTGGGATGGTTCCTCATCCGACTGGGGGCTGGAGTATTGCGTGCCCGTAGAGGGATCCCCGATTGTCCGAGTAGGAACAGATGAATGTCGGTTGTGTTTCGAGAGAACCAGTTCCACGCGACCACCTGAGGAGTACATTCGTTCAATACAGAAAATTGCGAGCAGAGACCACCAATGTACATACCCTGCTCCATGAGACTGTGTAATGCTGACGAAGAGCGAGTCGATGCTGGAGTAATTTGAGAGGCTTTGAGTGCTGCTGCATCCACCGCCATGGTCAAACTGTGCATTGATGCTGGTACATCCGTTCTGGTTTCAGCAGCGGCCCGTACTTTTGCAAGATCGGTAATTGTCGACCCGTCCAATCTCAGTTCAGGCGGCCCGGCCGTAATTAGAGTTTTACGGCCAACACCCAAAGGCAGTTCAACCCAGAATGTTGAACCCTCCCCAACCTTGGACCTCACTCCCAGTCGTCCACCGCTAAGTTTGACAATTTGGCGCACGAGAGCTAAACCAAGTCCGGTGCCCTTGCCACCTGAAGATTGTTCAGAAAACCGAATTAGACGGTTAGTGAGCGACGAACCTTGTTGTCGTCCTTGTTCTGTTTGATTGAACGCAGCTATAAATCTCAGGTTAGAGAAAGGTCTTGAATAAGCCACCTTTGCTCACAGAACAGCTTGCTTTGAGCCATATCTTCCGCCTTTATTCCACAGCCGGTGTCGGTCACCTCAATTCGCACCACGATAAAGTCTAATGGCTCAGTAGAGTCGTTGTTAAGGTTATGCTGGCTCAAATGACTCGTAGACAGAAGGTGATGCTGGTTTTCCGGATCCGTGTTTGTCGTAAGAGGCTCGGGCACGTCGGTTATCTCAGTGATTTCAGATTCAGCAAGTAGGGCAGGCAAGATCAACCGCGTCGAGATTGTGAGTCTGCCACCAGCTTGAGTGAACTTGCAAGCGTTGCTGAAATGTGCATGGATATGTGAGTAAGCATTGAGGGTGGGCTTGTAGCGCACCTAGCGAGGTTTGTGATTATCTGCCTCAGTCTGGTTTCGTCGCCAGTGACCACGCCGTCTATCTGAGAATACGCCTTAATATGCTTAGAAATCGTATCCGCGCTTTCCCCCATGGCTTCATATGCTGCACGTCGCGCAACCTTCATTGAGGTGTCAGTAACTTTTAACACAAGGGGCGGTATATTGCAAACATTATCAATGTTTGGGTCAAGGTCGGTAACCAACTCCAGGCCGCGTGCATCAGTAGCCAGACGAAGAGGTATGAACAACGACCGCATGACTTGGTGGAATGCGTATGGCTTTAATATGTACGTCAGATATAGGGTGCAAAGGCAAAAAGTGAACGTGCAGACCCTTGATGCAGATTCGAAATTTCCGCTATCCATCCGGTTGCTGTGGGGGATCGACGTAAAGAAGAAGACAGATTTACGAGGGTAACTCTGGTCACTGACAAGTCTAGGACATCATTAAGGACTTTGAAAACATCAGTAAAGTTGCCATCCGCGGGAGGTGAAACAAGTACCCTTCGACATCATGCTAAGACTTCCTTCTAAAGCGTTGAACTCGATTTCTTGATCTTTCATGACTGCCCCTGAGGCTTCCATGTTCTGAACAGCCAAAACTGACGATGACGATAAGTCGGAGTACAAACGGAGAGTCAAGTGAACTTACGGGCAGTGTTCAACGGAACACGGACTTGTGTTAACGTCAAACAGGTTACAAGAGGAGTCTTCATTTGGAATGGGAGGTAGACTTATCATGAAAGACATAGCTAGGCGGAAATTAATGAATCAAGAGTAAGGGTAGGTAACTTGAACTCACGAGGTTAGCCGTCTTTTGGAATCAGCTGCCTTCCGTTCATTAATTTGAGCTCTTTGGGTCGCCTTATTTGCGCCAAGATGTTAGGTGGGACGCTGGGCATATTTCGGACTACTATTAGAATGTTTACCTTGTATTGGACCTTCAACTGGGCTCGTAACGTGTAGAGGCGTCGTTCCGACTGAGAGCCAAATTAGTCACCCGTAAGATCCATGAAAGCCTGGACATACGGTTTCCCTCATATAGTGCACATAAATGAGAACTGTTGGAATGAATACGTTAGACAATGAACTTATCATGAATAGCGCAGAGATACGTCCAGATATGAAATATAGCGAAATTGATCATGCCTAATAACATTCACATTCAGAGTTCGATGCTACGGAACTGTGACAGAGGCTGCGTACTTCGCGTCCAAGGCACATAATCCGGTATTACGACAGCACAGGAGCTTTAATTCGAGTCACCAGTCAGCCACGTACAGGGTGGAGTCTAGCATATACTTACAAAACGAAGAAAACAGCTACCCCAATCGCTGCTGACAAACGGTTCATCTTCAGTCCAAACAATGCAATCGTTTGCAGGGCCTGGACGAAAATGGAAGGAGTCAGCGACATACATCTATTATTACAGAAAGGAATGGATGACCGTTGAGTAATAAAACGTCCCCAGAAAGTCCTTCTTTCCGCATGGGAAGAAGGAGTGGTGTGGATTGTAATATCCACAAAGGAAGCTGCCGATCCCGTCAATCGCAGTCGTGAGGCGTATGAGAATCAAACTGACATGTAAAAGACCTGATAGAAAGACCTAAATATCCAATGATTAAATGATCCCGATAGGCAAGGTGCAGTGTACTCACCATGACCAGATCGTAATTGTAAGGAAACATTGATATAGAATTGGGCGATGCCGAGGCCAGTCATACGTCACCATGACTCTGAAGCCGAGTTAAAGTGTCTTCAATACTGAAAGGGTAACAAACTCACCCTACGGGAAGAGTTGTTGCAGGGGCGATCTGATGCGTTGATTGTAGTCACATACTGGACCAGAAGTGCAGTCAATGTTACTCACACCAAAGTAGAAAATCAGATCCATGAGGACAAACGGTTGAGGGACGAAACCACTTCCAAGAGCCCAGTTGACAATGAGCCAGGCCGAAGACCAGAGTGCAAGCGATTTGCGCAATAACCAGTGTTCCTTTTGGGAGTTGAGACGGAGCGTATATGAGGAATGGGATAAAGGCAGAATCTACCTGAGCATAATGCTGTTCTGCCTTTTCGTCGGAGAAACGGGAGCTGAAGAACTCCTCGACTTTTGGCCAAACTCGCCATCGTAGAATGACCAAAGGAAACCAAAGACTCCAAAATCCACCGTGCAATGATAGGCTTTCATAGCTTGACCCGGCCTGTGGATGGCTACCACCGGATTTCTCTGGACTTGCACCATGTTCTGAATGGGAGATTGAGCTCTTAATCTCGTCCGACCATCCTCGATCGACGACGATTTCGTCGACCTCGATTTTTTCCTGCCCTAGTGCTTTTTCCTGCTCGGTCTCTGCCCTATGAGTGTGATCACTGTCTACAGTATCTCCGATCAATGAGCTGATTGAAGGTGCGGTGCCAGAACCTATGCGTCCTTTAAAACTCGCCCAACGTGCTGTTAACCCAGTTCTCTTTTTGCTGGAAGTGGCAGAATTCTGAAGCACAGGAACAGGAAGACTATCGTCAGGACCTGTAGACGTCGCAGGCGGCATCCCAGTATCATATCCTAGTCCATTCTCACAGTCAGCTTTCATTACCGGAGTGGGCATAGCGGCTTCTTCCGTCCATTCGGAGGAGGAATTGTAGGCAGGTATAGAGCGCGACCAGAAGTGCATGAGAATCAATCTTACACCGTAAGTGCAAGCCCAGCTATCATTCCGGAAGTTGAGCGGCGATATGCTGCTGCACTGCGAGGGTGACGGGACTGTGGAGATTTCTCGCTGCTTCTAATCAAGGGCCTCCTACTTATTTGGGAATGCAACTAGGCGCTGGACGTCACGACGCAGAAAAGGAGTATTGTTGGAACACAACTTGAAGTTGTTACAGTGTCAAGATATAAGATGTTCATCAACGTCTCTCGATCCAAGGTTCCGATAATCCTTTGTCGCAGTACTTCGGGCATATTTTTAGTGTATGTTATCTAACTATTAGTACTAGTGTACTCACTAGTACTTACTAGTTACATCATAGGTCGATGTACGGTACTCCGAGTCGGTGACATATGACGTGTTTTTCGCTTGAGGTTCAGTCACGGTCACGGTGCTGGCCAAAGTATATATGTATTTACGTAGTATTTGTGCCAAGTTTAGGTGAGAATGATCACGTGACTTCAGCACTTGTGTGGCTGGCTCACTGAAGACATGGCCCATTGTGACTATATACATAGAAACAGCAGTTGATTCATAGGTGTAGCATACCTGAGACCTATCTGAGTTCACCTATATGCAAACAAACAAAAAGTAACCCAACCAAATGTCAAAATAATTAATTTGATCATGATGTCCTACAGTAGTTGACCGCTCAGTTGTACATCAAAAATGAATACTTAGTGTTGCAGATTTAAGCCTTCGTCCGCCACAGCGAACTGTGTGATTTAGCGCCGCCGCCCGTGAACTGCGTGATGGACACGGTTGGCGCATCAGTCGATGACGATCGCGGTGCCTCGTGCTTCCCATCACCGCTTAGTCATCAAACCTGCTCAGGGGCAAAGTCGGCGCGTCCAACCGCACACTTTCCGCAGCTCATCGCGGTCCTCGTCGGAACCGTTTGAAACACACACCGCGGCTCGGATCGATGGCCTGATGGCATGTGATGG
>Ga0210387_10004834_pt1 | contig 10322 bp, 11 predicted proteins | sample IncBWC7OmetaG_FD_160108 | JGI IMG/M metagenome (GOLD analysis project Ga0210387, IMG submission 160108) | Forest soil microbial communities from Barre Woods Harvard Forest LTER site, Petersham, Massachusetts, United States - Inc-BW-C-7-O ...
CAGGGCGTCACGCTCCAATTCCAGGGATATTGATACTGCGCAATGCCGACGCGTATGGGCGCGGGAATCTCCAGGGGCAAGCGGTCTTTTAGTTGCGGCAGCCAGCGTTGTTCATTCTTCATCAATTGAGCGGCGAGTTTCCGGCGCGGGAAGCGCAGTGCCAATTCATCTCCGAGGCGCAGCATGCAGTTATCCCAACCCGAGGCAACCGAGACTACCCTCAGGTGTGCGAGGTCGGGGTGCTGGGCTGCCAGCAATTGCCGAGCTTGGTGCTCGTCGACCTCAACTTCAGCCGCCGGTGTGCCCATTCCTCTCCGGCGTGCGCCCTATTGCGCTCTAGCCCGCGAAATACGGTTCTGCTGCCATATTGATTTGATGACCCGGCCATTCGCGCTGGGTAGAACGAACGCCGCGGTGAGATTGGGCGGCACGGCCATGCCGCTCGGCGGAACGGGGCAAGTGCCGTTCGATTGGTAGCTCAGAGCGGAGGCAAGCATTCCTTCTGCACTGTCTCCCAAAGCATGGCCAAAGTCGTCTGCCACCGAGCAGCCGGGCAACAGCACGCCCTCGGTGGCCACGGTGTTTTGAGGGGTAAAGCCGTCGGGGTAGTTGCCGAAACCCTGCGCGTTGATTCCGCGGAACTGAATCGAGAAATAGGTGACGCCGCAGTTGTCGGCGGGGTAAAACCCGTACGGCTTGCCGCACGTGGTCGAGCCGATTTCAATCACTTGAACATTCACGCCGCGAAGACTGTTGACAATGGATTCGCTCGCCGAGCAGGTATTCGAGGTCGTGAGCACGAATACCCGCGCCAGGTTCAAGAACGGCAAGGCTTGTCCGGCAGTGGTCGAAAACCCTTGAGTGCTGGCATGAAAACCCACCGGCGCCAGTGTTGCACCGGTCACGGGATTGACGCTGGGATGCTTGCTATTGAATTGCGATAGCTCGAAAGTTTGTCCGGTCGTCGGGCCCGGCCCTGCAATCATGTACGCGACTTCACTGGCGATGTCCAAGTACCCGCCGCCGTTGTAGCGAATGTCCAGCACCAGATCCTGCACGCCCGCGCTCTTCAATTGCGAGAACGCGGCGACGAGTTCGCCTTCAGCGGTCGCGATATGATCGTTGAAGAGCATGTAGCCGACGCGCGTGCCGTTCGGCGCGGTGATGGTGTGGACGTTTTGCACCGGCGTGATGGTCACGTTGGCCGACACCATCGCAAATGTACGGGGCGTCGTCGCACCGGCATCGAGGACCGAAAAGGTGTGGGATTCTCCGACTGTTTGCGGACTCAAGCCCGCATTGAGTATGTCGACACTGGCCTGATCCGTGGCGTTGATCAGATCGACGCCGTCAATGGAGAGAAGTTTTGCGCCGCGCGCCAAACTCGCCGGCGCCATGGTGGCGCCCGATCCCGGCTCCGTGTATGAAACGATGACCTCGCGCGGGGGCGTCGATGCAATCACCACGAAGTTCGCACCGTAGCCTGCCTGTACGCCCGACTGCGACAATTGCTCCCAGGTGGAGGTCTGGTAGGTGAAATGAAACCGGTCCTCCGGCTTTCCGGATGGCGTTGTCTGCGTGGTTTTTAGGACGTCGAAGTACGCGGCGTCGCTCGCGAAGGTGGCCGGATTTTGGTCGGTCACCTCATCGAACCATAAGTACAAGTCGTTATTCCATGAGCGCAGCCAGTTTTGCTCGTCGAGCAGCGTCCCCTGCACGTCGGGATACGCCTTCTGCGTTCCCGGATCGATGCCGGTTCGCGGCGTCACGCACATGGCGGCAAAGCTCGATTCCGGCGCGAATTGGCCCTGCACCCAACCCGTCGGTTGGGTCGGTGTGCTGGGAGCGCCGCCGCCCCCGCCGCCGCAAGAGATGAGGATCAGGGCGAGCGGCAGCGCAAACAGCAGTCGGGTAGGGCGTGCGAAAAACATATGTAACATCCCTATTGGGCACTTATTCCCGAAAGGATAGTGCAAACCGCGCGCCCGTCTTGTAATTGAGTTCACACTCCGGGTTAGGTCAAGGGCGCTCTGTCGGCACGGGACCGCTCAATGACCGTTGGTGTTCACCAGCGAATCGACACGTCCTTGCATGCCCCGCGAAATCTGCTGGCCAAGAGTGCCGAACTCAGAGATGACATCGATATTGGCTACGCGGTCATGCTCATCGGCGACCCAGAGTGCACTGAGTGCGCAACCGGTCTCTTTCACGAATAGCTTGCCCTGCCCGTTGGCCCAAACGCGCGAGCCCTTGGCGCGCTGTGCCAGCGCCGTCGCCCGCACGATCGATATGGCCGCACTCAAGGAGAGGGGTCCAATCCGTTGGTCTTGATCATCGGCGCGCACATAGAATTGCATCGGAATCCCTCCAGATCTCGAAATGCACAACGCCCCAGTAGATTGTAAGACGACAAGCCGCGCGATGCGCCTCGTCTCAATTTGCCGACAGGATGGGTATTCGCGGATCAGGGCACCAATACGGCCGCACCCTCGAAGCGGCCGGCGCGAAGATCGGCAAGAGCTTCATTGGCGCGCTGCAGCATGTAGGGCGTGGTTTTCGTGATGATGCCAATCTGCGGCGCCAATTGCAGGAAATCGCGCCCGTCCTGCCGCGTTAGATTGGCGACCGACAGCACCTGCCGCTCTCCCCACAAAAGATCATAGGGGAAACGCGGAATATCGCTCATGTGGATCCCGGCGCACACGACCCGGCCGCCCTTGCGTACGGCCTTGAGGGCCCGTGGAACCAACTCGCCCACGGTCGCATAAATGATCGCGGCATCGAGCGGCTCCGGCGGCATCTCGTCGGAGCCGCCCGCCCAGTCCACGCGCAGGCTTCGAGCGAACGCTTGCGTCGCATGATCTCCGGGACGCGTGAAGGCAAACACCGAGCGGCCCTGCCATTTGGCGACTTGCGCAATGATGTGCGCTGCCGCACCGAATCCATAGACACCCAAGCGCCTGGGCTGGCCCGCCAAAACCAGCGATCGCCAGCCGATGAGGCCGGCACACAACAAGGGCGCCAGCGACACATCATCGCCGGCCTCGCCGAGCGGAAATGAGTAACGCACGTCGGCGATGACCGCGTCCGCGTACCCGCCGTCGCGGGTGAATCCGGTAAAGAGGGGGTGATCGCAAAGATTTTCCCGACCGGCGATGCAATAGGGACATACCCCATCCGCGTAGCCCAACCACGGAATACCGACGCGTTGCCCGATCTGAAGACCTTGCACCCCCGCGCCGAGCGCATCCACGCGCCCGACGATTTCATGGCCCGGAATGATGGGGAGTTTCGGCCCCGGCAGATCGCCATCCACCACGTGCAGATCCGTGCGGCACACGCCGCAGGCGCCGACTTTGACTCGAATTTCATTCGGGCCGGGGAGCCGATCCGCCAGTTCAGTCCACTGAAGCGGTGTTTTCAATTCATTCAACACCATGGCGCGCATGGGGGTCACCTCGTGTGGAACGCGCTGCGGCGTAGAGCGAAGCTCAGTATTGCACTCCCGAAAGAGTTTGCGGAAGTGGCGGAGGAGCGGAGGTTGTGCACAGCGTGTTGACGGTAACTAACCGCAGGACGTTGACGGTGGCCACCCGCGGACTGTACTTTGTGGTGCAAAGTTAGTGCCGACACGGTGAGACCCGATGTGCAAAGCTTACGCGAGGCGATTGTTGCCGTGGTTGGTGCTATGGGTTCCGGCCCTTGCACGCGCCGCGGGCGGGCCGCTGGGAATCGATTCCGAATTGCCGCTTGATCAGAGCGGTATCTGGGCGCGCAAATACCAAACCGGCCTCGAGAATGCGGTGATCGCGACCGAACTGGCAGGCGCGTTGTGGTTGGGCAACGACGACAAATTGGGGCATACGTTCTGGCAGGCGATCGATGCCTCCGCGATTTCTGGAATCAGCGCGACGCTATTGAAGTACGGATTCAGTCGGGCGCGCCCGACCCAGGGTGACAATCCCAATCAATGGTTCAAAGGCCGATGCTGCCAGAGTTTTCCGAGCGGTGAAGTGACGCTGCAAGCCAGCTTCGTCACGCCCTTGATCATAAATTACGCGAAAGAAGATCCCTGGATATGGTCCTTGGCGCTGTTGCCGGTGTATGACTCTATCGCGCGCCTGAAGAGTCAGGCTCACTGGCAAACGGATGTGATCGCGGGCGGATTGTTGGGTGCGGGAATAGGCTACTGGACAACAACGTGGAAGACACCGCTGTCGGTCCAGATCCTGCCGCGCGGCGTGTCCGTCGGATTTAACAAGCGCTTTTAAGCTCCAGTCACGAGGATAGGTGATCGCAATCCAATAAGCCGGTAATTCTCTTCCGCGGAGAACTTCGATGCTTGCGTATAGGACTGTTCCTATAACAACTTGCTACCTCGAGGGGCTGCATTCGGCTCGAGTCGCGCGGCAAACTCACGAGAACCGCTTGCAAACGAAACGACGGAGGCGCGCCGTGGATATTGAGGACCGCTTGAAGCAACTGCAACTGCTTTTCACGCAGGCGTTGAGTGGCGCTGTGTCCGCAAAGGCGCGGTATCTCTCAATTGCCGGCGATCGCAGTTCGACGCCCGCCGCGGTGGCCCGCGCAAAGATGGCCTGGCAGCAGCTGGAAGTCCGCAAAACCATGATCATTGCACGCATGGTGGCGTTGGAAGAGATGGAGCAAGAAAGCGTCGCCTAAGCTCGAAAGCGTCGCCTAAGCTCAATTGTTCGCGCCGCTCTCCGCTTTGTACGCCGCCGACAAGGTTCCTTTCGCGGTCGCTATAGGCAGTAGGGTTGGGTAGAACTGCACGAACGTATTGTCAACCGCGGCATGCGCGGCGTGGCAAGAATAGCAATCGGCGGTTCGAGGAGTCATCTTGGCAGGCTTTTCGTTCTCAAAGCCGAAGAAAGCCCAACCCTGCAAATGCGCGCTGTCCTTCACGTGGACTTCCCGGCCCATGACGGTGCTTTGATAGTTGCCGTTTTTGTTGATTGAGCCTTTATTGATGGCACCGCGCACTTCGAGCACCAACATGGTCTTGTCAGGCCAGGTGCCGGTTGCGATAAACGCCTTGTAAGCGCCGGGCTCGACGAACACATTGTCAAACATGTGATGGCCCATCATGGCCATCGGGCTGTACGACATGTCAAAGCCCGAACTCAAATATACCCACTCCCGATAGTCTTCCGGCAGCGCCAATCGGCCGTCTTCGGTGTAAACCGGGCTGCGGATCGCGGTTTCGGTGGAGTCGCCGAGGGCGAGCGAGCAAAGTAGCGACAAGGCGGCGGCAATCATTTTGGTGTTCATGACGCCAGTATGGCGGTGATGCTTTCGCCGGACCAGCCTGCTCGCTGCAGCGAATCGATGATTCGCTGCATTGTTGCGCCGGCCTCGTCGCCAGAGAGTACGATCCGAAATGTATGGAAACCGCGGGCAATCGCCAAAACTCGTCTAGCTGGTTGTGGATCGCTTTGCTCTGGGCAGGACTCGGAATCTTCGACGCCGCCCAGAACGTGTTCGCGATGCGCCACCAGGGCATGCATCACTCGTGGGTGAAACTGTTCATCGTCCTGACCTTCGACTGGCTGCCCTGGGTTCTGGCCACACCCCTCGTCATTGATCTTGGGCGTCGATATCCGCCCGCCTGGAAGTCGCCGCGAAGCTGGCTGCCGCATCTCGGCCTGATCGCGGCCATCGTTGTCGCGGCAGCGGCATGGTCGTCGGCACTCGAAGTGGTGACGCAGCCGTGGCTGCCGGACTTTGAAACGCGTGATTTCCCGGCAACTTGGTCCACGAAAATCTGGGCCGGTGTCTTGCCGGCACTCATTTTGTACAGCGTCATTCTGGCGGTCACCTACATGCTCGATTCGAAGGCGAAGGTGGCCGCACAGGAGACCGACACCGCGCGCCTCAACGCGCAGCTGTCGCTTGCGCAGTTGGATGCCTTGCAGCGCCAAATCGAACCGCATTTTATCTTCAACGCGCTCAATTCCATCTCGGCATTGGTGCGTGAGCAGAAGAATGAAGCGGCGGTGAGCATGATCGCTGCGCTCGGCGATTTCTTGAGGCGGGTCGCGGGGAGTTCCCAGGAGCCCGAGGCGCTGCTGGCGCAGGAGGTCGAGTTCCTCGAGAGGTATTTGCAGATTCAACAGGCGCGCTTTTTAGGAAGGCTCAGGCTGGATATGCAAGTACCCCATGAACTGCGCCAGGCGAAGATACCGGGCCTGATCCTGCAACCCCTGGTCGAGAATGCCATCAAGCACGGTATCGCGCAGCGGGCCCAGGGAGGAGAAGTGCGCGTGGCTGCCTCGCGTTCGGACGGCCTGCTTCACCTAAGCGTCTATAACGACGGACCGCTGCTGGATCGGGACTCAATCAAGGACGGTATCGGCCTGTCGAACCTACGCACGCGCTTGAAGCTGCTGTACGGCAACGATTGTCATCTGCGTCTGGAAAACTACGGCATCACCGGCGTGCAGGTCTCCATGGCGCTGCCCTACCACGAAGCGTGAGCCGATGGCGGAGCACTCTGCGAAGATCCGTGCCCTGCTGGTTGATGATGAGCCTTTGGCACGCAGCAATTTACGGCATTTATTGCGGCGGGATCCCGACATCGAGTCGATTGCGGAGGCAGGCTCGGGCGCCCAAGCCGTCGCCGAGATCCGCGGCACGCGGCCGGACCTGGTGTTTCTCGATGTGCAGATGCCGGAGTGCGGCGGGTTCGAGGTATTGCAGATTCTCAAGACCGACGGGCTGCTGCCCGTCATCGTGTTTGTGACGGCTTACGATGAATACGCGTTGCGCGCGTTTGATGCGGGTGCGCTCGATTATCTGCTCAAACCTTTCGATGACTCGCGATTTGCCCTGGCATTGCAGCGTGCCAAGGAGAGATTGGCCGCGAGGGAGCCCACGCCGGCGCAAGAAATTCCCCGCTTGACGGTGCGCAGTGCCGGACGCGAGGTCTATGTGCAAATTCCGGACATCGATTGGGTGGAGGCCGCGGACTACTATGTGTGCTTGCACGTGGGGACAAAGTCTCACCTGCTGCGCCGGAGCATGGCGGAGCTGGAACGGGAACTGGATGCGCGCATCTTTTGCCGAATTCATCGTTCTACCATCGTCAACCTGCGGCGCGTGCGCGCGCTGAAGATTGACAGTGCAGGAGAATACGAAGTGATTCTCGAGGGCGGCCAAAAGTTACGATTGAGCCGGCGATTCCGCAAGGATCTGCAATCCCGGATGCGGGAATTCGGCACGCCGCTCGCACCGGCCGAGGGTTGCGCGGGCGCGGGCTAGAATGCGGCTGGATATGCGCCGCCATCCAGCAGCACATTCTGGCCGGTCATGAACCCGGCGTGCACACTGCAGAGGAACGCACAAGTCTGGCCGAACTCGGCGGGGTTGCCGAAACGCTTGGCGGGGATATTCGCCATGGTACGCGCGGCCGCCTCAGCTTCGCTCACCTGATTGCGTTTGGCGGCGAGACTGAAGTTGTTGCGCAGGCGCTGGGTGTCGAAACTGCCGGGCAGCAAGTTATTCATCGTGACATTTTTGTCGGCGACGGTGCGGCAGACGCCCGCCATGAAGGCGGTAAGCCCGGCGCGTGCACCGCTCGACAGGTCGAGACCGACGATCGGCATTTTCACGCTGTACGAGGTGATGTTGACGATTCGGCCGAAGCCCTTGCTCACCATGGAGTCGATGACTTTTTGAATGAGTTCAATGGGCGTCACCATGTTCATGGTCACACCGGTGAGAATCGCCTGGCGATCGAGCTCGCGGAAATTGCGCAGCGGAGGGCCGGCATTGTTGTTGATCAGGATATCCGGTGTAGGACAAGCCTTGAGCAGCGCCGCCTGGCCCTCGGCGGTGGATACGTCGGCGAGCACGGGCGTCACGGGAACGCTCCAAGCTCGGCGAATTTCCTGGGCGGTTTGCTCGAGTAAATCCGAATTTCGTCCGTTGATGACGAGCTCCACCCCGGCCTCGGCCAGCGCTAGGGCACATCCCTTACCCAGGCCCTGACTGGAAGCACAGACGATGGCGGATCGCCCGCGGATGCCTAAATCCATGCCGACTCCGTTAGACTTGCCACGAAAGGCGCTAAGGATCGTATAGCCGCAGGCAGTCCTGACGCAACCGGCCACAGGAGGGTGATGTCTTGTCGAACGAGCGAAGCTCAAGCGGACCGCGCATCGCGTCCGTCACCTCGCCCGAACTGCTCGCGGTCCTCGAGGAGCTGAAGCTGCGCGAACCGATTTTCCATCATCCGGAATTCGGCACAACGCGCCGGGACTACGAGGCCATGACCGATCCGGATTTCTGGGAAGTGGGCGCCTCGGGCCGGCGCTACAGCCGGGAGTTCGTGCTGGATACGCTCGAGAACCGAGCGCCGGATCCCGAGGAATCGAAATGGCTGACGCGCGATTTCCAATGCCGGGAAATCGCAGCGGATAATTATCTCATTACCTACACCCTGCATCAGGGAAAGCGGGTCACCCGCCGTGCCACGCTTTGGCGCCGCACCGCCGCCGGATGGAAGGTGTTGTATCACCAGGGTACCCTCGTCGAGACAGACAAGTAGCCGGGCCCGATACTCATAGACGCTCTCCATGCTGGCATTGCAAAACATTACGAAGACCTTTGAGGGCAAGTTGGTGCTCACCGACGTCAATCTCAGGGTCCCCAAGGGCGCGACGCATGCGCTCATCGGCTCGAGCGGCTCGGGTAAAACCACGCTGTTGCGCATTACGCTGGGATTGATTCCCTTCGACAGGGGTTACGTCAAGATCAACGATCAGGCGCTCTCGTCGTTCAGTCCGATTCAATGGGCGGATCGGATCGGCTATGTGCCGCAGGATGGCGGCTTGTTCCCGCACATGAGCGCATTCGAGAATGTATCCCTAATTGCGAAACTTCGAGGTTGGAATAAACAGAAGATCAGGGTTCGCGTCGAGGAATTGCGCAAACTGGTCGATCTGGAGACGGTGATCCTGGGTCAATATCCTTTTGAAATGAGCGGCGGGCAACAGCAACGCGTGGCCATCATGCGCGCGGCCATGATGGAACCTGACGTGATGCTGCTCGATGAACCGATGGCGGCGCTGGATCCGCTCATTCGCCGCAGCCTGCAGCAGGAATTGAAATCCATTTTCCAGCGCTTGGGCAAGACCGTGCTCTTGGTCACGCATGATCTTGGCGAAGCGGTGTTTCTCGCGGAACATATCACGCTACTGCATGAAGGAAAAATCGTGCAGAGCGGCACCTATCGGGATCTGCTGCTGCGGCCGGCGGACCCGTTCGTGACGGCGTTCATCAACGCCCAGCGCACGGTACCCGACGCGGCCGAGGTCGCATGAGCGGCCGAATTCACACGAGCGGCCGAAATCGCGTCGAACGTGGCGCGGCTGCGGGATTGCTGTGGGCGGCGCTGAGCCTGCAGGCGCTCCCGGTGTTCGCGGCGGATGGCATCGTCGTCGGTTCGAAGGTGTTTACCGAAGGCTATGTTCTGGGGGAAATTGCGGCACAAACTGTGGAGACGGCAACGAAAGAGCCGGTGGCGCGCAAGTTGGGCATGGGCAGCACGGGCATCGTGTTCGAGGCCTTGACGACCGGTGCTATCGATGTGTATTCGGACTACACCGGTACGCTGGCCGAAGCAATTTTGAAGCGTCCGGACTTGAAGTCCGTGGAAGAGATTCAGCGCGCCTTGTTGGACATGAATCTGGTGATGTCGGGGCCGTTAGGCTTTGACGACACATACGCGTTGGCGGTAAAGGAATCCTTCGCGATCGAGCATAACTTGCATTCCATCAGCGATCTCCAAAAGGTCGAAGGGCGCATTCGCGCCGCATTCAGCTACGAGTTCATGGACCGAAAGGACGGATTTCAGGGGATAGTGGCCAGTTACCACCTGCACTTCGCGCAGGAGAAAGTCAGCCGCATGGAACACAGCCTGACGTTCCAGGCGATCGATGACGGTGCGGTGGATCTGATCGATCTGTATTCCACCGACGCAAAGATCGAAAAATCCAAACTGCGGGTCCTCAAGGATGACCATGAGTACTTTCCCGTGTATCAGGCGGTTTGGGTGGCGCGCAAGGCGTTTACCGAGAACCACCCGCGCGCGTGGCAGGCGTTGCTCAACCTGCAGGGTTCGATCAGCGAGCATGCAATGATCGAGATGAACGCGCAGGCGGACATTCAACATGTGAGCTACGCAAAAATTGCGGCGCAGTTTTTGGGCTCCGAGGCGCCGCGTTCGCAAAGCCTGAAAAGCAATATCCTGCAGCGCACGCGCGAGCATTTGTGGCTGGTCGGCGTCGCGCTGCTATTCT
>Ga0210387_10004837_pt1 | contig 10319 bp, 9 predicted proteins | sample IncBWC7OmetaG_FD_160108 | JGI IMG/M metagenome (GOLD analysis project Ga0210387, IMG submission 160108) | Forest soil microbial communities from Barre Woods Harvard Forest LTER site, Petersham, Massachusetts, United States - Inc-BW-C-7-O ...
GACGTTTCAAAAGTTCGTGCAGCGCATCGGCAAGAAGGAGATCCGAAAGCTCGTGGACGAGCTGAGCGTGATCCCGAGCTACGAGCAGGACCCGAGCTATTACTCGGACTGGGGCGACCCGCGCGAGTACACGATTGGTGATTTGGGCGTCGGCGAGTGCGCTGGTGAGGTCGTGCCGCTCGTGCAAGTCGGCCTCGCCGGCAGCGAGCGCGAGGTATTCGAAGCTCAACTATTGCTGGATGAAGGCAATAACAAGGGCGCCGCCGAGCGCGCTTTCAGCGCGATGGTGCAAGCTGCGCAAGCGCTCACGCGTGAGAAGAACTCGTTCCTCGGTGAGGGCACGGACGAGATCGTCGCTGAGTTTCGCACGCACTACTACGACACGAAGCTGTTTTTCGATCCCTTCTCGGGAGGCAAGTTCGCGCACTATTTCTTTCGCGCGTACGAGCACCGCGCGGACGCCGGTGCGTCGAAAGAAAGCGCACACCAGTTGATCGAAGAAGCGCAGCTCTTCGTGGAAGCCGCTCACCAATGCTACACGCGCATCGCGGGCGCTTTACCGTGATTTCTTGAGAGAACGATCATGCTTTCCGAACGTCTGCAGCTCAAAATCTATCTGGAACCGAGTGAGCACTTCGAGCTCGAAGCGCTGATCCCGGTGTTCCACCGCTTCATCCGCGATCAGGTGCTCAAAGAGTTGATGATCGACGTGGTCGACTACAGCCACGTGCCGAACGGCCCGGGCGTCGTGCTGATCGGGCACGCGGCGGACTACTACGTAGGCGCGCTCGATGGCGCGCTGGGCCTCGTTTACAGCTGTAAACGGGCGGCTCCCGAGCCCACCGCACGGCTCGAAGACGCCTTGCGTCGGCTGGTCAACGTGGCGCGTTTGCTCGAGCAGGAGAGCACAGTGAAGCTGCGCTTTCGCAGCGACGAGCTCAGCCTTCGCTTGACCGATCGCTTGAACGCGCCCAACGACGACGCTTCGTACGCTGCCGCCAAGTCGGAGGTCGAGCAGCTGTTCGCCCGCGTGTACTCGGGCGCGACGGTCTCGGTCGAGCGGCTCGTCGAGCCGCGAGGCCCACTCGGCCTGCGCGCCAAGAGCAGCGCCTCACCCGCGCTCGAAGCGCTGCTCGAAAAGCTCGGCGGCCCACCCACGAGCTGAGCGCGCGCGGCGCGTGCCAATCCTTCGCCGCTCGGTCGCGCATTTCTCTTCACGCCCCGCGGCCATTTCGCGCGCCGCGGGGCTGCTTCGCGCGGAAATCTGATGTTTAAACTTTGACTTTGTTTTGCGCGCAAGCCGGCGTTCTCGTGTGGGCCGTTTACACGTGGGGATCTGATGTTTAGATTTCGACTTTGTTTTGCGCGCGGGATCGCGTCTCGCGTCTCGCGCGCGGGGATCTGATGTTTAGATTTTGACTTTGTTTTCGCGTGCGGGCGCGGCGCGCGACGCAAATGGCTTCGCAGCGGCGCTGAGGCCGCGTCGCGCGGGGAGGCGACGCTGCGGTTGGGCTCGGCGAACCGGGCGGCGGTGCGGTTTTGGAACGCGACGCCGAAGGCTGCGCCGGGGCGGGTCGAGACGAGTGACCATCAATGCACGGCGTTTCGCGCGCGAGACCACGCCGCAGCCGCGCCGATGCCGCGCCCCAGCCGCGCTGTTAGCGGACGCGCTCAGCCCACGCCGTTGAGCGAGGCTTTGCCGTATTTGATCATGCCTTTGTCGATGAAATCGGCGTCATCAGCGAGTTGTCGATGCCGAGCGCGAGGCCGAGTGTCTGGGCGGTGGCGGTCTGCGACCGCAGACTAACCCGGCCTCACACGTCCACGGAGTCGCCGACGTGAAGCATGCCCGGTCCGTCGTGAATCAGGTTCATTCCGAACCAAACCTTGGAATCTTGCCGTCTGAACGTGGCAAGCGTGCGCATTGGCTCGAGGCTGGTTTCACCGGTCTCGATGTCGATGGTCGTCACCGAGCAGCGGTCGCAGCGCTTCACGCCGCGAAACGAGATCGCGCCGAGCCGGACGTGCGCGAAATGATCCTCGGCGAAGGCCTCGCTGCCGCTGACCACGATATTTGGCCGGAAGCGCTGCATGCTGACTGGTTTGGCCAAGCGCCGATTGAGCTCGGCCAGTGAGGCTTCGGAGATCAACAAGAACGGATAGCCATCCGCAAAGCTCACGATGTCCCCGGGGCGAGCGCGCTGCGGATTGACCGCGCGGCGCTGTGTGTCGGGCATGTACACGAGCTCGTGCGGCGCGCCCAAGAGCTCCGAGAACCAAGCGCTGCCTTCGCGGTGTGCGCATCCCGCGCTCTGATCATCCCAAATTCGTACGACGCGCGCACTGTCCGATTCGTGCCGGCGTGGCAACGTCAAAGGCGACAGGCCGGGCGCCCGCACGTGCAACGAGTCGCCGTCGGCGTCGAGCTCGGTCGTGACGAGCGCTAGCCGCGGCACCTCGCGTTGCGTGACGAAGTCGCCAGCTGCATCGACGATCATCCAGCGCCGATCCGCATCGAAGCCGCGCTCGGCCACGCGCCAATGCTCTACGCGCACACCGCGGCACGCCTTGATCGGGTACACGTACAGCGCCGAGATGACGACGGCCACGACGGCTCGAGCTCAGCGCTTGATGCCCGGGCTCGCTTCGGCGGAGCCCAAATATTTGCCGATTTCCTCGCGCTTATTTTGCACTTGGTCCAAAAGGGCGAGCGCGTGTGCGGTGCGTTGCGGCGCTGCCGAATCTGGATGCGCGAGCCGTACCTTGTCCCAGCGCAGTTTGAGCGTGTTCTGCAGCTCGCGCAGATCGTACACGGCGCGCCGGTGCACGTTGCGAAATGAATCCGACGGCCACGCGGAGTCGATCGCGACGCACAGCGCGGCGAGCGCGCCGAACACGACGGCCGCTTTGGATTGCTGCAGGCCCGCGCTCGTGGCCGCCGCCGCGGCACAGAGGAAGGCGAGGCCGCGCAGCACCCAAAAGCGCACTTTGTCTTTGCGATCGCGGTTCAAATTCGCTTCCGCCCAGCGTTCGAGATCGGCGATCTGCTCGTCAATCGCTGTCTCGGGCGCGAAGGCACCGGGACGAAAGCCCTCTGCCGTCGAAGCCTCGGTCTCGGCGCGCTCGGCGCGTGCTGAGGAGTCGGCCGGCGCGAAGCCACTCGCGGTGCGCGGGTAGTCGCTGTTCGCGCGGCGACCCTCGCGCCCCTCGAGCGCAGCGACGTCGATCTGGGCGAAGCTCCCGGACGACGTGCGGGGTGGGGGAGGCGTGAGGGGCGGCAACGGCCGTGTCGAATCCGAGGAAGCCATGTCCACGTGCTACGTCGATCAATTCACGGGTGCAACGCGTCGGCCCTAGAAATCAGGGCAAGTTGCCGCGCCATTTGATCATTCCACGGCAGCTGAAAGAGCCTTTACCAATTTTGATGCACGAAGGGGCGTACGCGCGTGTCGTAAATCTCCTTCACGCGCCGCATCACTTCACTAGATAGCGGCGGCAAATCTGCGGCTGCCACATTTTCTGCGACTTGCTCGGGGCGCTTTGCGCCTGGGATCGAGCAAGTGACAGCGTCGTGCATCTCGATCCAACGCAGCGCAAATTGCGCGAGAGTCATGTTCGACGGCGCGAGCGCGCGTAGCTCATCGACCACGTCCACGCTCGTATCGAAGTCGAACCCAGAGAATGTCTCGCCGCGATCGAACGCGGCGCCGGCGCGATTGAACGCGCGATGATCATCGCTCGCGAAATGTTGCCCCTTCTTCATCTTGCCGCCGAGTAGCCCCGAGGACAACGGCAGCCGCGCCAAGATGCCGACCTTGCGCCGCTGCGCTTCGGCAAAGAAGAGCTCCGCTGGGCGCTGACGGAAGATATTGAAGACAATCTGCACGCTCTGCACGCTTGGATATTCTATGGCTTTGAGGGCCTCTTCCACGCGCTCGACGCTCACGCCATAGTGCTTGATTTTACCTGCGCGCTTCAGGTCGTCGAGCACGCCGAAGACCTCGGGCAGGTAGTAGACGTCGGTCGGGGGGCAATGAAGTTGCACGAGGTCGAGCGCCTCGACTTCTAGGTTTTTCGCGCAGCGCTCCGTGTATGCGGTGAGGTTCTCGCGCGTATAGCTCGCGGCGACGTGCGGGTTCGAACGCCGCCCCACCTTGGTCGCGACATTGAAGATCGGGCCGCGTTCACGCTTCAAGCGCGCCAGCAGTTGCTCGCTGTGCCCATCGCCATAAACATCCGCCGTATCGAAGAAGTTCACGCCTAGGTCGAGCGCGCGGTGCAGCGCTTTGAGCGATTCTGCGTCGTCCACCGGCCCCCACGTGCCACCGATTGCCCAAGCGCCGAAGCTGATGGCCGAAACATTGAAACCAGTGCGACCGAGCGCGCGATATTGCATGGCGCGAAAGCCTACACCGGGGCAAGGCTCCGGTGCTACGACTTGAAATCTCATGGAGCAAGCGCGTCTTCTGCAGGCAATAGCCGCCTTCGATCGAGCCAATGCCGAGGACCCGAATCGCGTTACGGTCGACGGTGTCGCGCGGCCGCGCGAGCTCGTGCACGCCGAGCGCCTGTCCGCCTGGGTGCATCGGCTCGAGCCGAACGCCTCTGAAGCGCTTTTGCTTGCGGCGCGTTGTCAGCACATTCGTCGTTGGCAGATCCCTCGTGATTCGTACCCCGCTGGCCGCGTCGGCTATTTGCGTTGGCGCACCGAGCTTTCACGCTTTCATGCTGACACCGCGGCGCGCCTGCTCGAAGACCAAGCTTACAGCACCGAGCTGATCGACGCCGTGCGCCGCATCAATCTCAAGCAAGGCCTGCGCAGCAACCCCGACTCGCAAACCATGGAGGATGCGCTGTGTCTCGCCTTCCTAGAATTCGAATTCGACGACTTCATGCGCAAATATGCGACTGAAAAGGTGCTCGAGATCGTGCAAAAAACCTGGAAAAAGATGTCGCCGCGCGCGCACGCCTTGGCGTTGAAACTGCCGCTCAGTAGCGCCGCGCTCGGGCTGGTCGAGCGCGCGCTTCACGCGGGGTGACGTACTGCTGCCAGATTCCGCGCGGCTCGCCGCTCACACCGGCGCAGTCCAGCGGTCCCTCGAGCTCGCTCCGAGCTCGGTGCCCTGCGGCGCCTTGAATCTGATGTTTAAGTTTAAACTTCAGAGGTGAAATGAAAGGGGGCGCTTTCGGCAGGTCTCGGGCGTAAATATTTTGAGTGCCAGCGCGTGGCTGGCTCGACAGTGGTCGCGGCAATCAGGGTGAATCTCCGGGACTCAACGCAGGCGTTGGCGCAGTTTGTCGATGCTCATGGCGATGACGATGATGAAGCCGGTGAAGATTTCTTGGACCCAGTTGGGGAAGCCGAGGTGCGTGCAGCCGGCTTTGATCACGGTGAGCAAGAGCGCGCCGACGAGGGTGCCTGCGGCCGAGCCCTGACCTCCGGACAGCGAGCCGCCGCCGATCACGACCGCGGCGATCACCTCTAGCTCGAGGCCAACCGAGTCGGTCGGATCGCCGACAGTGAGCGTCGAGAATTCGAGCACTCCCGAGAGTCCAACCAGCAGCCCCGCGAGCGCATAGACGAAGAGCGTCGTTCTCGGGATCGAGATGCCGCACAACCGCGCCGTCTCCACGTTCGAGCCGACGGCCACGATTTGGCGTCCAATTTTGGTGTAGTTGAGCAGCCCTACGCCAAACAGCGTTGCGGCGAACATCAACCACACGCCCGCTGGCAGCGCCAATGAGTGAGCGTGGCTCTGCATCAAGTGCTCGAGGCCGCGCGGATCGGCGTCGATTTTCTGTTCGTCCGCCAAGCCTTTGGCGACGCCGCGCAGGACGCTCATCGTGCCCAATGTGACGATGAACGGCGAGATGCGCAGCCCGGTGACGAGCGCGCCGTTGAACAGCCCGAGCGCACCGCCGGTGAGGATGCCGAAGGTTGCGGCTGCGAGCGGGCTCGCGCCGCCGCGCAAGCTCTGCGCGACGACGACCGTGGTCAGCGCGACCGCGGAGCCGACCGATAGATCGATACCGCCGAGCACGATCGTGAAGGTCATGCCGACGGCCGCGATGCCCACGACAGCGGTCTGGCGCAGCATGGTCACGAGGTTGGTCTCGCGCGCGAAGGTGTCGGGCGCGAGCGCGGTGAACAGCACGTACAAGAGTGCAAGCGCGAGCAGTGGGCCGAACCAGGGCAGTCGCAATAAGCGACGGAGCTCGCTCATCCCGTCGCCTCCAGCAATACGTCGTGCTCGCTGAGCTCACTCGTCGGGCGCGCTGGGCCGAGCTTGCCGCGCACCATCACGGCAATGCGATCAGACACACCGAGCAGCTCCGGTAAGTAGCTGGACACCAGCAAGACCGCATTGCCTCGAGCTGCCAGGTCGTCGATGATGCGATACAGGTCGGCGCGGCTGCGTACGTCGACCCCGCGCGTCGGCTCGTCCAATAACAGGACATCGACTCCGTGCTGGAGCAAGCGCGCAAAGCACACTTTTTGTTGGTTTCCACCGGATAAATCGCACGCTCGCTGCTCCGGCCCCTGCGCGCGAATGCCGAGCTGTTCGATGTAAGCCCGCGCCACGTCTGCGCGGCGCCGCGGGCTCACCAGGCCCCAACGCCCGAGCGCATCGAGCTTCGAGAGAGTCATGTTGTCGCCGATCGTGAGCGACTCGGCGAGGCCTTCGCGCTTGCGATCTTCGCTGAGCAGACCCACGCCCTGCGCGAGCCGGCGCGCGGGGGAAGCGGGGCCGAGCAGGGTCTTCACCGTGAGCGAGCCGCGCTTTACGGCGTCGAGCCCGAAGATGGCGCGTAGCAGCTCACTGCGCCCAGAACCGAGCAGCCCCGCAATGCCGAGCACCTCACCGCGACGCAGCCTGAGCGTGGCGGCGAGCGGTAGCTTTTGACCCGCGAGCTCGCTCAGCTCGAGCACCGTGTCACCGGGGGTGCGCGCCGAGCGAGGAAACAGTTCTTCGACCTGGCGACCCGCCATCATTTGCACTAGCTTGCTGCGTGTCGTTCCGGCGATGTCCCCGCTGGCCACGAAGGCGCCGTCGCGAAGCACCGTGTAGCGCTGGGCGATACGCTCCACTTCTTCCAGAAAGTGCGACACGTACAGGATCGCGATGCCGCGTTTCGTGAGCTCACGAACGACCTCGAACAAGCGCGCGGTCTCGCTCGAATTGAGCGTGCTCGTGGGCTCATCCAAGATCAAGAGACGGCACTCCTTTTGAGCCAGTGCCCGCGCCAAGCACAACAGTTGCCGGTCGCCCTGACCGAGGTCGCCTGCGCGCCCGTCGAGATCGGGCAGTGGCGCGTCCTTCGGCAACACTTGCCTGAGCGCTGCGCTCGCGCGCTCCGTTCGCGCTCGCCGATCGATGATGCCGAAGCGCCCAGGCAGTGAGCCGAGCAACACGTTCTCGGCCACGCTCAGGTCCGGGCACAGCGCGGGCTCTTGCGACACGAACGCGACGCCCAGCGCTTGCGCGTGCTGTGGGCTGTCCGGTGAGTAACGCTCACCCGCGAGCTCGAGCGTGCCCGCGTCCGGCGCTTGAGCTCCAGCTAGGATTTTGAGCAGGGTGCTCTTGCCGGCGCCATTTTCACCGAGCAATGCGTGCACTTCACCCGCGCGCACCGTGAGCGATACGCCGGAAAGCGCGCGTGTCGCGCCGAAGCTCTTGTCGAGTCCCGACACGAGCAAGCAGACGGCGCTGCTCGCGTTGCTCATGCCCGTGGTCGCGCGCGCGTCATGGTGCGTCGAGCCATTGGGCTAAATTCGGCTTGACCAGCTCGGCCACGTCCGGGCTCGCTAGGTTGTCCTTGTCGACCAAAGTGGCGCCGGTGTCGATGCGCGCCGGCACGGCTTCTTTCTTGAGATGCGCGGCCAGCGTTTTCACGGCGAGGTAGCCCATCTTCATCGGGTCTTGCAGCACGAGCGCGTCGATCTGACCGGCGCTCACGGCGCTCATGAGCTTGTCCGACGAATCGAAGCCGATGAAGTGCACTTTGCCCGCGAGCTCCGCTTTTTGAAGGGCGAGCAGCATGCCGAAGGTGGTCGACTCGTTGGGTGTGAAGATGCCATTGACCGTCCCTTTTGCGGCGTTCTTCGCGAGGAGCAGATTCTCGCTCGCCGCGTGTGCGCTCTCGGTAGTCGCGCCGCCGAAGCGGTTGTCCGAGACGACCTTGATGTCCGGGAACTTCTTGAGCGCCTCCAAAAAGCCTTCTTCACGGTTGGTCGTGCTGGCCGAGCCTTCCAAGTAACGCAGCACGAGCACGTTGCCCTTGCCGTTCAAGAGCTTGCCCATGCGCTCGCCGGCGAGTGCGCCTGCGGCGTGATTGTCGGTCGCTACGAAGCTGACGTAGGATTTGTCTTTCAGGTCCGAGTCGAAAATGACGACTGGGATCTGCGCGTCGCCCGCCGCTTTTACCGGGGCCGCCAGTGCGGTGTCGTTCAGCGGCGCGAGCACGATGCCGGACACGCCCTGCGCGGTGAAGCTCTGCACCAAATCGACTTGCGACTTCAAGTCGTCTTCTTTGAGCGGGCCTTTCCAGACGATGTCGACGCTGGCCTCGCGCGCTGCCTTCACGGCGCCCGCATGAACTGCTTTCCAGAATTCGTGCGTCGTGCCCTTCGGAATGACGGCGATCCGAACCTGCGCGGGCTTGAGCGGTGCGCCGCCTTCGTCCGCTTTCTTCTTGCAGGCGCCAGCCAGCAAGCAACACAGCGCTAGCACCCAAACTAAGAGTCGGTTTTCGCGAGCCACGGTCCGGATTCTAAGCACAAAAAAGAGCGAGCAGCTCTTTTCAGGGCTGCTCGCTCGCCGGTAACGGACCGCGCTCGGAGAAAGCGCGGCCTGTCTGAGTCTCTGGTTCAGCGCGCCATGGGTACGGGTGGCGGGGCAGCAAAGCCACCGGGGAACGGATTGGCCGAATCACGGCGCTGCAGCTCACGCTCCGTCCACGGAAAGGACGTGCCTTGCTCGTGGAAGAAGGCGACGCCGATCACACCCACGTTGCGGTCGCTGCCTTTGCGGGCTGCGTACGAATCCTTCACGGCGCCGAAGCGGAAGGCGGCTACTGCAGCTTGACTGCGCCGAAAGCCGTCGATTTCCAAGGTCGACCAAGCGTTCACCAAATAGCCGCGCTTGGTGAACGAGCCACCTTGACCGTCGAGTACGTCGAGGCCATCGACCGTCGCGACCGCTTCGAAGCGATTGCCGGTGTGGTTCTCGATTTGGATCACATAGCGCTCGCCGTCCGAGCCCGCGACGTAGTCGCGATTGCCGAAGTTCGCGCTCGGCAGGGGCGAGCCATTTTCATCCAGCAAACGTACGCTGACCGCGCCTTGGCCGGCGTCGACGCCGCTCTGATCGAAGCTCGCGTAGGAACTGCCTATGCGACGTGCCATGGCTTGAATGCCGGCTTCGTCGTTGTAGTTGAGCGATACGAGTGCAAACGGGTGCGCTGGGTCGGCACGTGTGAAGCGCTCGCTTTGGACGTAACTCGTGCGCGTTTCACCCCACGTCGTGCCGAGCCCCGGGCGATCCTCGCTTTTCTTTTCCTGCGGCTCATAGGCGCTGCCACCGCGGGCTGAGCGGGGCGCGGCAGAAGCGGAATCAGCGGCTCCGCTCGGGGCGCTTGCGCGCGGGGGCGTAGCGCGTGGCGTGTCGTTCATCGCGCTGAGTCCCGACTCTTCGTCGGCGCCGCTCGGCATGCTCGGTGTGCTCGGCGGAGCGCTCTCCACCGCCAGCGGGCTCGGCGCATTGCGCGCGCTCTCCGTCGCGGTCTCGTGCGAGCACGCGGCGGCCAAAGGTAGGATAATGAAGCAGGCTGAAAACTTACTGAGGTTCATGGCTATTTTTTTTCTCCGTTCGTTACCGACGCTCAGGAAACGGAGGCCACTGGCCTGACCTTACAGTGCAGCGATCGGCGTTCAGTTTCCCCGCTCGAGCGGCCGGTATTTGCGGCTAAAATGCCTCAGCCGGCCCCCGCTCCGGCCGCGCTGTCGAACGTCTTCGATTGGTCGAACACCGCCAAACAATCGACATCGTCGACGATTCGCAGACGGTGCGCTTTGGTGTCGAGTATCGTTTTTGGAGCGATCCGACTCAGCACGTCGAGCGCGTCGCGGCGCGCGCGGGCTACGTCTACGACAGCAAGACCGCGAATGCGGAGTACCCGACGCCGTTCGGTACTCCGCCCGGCCCGACGCAGTCGTCACCGTCAGCACCGGCTACAACGGCGGCGTTTGGCAGACGAACCTCGCCCAAGCGTACCGCTTCGGACAGGGAGCCGTGACGCAAAGCGACGTCAACGCGCCA
>Ga0210387_10004838_pt1 | contig 10319 bp, 11 predicted proteins | sample IncBWC7OmetaG_FD_160108 | JGI IMG/M metagenome (GOLD analysis project Ga0210387, IMG submission 160108) | Forest soil microbial communities from Barre Woods Harvard Forest LTER site, Petersham, Massachusetts, United States - Inc-BW-C-7-O ...
ACGCTGCGTTCTCGTCATTTCGTCCGTGGATCGAAGAAGGGCTGGCGCACTTTGCGCAGGCACTATACCTCGAACAGCACAGTGGACGCCAGGCCGCGCTGGCTTATATGGGATTGCACCGGGCGGCGTTCGGCAGTATCGATGCACCCACCGGAATCCCGCGATCAGAAGATGAAGTGAACCGCGCGCTGGTGAACACGACGAGCGAGGAACTGTATCGCAGCAAGGCGATGTGCGTGTGGTGGATGCTGCGCGACATGGTGGGCGACACGGCAATCAAGAAGGCGATCGCGGCGTATCGACCCGAGCAAGATAAAGATGCAACCTATATGCCGCGGCTGATCGCGGCGCAGACGCAGCGCGAACTGGACTGGTTCTTCGACGACTGGGTTTACCGCGACCGCGGTTTGCCTGACTTCAAAGTGGAGTCGGTGTTCACGCGGAAAACTGCGACGAACACATTCATGGTGACGATCACGGTGGACAATCTGGGGACGGCGGGAGCGGAAGTTCCACTCACGGTCAAGTTTGCCGGAGGAGACACGACGAAGCGACTGGAAGTGCGGGCGAAGAGCAAGGGCGTGATCCGGGTGGAGATTCCGTCGGCGCCGCAGGAAATCGTGGTCAATGACGGCAGCGTGCCCGAGAGCGATGCGACCAACAATTCGTTCAAGATAAATTTGACCGACAAGTAGAATTCGCCACGGCAGCCTTCTGCAGGAGGAATGATTGGCCTACATCCAGTTTTTAGGGGCGGCGGGAACAGTTACGGGATCGAAGCACCTGATCAACACCGGCGACGAGTCGGGCAAGAACGGCGTTCAGGTGCTGATCGACTGCGGATTGTTTCAGGGGCCGAAGGAATGGCGCGAGCGCAACTGGCAGGACACGCCGGTGCCGGCGAAGGAAATCGATGCGGTCATTCTGACCCACGCACATCTCGATCACTGTGGCTGGATTCCGCGGTTGGTGAAGGAAGGATTCCGCGGGGCGATTTACGCGACTGCGCCGACGATCGATCTGTGCGGAATTATTCTTCCCGACTCCGGCCACCTGCAGGAAGAAGACGCGCGCTACTACAACAAGACGAAGAAATCGAAGCACAAGCCCGCACTGCCGCTATACACATTTGAAGAAGCGCAAAACTCGTTGCAGTATTTCAAACCGGTTCGGGTGGGCGAGGACGTGCGGTTGTCGCCGGAGCTTTCGTTTCGCTTTGCGCGAGCGGCGCACATTCTTGGATCGTGCATGGCGGAAATTACTTTGACCCTGGGCGCGGAGACGCGGCGACTGCTGTTCAGCGGCGATATTGGACGCGTGCGCGATCGCCAGGTCGCGCCGGGCAACGTAGTGCATTCGGGTCCGGCAGAGGGCGAGACAGCCGACGTTGTGGTCATGGAGTCGACTTACGGAAACCGCGTCCATCCTAAAGAAGATGTATTGCCGGAGCTGGCGGGACTGATTCGAGCGACGGCGGAACGCGGCGGCAGCGTGATCGTGCCCGCCTTTGCCATTGAGCGCACGCAGAAATTCCTTTTCCTGGTGAAGCATCTGATGGAGGCGGGACAGATTCCGCGCCTGCCGGTTTTTTGCGACAGCCCGATGGCGATCAAGGCAGTCGAGATCTTTTTGAAGCACGATGAGGAGTACAGCGACGAAACGCGCGACATGATTCGGCAGTACGGCTCACCGCTGGCGTGGCCGGGATTTACCTTTGCGTCGACACCGGAGGAATCGAAGCGGATCAATGCGGCGGCGATGCCGTCGATCATTATTTCTTCCAGCGGCATGGTCACAGGCGGACGCGTGCTGCATCATCTGGCGCAGCGGTTGCCCGATCCGAGGAACCTGGTGCTGTTCATCGGATTTCAAGCGCCGGGGACGAGAGGATTTCTGATCAAGAGCAAAATTCCCGAGATCAAGATTTTTGGCGACTTCGTTCCCGTCCGCGCCCAGGTTGCCGCCCTGGAACAGTTCAGCGATCATGCCGATCCTCCGGAGTTGCTGGAGTGGCTGCGCACGTTTCGGAACCAGCCTGGGATTACGTATCTGGTGCACGGCGAGGCTCAGGCTGCGGCGCAGTTGCGCGATCTGATGCGGAAGGAACTGGGGTGGAATGTTGAGGTAGCGGAGTATTTGCGGAAGGTTGGAGTGGAGTAGACGCAGACGTTGCATGCACTGCCAGCGAGTACAGAGGTCCTTCGCTTCGCTCAGGATGACAGGGCGGTGAGCCCCTTAGCTCGTGGTGAAGCGGACCAGAGCATCCAGTTTTTTTGCGGCGGCACCGGAGTCGATCGAGTGAGCGGCGAGGGGTAGGGCTTCGGCGATGTGATTGGCCCGGCCGGCGGCCACGAGCGCGGCAGCGGCGTTGAGCAGGACGACGTTCCGGCGCGGCGATTTCTCTCCCTGCAAGACGGCGCGGATGATCGCGGCATTCTCCGCGGCGTCACCGCCTGCAATCTGATACAGCGGGGCACGGGCCATGCCGAATTCTTCCGGCTCCACTTCATAGGACCGCACTGAACCCTCGCGGGCTTCGGCGACGCGAGTCGGGCCAGTGATCGTGATCTCGTCGAGGCCGTCGAGTCCATGCACAACTAAAGCGCGATGCAGCCCCAGCATGCTGAGAGCCTCGGCCAGCTTTTCCACAAGGTCGAGTGCGTATACTCCCACGACCTGGCCCGACGCGCGCGCGGGATTGGTGAGCGGGCCGAGCAGGTTGAACATGGTACGCATACGCAACTCGCGGCGCACGCCCTGTACCTGCTTCATCGCCGGATGCAGATTCGGTGCGTATAAAAAACAGAGGCCGACTTCGCGCAGGCACTCAGCGGAGCGCTCGGGCGAGAGCTGAATGTTGATGCCCAGAGCTTCGATGACATCGGCCGAGCCGCATTTCGAGCTGATGCTGCGATTGCCGTGTTTGGCCACGCGAACGCCGGCTCCGGAGGTCACGAAGGCCGTGGCGGTCGAGATATTGAAAGTTCCGCTGGCATCGCCGCCGGTTCCACTGGTGTCGACGAGGGCGGAGTCGAGCGGGGCCGAGTCGGCCAAGGCGTCGCGGCCCGTGCCACTGACCGCGATCGCATCCGCCGTACCGGTTCGGTCGATGGGCAAGGGCGCTGCGGCGGTGCGAATCGCTTCGGCGAAGCCTACGATTTCCTCGACCGTCTCGCCTTTCATGTGCAGTGCGACGAGCAGCGCAGCGATCTGCGCGTCAGTGCATTTGCCGGCCAACACTTCGGACATGACTTCGCGCGCTTCGGCGCGAGCGAGTGACTGGCTCTGGTTGGCGAGGCGATGAAGTGCGTCGAGGATCATGCTTTAGATGGAACTGGTCGGCTGGAACCAGTCAGCCGGAATTGTACGGCATGACTGGAGTTCGCCGCGATCCGGACTTCTGATCGTTCGCAACGGTCAGACCTGCTTCGCGACGCTCAGGTGATCCAATCTTTCCGCGAAGTATTCGCGCCACTCATCGGGCAGCGCGGGCGTGGCAGTGGCCTTGCGAAGGAAGTCGGGATTGTAGCGATCCCAGGCCAGCAGCGAGTTCATTTCGGCGATCGTGATGGCGTCCCGCTCGCGAGTGAGTAACTCGAAAGCATCCCCCGCAGCGACGGAGCCTTCCTGTTCGACCGAAAAGTAGACACCGCTGCGGCCGCTGGAGAGAAAGCGGTCGAGCATGTCATCGCGCCGGAACTTAACCGCCAGTTTGTAGCAGGGAGTGCGAGTCTGCCGAACCATCACGATCGCGGAGCCAACCTGAAAGCGGTCGCCGACGTGAAGATCGTCCTCGAAAAGCCCGGTGGTGGTGAAGTTTTCTCCGAACATGCCCCATGGCATATCGATGTCCGGCAGCTCCTGGCGCCAGTACGGATAATGTTCCGACGGGTAGCCGTACACGGCTTTGTATGGGCCGCCGTGAACGCTGAGGTCGGCCTGGCGGTCGCCGTCCAGGTTCAGCGTGTGCAGCCGCACTGGTCCCGAGACTGGCTTCTTGAAGATTCCGGTGCTGACGGTCGTCCCGTTGTAGATCGCGAGTTGCGGACGGCTGACGTTCAGGGACAGAATTTTCACGGGAACCTTTCGACGAATCCGAACTTTGACCGATTCTAAATTGCGGATTTGAGATTGCGGATTGAAGAGTTACGGGCGCCTTACCCCTCTGAGGTGCGAGCGCGCCTCCGAAATCAGCAATCTAAAATCAGCAATCTGAAATAAGCCCGAGTGGTTGGATGTAGGGCTTGGCGAAAAGTCGCATGGGCGACGTTTGCCCTATCCGCCGGGCTTGGATAAAATCCAAGGTTTGCTGCCCTCGGTCGATAGCCGCAAGCAGAGGTCCTGCCGATTTCCAGCTGACGAGCAATTATGAAAATTCATGAGTATCAGGCGAAAGCGATTCTGAAAAAGTACGGCGTAACCGTGCCGCGCGGGGCGATGGCCGCTTCGCAGGACGAGGCCGAAGCCGCCGCCAAAGAATTGTTTAATTCCGGCGCGACTGGAGTCGTCGTCAAAGCGCAGATTCACGCGGGCGGACGCGGCAAGGGCGGCGGAGTCAAGATCGCCAAATCGGTGGACGAAGCCGGCGAGTTGGCGTCGAAGATGCTGGGGATGAAACTGGTCACGCACCAGACCGGGCCCGAGGGGCGCATTGTGCGGCGCTTGCTGATCGAAGAAACGCTGCCAATCGAGAAGGAACTGTACCTGGGAATTCTGGTGGACCGCGCCGAAGGCAAGCCGGTGTTCATGGCGTCGGCTGCGGGCGGAATGGACATTGAGCAGGTCGCGGCGGAAACTCCGGACGCGATTTTGAAGCAGCACATCGATCCGGGCATGGGGCTGGAAGCGTTTCAGGCGAGGAAGATTGCTTTCACGCTGGGATTGAAAGCAGGGCAAATTAATCCGGCGGTGCAGTTCTTGTCCAGCCTTTACAAGGCGTTTCTTGATACGGATGCGTCGCTGCTTGAGATCAATCCTTTTATAACGACGACCGACGGGCGCCTGTTCGCGCTTGACGCCAAAGTCACATTCGACGACAACGCTTTGTTTCGTCACGCCGACCTGCGCGAACTGCGGGATATCACGGAAGAAGATCCGCTGGAAGTCGAAGCTTCGAAGTACAGCCTGAATTACATCAAGCTCGACGGCAGCGTGGGTTGCATGGTGAACGGCGCGGGCCTCGCGATGGCCACCATGGACATCATTAAATATGCGGGCGGGATGCCGGCAAATTTTCTGGACGTGGGCGGCGGCGCGAGTTCCGAGCAGGTGGCGCATGCATTCGAGATCCTGCTGAGCGACAAGAGCGTGAAAGCGGTGCTGATCAATATTTTTGGCGGCATTCTGCGAGTGGATACGCTGGCCACCGGCGTGGTCGAGGCGGCGCGCAAAACCAACATCAAGCTGCCGATCGTGTTGCGACTGGAAGGAACCAACGTCAACGAGGGTAAACAGATTCTGAAGAACTCGGGATTGAACTTTATGGTGGCCGACACGATGAAGGAAGCAGCGGACCAGGTAGTGGCGGCGGCGCGGGGAACGCTTGGCGTGACGGAGTGGCGGTAAAAAAGGCAGGGGACAGGGAACAGAGTTCGGGGGCAAGGATCGAACTCGGCTAACTTGCTCGACTCCCCTTTTGCTGAAGCGAGGAATTCTTAGCTATGTCAATTTTGGTGGACAAGAAGACGCGGGTGATCGTGCAGGGGCTGACCGGCCGCGAGGGCACGTTTCACGCCAAGGCCAGCGCCGCTTATGGCACGCAAATCGTCGGTGGCGTGACGCCGGGCAAGGGCGGGACGACGCATGAAGGCTGGCCGATTTTCAACACGGTGCGCGAGGCCGCCGACAAGACCGGAGCCAATGCGAGCGTGATTTTTGTGCCGCCTCCGTTTGCCGCCGACGCCATCATGGAAGCGGCCGACGCCGAGATCGATTTGATTGTCTGCATCACCGAGGGCATTCCGACGCTCGACATGGTGAAGGCCTGGGAATTTCTGCAGGACCGGAAGTCGCGGCTGATCGGGCCGAATTGTCCGGGGATTATTTCTCCGGGAAAATGCAAGATCGGAATCATGCCGGCATCGATCCACAAAGAAGGATCGATCGGCATTGTTTCGCGCTCGGGCACGCTGACCTACGAGGCGGTGCATCAACTGACGCAGCGCGGAATTGGGCAGTCGACGGCGATCGGCATTGGCGGCGATCCGATTATCGGGACGAACTTCATTGATGCGCTGGACTTGTTCAATCGCGATCCGGAGACTGAAGCGGTGATCATGATCGGCGAAATTGGTGGCAACGCGGAAGAAAGCGCCGCCGAGTTTGTGAAGTCGCACATGAAGAAGCCGGTTGTGGGCTTCATCGCCGGACAGACCGCGCCTCCGGGACGCCGCATGGGGCACGCAGGAGCGATTATTTCCGGCGGCAAAGGAACGGCGGCGGAGAAAATCAAGGCGCTGGAGGCCTGCGGCATTCGCGTGGCGAAATCTCCGGCTCAGATTGGCGAGACGCTGGCCGCGGCGATCGGGGTCAACGCTTAAGCGCAGTTCACAGTTTCCAGTTAACCATGTGTCGACGCCATAAAGAACAAGCGACCAACGATTGAGGATCGACGACCGAACTTATGAAAACTCTGCAACGCACGTTTACCATCGTTAAGCCCGACGCAGTCCGCAAGAATGCTGTGGGCGACATTATCGAGCAGTTTGAGAAGAACGGATTCCGCATCCTTTCCATGAAGATGCTGGAGATTTCCAAGTATCAGGCTGAGCAGTTTTATGCCGTGCATGCCAGCCGTCCTTTCTTTGGCACGCTGACCGACTTCATGTCGAGCGGGCCGATCGTGGTGCTGGCGCTGGAAAAAGAAAACGCCATCGCCGACCTGCGCAAACTCATGGGCGCCACCAATCCGGCTCAAGCCGAAGAAGGCACGATCCGCAAAAAGTGGGCGACCAACATTGAACACAACGCTATTCACGGCTCGGACGCGGAAGATACGGCGCGGTTTGAGTTGAGTTTTTTCTTCGCGGGATATGAGTTGGCAAAGTAGTTCTCGGTTCTCAGTTTCTGAAACTGGGCGCTGTTTTTTCTGAGAACTGAGAACTGACATCTGAGAACTGCCTATGCCGATGGTTCAAATCACGATGCTGCAAGGGCGTACCGCCGATCAGAAGCGCAAGATTGCGAAGCGGATTACTGATGCGCTCGTGGAAGAAGCGGGAGCGCGACGTGAAGGAATTATCGTCGCGTTCAACGAGGTCTCGAAGGAAAGCTACGCTTCGGGTGGCGAGTTGATGATCGACAAGAAGTAGCAACTGGCCGAGCTGTCCGTTTGATTCACGCAAAACAAGCGGGCAGGAGTGCCCGCTCCACACAATCTAGCCCAGCGGCTCGTACAAGTGACCTTCCACGCGGTCGGCAACCTTCGGAAGATCTTTTTTTGCGTGTTGCAGGAAGTGCGGAGCGGCGCGGTGGGCTTCGAGTGCGGCGTCGTCTTTGTATTGTTCGTAGATGAAGAAGCGGCGCGGTTCGGTTTTATGCCGATGCACCAGATACATGGCACAGCCCGGCTCTTTGCGGGATTGTTCGGTCAGCTTTTCAAACAGCGTGGTAACTTCGGCTTCGTGCCCCACTTTCGCCATCCAGGTAACCGCCAACACCACCATCGTTTCGCTCCTTCCCCGCTCACGGGTCAGCCGGGAGGACATTCTAGGCTCTTTTCGCTGCGCTCTTCAACTCCGCAATAAATTCCTCGACGAGAATGGTATGGTTGCGGTCGGGACCGGTAGAAATCATGCCGACCTTCGCGCCAGACTCCTTCTCGATGAAGGTCAGATAATCGCGTGCCTGCCGCGGCAACTTTGCGTGGTCCGTGATGCCTTCGGTGGAAGTCTTCCAGCCGGGCAGCATCTGGTAGACACATTCGATCTTGTCGTAGCCGCTGGCCTGCGCTGGTACATCGGCGGTGACTTTGCCGTCGATTTTATAGCCGATGCAGACCGGAATCTCGGGCAGTTCGTCGAGTACGTCGAGTTTGGTGACCACCAGCCAGTTCGTTCCGTTGATCATGCCGGAGTAGCGCAGGAGCGGCAGGTCGAGCCATCCAGTGCGGCGTGGACGTCCGGTGACCGCGCCGTATTCGTTGCCGCGCTTGCGCAGGTTTTCGCCGGCTTCGCCTTTTTCTTCGCTGGGAAATGGGCCCTCGCCCACGCGCGTGCAGTACGCCTTGGTGATTCCGATCACCGAGTCGATGGCGTTGGGCGCAACACCTGTACCGATGACCGCGCCGCCCGAAGTCGCGCTGGAGGAAGTGACGAACGGATAAGTGCCGTGGTCAATGTCGAGCATGGTGCCCTGCGCACCTTCGAACAGAATCGATTCTCCGCCGGCCAGCGCCTGGTTGAGCAGTACCGCGGTATCGCAGACGAAGGGCGCGATTTTCTCCGCCGCCTGCGCGTATTCCTTGTACATCTTGTCGGCGTCCAGCGGTTCGGTGTTGAAGAGCGCGTGCGCGATCATATTCTTCTCGCGGACGGCATTCTCGATGTGCTTTTTGAGCAACTGCAGGTCGAGCAGGTCGGCGACGCGAAGGCCGCGGCGGCCCATCTTGTCCTCGTAGGCTGGGCCGATGCCGCGTGAGGTGGTGCCGATCTTGACCCGGCCGGGAGCATTCTCCGCCGCCAGTTCGATCATGCGATGGTAGGGCAGAATGACGTGGGCGCGGTTCGAGACAAACAGATGGCCATCGACTTTCACTCCGGTCTCGCGCAGCGCGCCAACTTCCTTCAGAAACGCAATGGGGTCGAGCACCACTCCGTTGCCGATCACACTGCGGCAACCGGCGCGCAGCACGCCGCAAGGGACAAGCTGCAGAATAAATTTCTTGCCGTTGATGATGACGGTGTGGCCGGCGTTGTGGCCTCCGGCATAGCGGGCAACGACGGTGAAGTTCTCCGACAGAACGTCGACGATCTTCCCTTTGCCCTCATCGCCCCACTGGGCGCCTACGATGACTGCGGTCTTGCCTTTTTTCACGTACAACTCCATGCCGGGGGCCTGAACAGGCGCGATGCGCTACACCCGGGTCCGCACACTCCTCGCCCGCGGGAATTCCTGCACAAAAAATTCTAGGGATAGAAGCGGAGAAGACGTGTACGAACTATCTTATCGTGCCGGTGCGGCGAATAGCAACGCGAGAGCAGGGGCCAGGGAACAGGGAGGAGGGGCCAGGGATTGCGAGATGGATGTGTGGCCGCACGTGGCTTTCTGTCCGCTGAACGTTAGCCGCGGAGCCTCGACTCTTCCTCGGCCCACTCAGGGTAAGATTGAAGAGACGACACGGCTGATTGTAAGGAGAAACTCCGTGAAGAAAGTTTTTCATTTCGATGCTCCGCGCGAAAAATATCATTGCGATGCCGCGATCCTGTGGTGCTTCGACAACCGCTTTGAGCTGGGATTTCGCAAGTTCCTGAAAAGGGCTGGCGTGGTGAATTCCGATCCGGTCAAGGTCGCCGGAGGGGCGAAGTGTCTGGCTTCCCCGGAACATGAGGCGGACCGCGCGTTTGTGCTGGACCAGATTCGCAAATCGATGCGTCTGCACGGCACGCGGCGAGTGATCCTGATGGTGCACTCCGATTGCGGCGCGTACGGAGGGCTAGCCGCATTTCGCGACGACGCGGAGGCCGAAGCGACGCATCATCAGGTTGAATTGCAACGGGCCGCCGACAACCTGCGTTCCGCGATTTCGGGAATTGACGTTGAAGGATACTTCGTCGACTTCGAGGGAATCTGGGATGCGGAGATCAAGGTGGAGGAGTTAACGGTGGTTCATGCCTAAATTCGAACACCATATTTTTGTGTGCGGCAACCAGCGTCCAGCGGGGCATCCGCGAGGATGCTGCGATCCTCAGGCGGAAGCCCGGCTGCAGAAACTATTCAAGCAGAAGCTGGCCGAGCGCGGACTCAAAGGCCAGGTACGCGCGAATCAGTCCGGCTGCCTGGATCAATGTGAGCACGGACCGACGGTCGTGGTTTATCCCGAGGCGGTCTGGTACGGACGCGTGACCGAAGCCGACGTCCAGGAGATTGTGGAGTCGCACATCGTCGGAGGAATTCCGGTCGAGCGGCTTCGCATGGCCGAGGGCTGCTTAAATACGGCGACGTGTGAGCATCGCAAATCCGGCGGGTAGCGGCGCGGAGAGTTGCATTATCCGCGCGCTAATGTTTGAATAAAAAGATTCGAGCAGGGCGCTTAACTCAGCGGTAGAGTGCCACCTTCACACGGTGGAAGTCATAGGTTCGAATCCTATAGCGCCCACCAT
>Ga0210387_10004839_pt1 | contig 10319 bp, 5 predicted proteins | sample IncBWC7OmetaG_FD_160108 | JGI IMG/M metagenome (GOLD analysis project Ga0210387, IMG submission 160108) | Forest soil microbial communities from Barre Woods Harvard Forest LTER site, Petersham, Massachusetts, United States - Inc-BW-C-7-O ...
CTACGACCATGTTGTTATCGTAATCCCACCCACACGTCGAGGAACGCTGATTAAAAGCGATGTAATTGTCAGTAGAGCCTGTCATCAGTGACAAGGCGGCAATCATATCATTTGTCTCGGGGTTATCAACTGGGAGGACATTTCTTACCAGCCTTATGTCTACAAAAGGAGTTGCAGCTAGCGGTTGTTCATATTCACAGATGACGCTTGTGTCTACGTATGAATTTGAATGTTGTGAATATGGGTAACCATCAACTGTTAATACTTGCTCAGAGCCATAACGATTTGTGTTTCCGCCGACCAAGCTCCCATGAACGTCGTGGTCTTCATATGATTTCAGTTGTCTGATAGAAAATGCTTCGATAACACCGTTGAAATTGTAATCAGTCGTTTGGTCTTCATCACCCAACAGGTACGGAAGTAAAACTAACGGACTTTCAGTGCCTTGAATGTACTTGAGTGGGTCAAATACATCAACTTCTGTGAACGCTTGTCCAAAAAAGAATTGTCGACGTTCACCGTAATCTGTCACTAGTAGTCGATGACCTGGCTCGCCTGACCAAATTTTGACCAATCCTGCGTCATATCGTGCCTGATTTGTAATTTCAACCCCTTGTGCGAACGCATCAATTGCCGAGGTATCAATTGACCCTGAAAGGCTCGAAGTGACGTATGTTTTGTTCCTAGCAATACGTGGACCTTCATCAAAGAATTCTTCATCATTGACAGGCAATGGTGAAAAAATGTTCTGGTATGATGCGCACTGTGCGCCAAGAGTAGTCGCAGACGACGTTAGTAACAAAATGGTGACATCAGACATAGCAAACCATCAAAATTTCCGAACGCTTCCAGCAATTTGCTGCAACAGGATTACTGCATCTAGGTTAGTCCTGTTGCTATCGCCCAAGTAGATTTCAGCTTGAGCTGAGTAGTCAATTTTTGCACGCTCGAGCATATGTGATTCAATTGTGAAATTTGTTCCTTTAAACTTGGTCTTACGAGGAACAAGCTGTTGGATGAAGGTTCCAATTGACGTATCAAACCAACGAAAGAATTCAAAGAAAGCTTGAAAGTTCAGTTTATCCTTGATGCGATTGAAATAGACGTCGCGAAGTCGTTGTAAATCTGGATAGTCAGGCGCAAAAATGAGCTCAGGTGAGCCCAAAGCGTTGTCTAATGCATCGAATGATGAAAAAATTGCAATGATGTCGCGGTTTAGCGCGTCAATAAGTGAAAATTCGATAATGAACCTAACGTCATCCGTAGGTGTTTCACTTGCGTCGAGCTCATAAAGAGGCGCAACTTGAGACCCGGGAGTTGCTTCAATGAGATTAGCATCTAAGAAAGAGCGTGCTCTTACTTTTTGATTGCTAGAAGCCTCATCAAACCAGGGACTCAAGTAGCTGTAGTCGAAAATTTCACCGACCAAAATGTCCTGACCGATAGGGAAGCCACTTCCAGTCAGATGCAAGCCATTTTCACTGAAATCGATGAAAGTTAGTGCTCCTTTCGCGTCAGCTTGTCGAACCGCTTGCATCGTCACAGCATTGAGTCGTAATCGACCAAATGACCCGCTGGGCGTTGTCGCATAGTTCCAGTTAGTCAGTGGGTTTTCAACACCGACTGAATTGTAATTTCTGACGTGTTCCTGCCATTCATCAACAGACAAGGCTTTAGACCAGAACCTAACGTTGCTTAGCCGACCGTCAAAATTGGTTATTCGTGCTTCTGTGGGGGCTTGAGAGGTGTCATTGAGGTGTAAGAATTGGCTACCGACTCCAACATTGATGATTTGTTGTGAACCAACTGCGAAGAACGAACCTGAAGCATTGCTTGCTGTGTTGAGATGTTGAAAAACATTGTGTCCAGTCGGTGCTTCTTGGAAAAAAGATGACGTCGTCTGAACGTACTCAATTTTTCCGTCATTCTGATATGCTAGTCTCAAGAAATACGATGATGATACAGATGAACCCAGACCATCATCTCCGCGCTGGCAACCAAAGCTAACGTTCCATCTGTCGAATCCAAACATTCCCGGAACTGGCGCATCAATTTCCATTCGCAACAATGGTGAAGATGCCTGGTCCCCAGGACGTGCGTAGAGAACCAATTTGGGTTGAATTGAACTCGAAATTGCTAGCAAATTTGCTACAATTCCTGCGCTACCTGCACCACTTCCTTGAACAGACCCTGTGACGCAGAGACGGGCTAGTGATTGTGTTGCACTTGACAATGTCGATAGCACAATAGGAGTGTATTTGATGATTCCTTCCCATGACCATGAGCCTGATGTCAACAAACCATCGCTATTTCCTCCCGTAATGCCTGGAAACCCGGGTTCAGTGCGAGAGGCAGACAAAAATGGTGATATGACTAGTGAACCAGAGGCAAATTGCGCCATTGCATTTGGTTCTAGCTTTGTCTCACGTGAGAAAGCGAGGTCCTGAGTTGTGGGCCCACCAAATTCTCGAATTCGTAGATTGTTATCGGGGTCAATTCCTACCGCTCGTAGGAACGACCTGATGCTGTGTTGTGTTCCTTTTGACCGCATAACGTCGGGAAGGTTGACCAACACGCGTCGGAGAAGTTGATTTTGAACTGAACGTAGCGTCTGTTCATTGGTGCTAATGTCATCAATGTCAACATTTTCACCACGAACATACTGTTCAATGTTTGCATCATTGAACATGGGGGGCAAGTGAAATCCCATGTTCTGGACAAGATTGATTAAGAAATTGTCGGGGACTGTTTCGTTAGTATCATAACGAACTGTCCTGAGAGTGCTAAAACTGTCAACAAAAAGCTTCATTTCATCAAAGAACCGTGCCCAAATGTAGAGCAATGACACCAAAATCTGAACATTGCCCATCAATCCTTGACCTGGGATACCAGTTCCGCTAAAAGGTTGACCCTCATTTCCTTCAACCGGGTCATTAAACCCGTCCTTTACAGCGCCTTCTAGGAGGTAGTGTTGCGGGATAAGTTTGGTGATGAGGTTAGGATTCTCTAGGTCGTATGCACTAGCGCTTGACAGTAAATCAATGTTAAATGCAATAACAGGCGGGTATGCCGGGAAGAGAATGGGCAAACTTTCAGGCCTTTCATAGATGACTGGATTCAGAGCATCTAAGAAGGCATTCAGCTTCAGTGACCCCGTGAAATTGCTGACTAGTGTATGCAGAGAATTACCGCTGCTGTCAAGCACTATTGCATTAATACCCGTCTCGTTCGAAGTGCCATCTAATGAACCTGTCGGCTCATTAAACCGTAAGTAGAGGACTAGGTCATCAGTCGCATAAAGAGCTTTTTGAGCATAGGCTTCCTGCTGCGCCTCAGTTCTTGCTGAATGAAATAACCTAAATTCATCTATGACGCCTGATAATGTCTGCGTAGGCGTGACTATGGTTCCACCGTATGCGACAGATGACCCACTGCCGATGACAAACGAAGCGCCATCGATGCTGAGGTCACCCATTTCAACTTGCGTGGGGGAGACAAAGGTGGCCTCTGAGCCCCAAAATGACTCAAGGTAGGGCATGCCATTGTCACGATTTAGTTCAAGCGCAATGTGATTGAACTTGCCTTTTTGCATCTCAATGAGAACCTCCATGTAAGAGGACCCCGAGACTACGACAAATGACCCCGTGACACCTTCCAACGATGAATTTGGCAACAGGTGGAAGGAAAATCCCATTAAGCTGCCAGACATCATCTGGCAAACAATTTGGGTGTCATTTGCAATCGTTGGCAGAAAAAGTTGTGCTTCGATTGTCAATGATGTGGACCCAGTAGGATTGAGAACGGGCTGTCCACTGGCCACGGAGGCCAGCTCTGGGAACAACGCGCCCACTTTGTTCTGTACTACAATGTACGTTCCCGCTGTGGGCAACGTTTCTCCAACTTGAGTCCCTGAAAAAAGTAATTCGCCTTGAAATGTTGGAAAATTATCAAAGACCCACTTGTCGAAGCCTGTCAAGTTATCAAAGAAGATTTCTGTTTCTTGGCGTGTCCCATCGAATGGAAATCCGTTGATGATGGAATCAAAGGCCAGATTGACCTTTGCCTCTGCTGACATGAAAAAACAGTGATTGGGAAATTGTGACCAATCAACGTTAAGCTGCTGAGATGATTTGAGCGGTGTCGAGTGCGGGTCGTACTGAAAAGAAGCTGTTGACAGAATGTTAGTGTCAGCAACGTCATTCCACGTCAGGACTAGCGGCCTGCTCCCTGTCATGGCTGACCTCAGGAACGAGGGGATATAGGGGTTGTTCTTGGTGGCCATGCAGCAGCGTCGACCTCAGCGGTACGTATCAAACTCTACGCTACATCGCCTACCCTGAACGCAGGCGATGCTGCCTTATAGAGCTGTTGGTTTCCAGCTGACAAAATGAGGACATCGATGACGTAGGTGTGACCATTCGTCAAATTTGACGAATCAAGAACAAAATACATTCCCAATGAATCATTAGAAATACGAGTTGAATTTGTCACAGTATCAAATGGAATGACAATGCGGTCAGTGACTTGGTCTCTGACTTGATAGTGAACATCTCTTACTATAATGCCTGGCAAGTCTACGGGCAGCCTGCTGACAGATGACACGTACGATTGTGTGTAATCAAAGATGTTAACTCGTAGGACAGTTTGTTCATTCGTTGATAGGCTTTTTTGAAGGCCGAGGACCGCGACAGCAAATTTCCGTGACCCGCGGAAGACATCACCACGTTGAGGCGGGTATGCTTTGAATGTTGGACCAGTCGAATAGGTGACAGTACCATCACGCGATGTCCAAATTGGCGTGAACGTGACTGACCCCGACGCTTCAAGTTGTGGTTGCAACATTGAATCATTTGAGGAGACCTCAATGGAAGCAGAATAAATGCCTGTTGCTAAATTTTGCCCAACCTTGTGTTGCGATGTATTGAACACTAAACCATAAAGACCACCCGAAACAGGGGTTGACAAGGTCAAAAGCATGCAATTTGAGCCCGTCACTGGGCTAGTTCCTGATACGATGGTCGCTAATTGTGATTGAACATAGTTGTAAAAAAACAGTGTTGCTGGCGAGTCAAAAAAGACATTATTTGTATCATCTTGGATGCTATCGTCCCAAGTAGCAACCATGCGAGGCTGAAGGTCATTATTGAATGCTGTTCGACTAGCAAAGCGCTTGACAAAGTATGTTTGTTGGTCAGCTTCTAAGTTTGAAGAGAATGCAATTCTGAAGCCAGCATCAGGAAGCAATCCGCTTAGGACTCCTGACACGATTGGAGTAACGTTGACATTTAAGTCTTCTTCACCCGTTGTGAAGACTTGTGATGTTGAATTTGTGGTCAGCCAATCACAGGAGCCTGTGCCGCCAAGGCCACAACCTGTGACGAACCAACTTCCTGTAGCATACGAGCTAGTCAACCAATTGCAGACATCCTGGTCTGCGTAGAGAACTACGTCACGTCCCAATCCTTCATCAAAAGAAGATGACAAAGCAGCGATTGAAAGTGTAAAATTTCTAGGAGTTGGCTGACCGCCATAGACATCAGACAGCTGCAAATGACACGAAAATGTAGGATTGCTAAGGTCAAGTTGTCCTGCAGCTACCATCGAACGCAATGACGTCATGTCAAAGTGAACTAGCAACCGTGATAGCTCGGTATTTGGAATGCTGCCTGATGACGTCAGACCGTACACCTTAAAAAGGTCAAGCGAACCAGCGGCGCCGACGTTAGCATTGACCTGTGCCACTCCGTTGACGACGCGGTTGGTAACGTAGGCGTCCTTATCGGCATAGATGATTTTAAACATCAGGTACTGGCCTTCCCAATTAAATCGAACGCAGGGTATCTTACTTCAAAAATGCCTCCTGCGGGCGGAAAAACCAAGCTGTTACGCGTGTTAGATGCAATGTCATAGGTCACGTTGCTGTATGTCAAATTATTGACTGTTCCAACGATGTTTGTGAATTGCATCTGGTTGATTCCTACGATGCCCGGAACTAAAAAGATGTTGTTGCGAAGGTCTTCTAACACCAACGGTTGGTCAATGTGGAAATTACCAATCTGGAAATATGTCTGCAGCTTGGTCAACACATTTTGGAGGACAATCTGTCGATTTAGTGACGGGTCAATCAAAACATCAAAGTTGAATTGAACATCAACGACACGAGCATCTAGGATGTCAATTGCGTCCGAAATCATCCGATATGGATTGAGGTATTTGACCAAATTTTGCTTCAACGTATCAGGCGAAGTAATGAGCTGTCCTTGAGAGTTGCGTGATACGATGAAAAGCTGTGTTGCCAGCGGATTGTTTGGATTATTGCGGACTGCGGCCCTAAACACTCGGCCAAAATTAGATGGAATCGTGTACACACGGGCAAGCAAATCTTCGCGTGTTACAATGCGTTCTTGGCTGTTTTTGACTGATGGAATCAGCTGCTTCAGGTCATCGACAGTCGGCGCGTCCTCGCCACCTGCAGCTTCAATCAGATTGTTGCACTCAAGGCTAGACCTGATTGCGCCTGCAACCTGAGCTGACGGATTGCCTGGGAAGAAAATGTTGAGCGTCCTAGGAGACTGAATCTGGTTGGGGTCAACATTGTGATTTAAGCCGCCGCCGTAGCGATACGTGATAGTATATGTTGTCCCGGCGGCTGCGACGCCGAGCGTGGTTGTTGACAACAGTTGCTGCGGATTGACTGAAATTCGAGAAAATGTTGTCGTGTAAGGAAAACTGATAGCAAATGACGATGGGTCAGGAATGATATCATCATCAAGCGTTTCAGCATTGCCTGCACCAAATTGCAATGTCGTGCGGCGGCTGGTCAAATCAGTGCTAGTGATGAACCGATAAGGCGCTGGGATTAACTTAATCGTCTGTGGGACTAGGTCGTTGTCACCCGCTGTATTGAGGACATTTTGGTAGACTACGTCATGAGTTAGTGCTTCAACTTCATAGTAGATGTTACCGAGCAAGTCGTTGACAGTGATGATTTCAGTGACATTGGGATTGTTGAGAGCAATCTTGTTGAAGGGAATAAACGTCTGGCCTACAACAAAATTCTCGGTAGTCTCGACGCCCGAGATGCAGAGGCCTGATTGGGCCATGATAAATGTCAGTGGCTGGCCGCTCGCTGCTTTTTGCCCAATTTTGAACGTAGCCTGCAAGGTGCCATCCGTATTGACAGCGTTGAAATCAATGTCCTCTAGGAGGTTGAAAATAGTTCCATTGTTTGCTGCAAATGTCGAATTTGACTTGATGACAGGCAGTGCATCGGGCTCTGGCATCACCACATTATTGACGCTGACAGCTGGAATTTCCACGTACACTGTCACTGGTACGATGGCTGGAGAAGCCCCAACAATCGGAACGCCTGCAGTATCAAGGGCACGCTGAATGTTGACAGTCTCGACAGCCGTCGTTGGGTCTAGTTCTCCGAACTGATGGTCAAGATAGAACGATAAATTATCACCCGTATATGCTGCAAAGTCCAACAACAGCCCACCCAGGCTGCTCTCAGAAAAATCGCGGATACGGTCAGGGTAGTAGTTCCGGGCATACTCGAGCAAATTAGCTCGGAGGGCAGGGAAATCTTTCGCGAGATATTTTCGCTGGCGAACTGCTTTGAGGTCATCTCGCTGAAGTGTCATGTTCTTCGTCTAAGTAGCTTGTAGCATCAGATGGCGTACAGGGTTGCTTGGAGCTGACGACCTTTGATGTTTAAGCTGGGAATGTTGAATGTGATGATTAGGTTTATGACTGCAAGGCCCGGGCTCTTTGACCTGTCTACTGCCGAGATGAAGTCTTGTAGGTCAATGTACGGCATCCAACGCTGGACTGCATTTCGAATTCGAGTGATTGCCTGGCTGTCGAAATCATCTTGTGAGACTAGGTCCGTCATCAGGGGACGTAGATTGGCTCCAAAATTGTAGAGTCCTAAACGTTCGCCCCAGTTTGTCAGCACAAGATTGCGCAAGTTATCAGCTAATTGGGTTCCCAGGTCAGTGCTTGTCTGTAACAAGCCAGTGGTTCCCAGACTTAGAGGTGTGAGGATGCCGATTGCTGTGGGAGTGACAGCTAGCTGGTTAGCAGCATTCTGGGCCTGCGTAGTGCCTGATGACTTGAAGCTGTATTTTCCCATTGACGCTAATTATGCTCAGATAAGACCTGTCGCCCCAGCAACAGATTTGGTTAATACGCCACCTGCACCTGTAAGAAGCCCAACCAAGACAGTGCATACCATGGCAACAATGTCTTTTACATAGATGAGAATTGAGGCTACGAGAAGCGTGGGGACAATTTGAGACAAAGGAGCGAGCAAATCAATGATGATGTTCATTGCAAGGTTGAGAACTGCATCAAATTTGAATTGAATTAGGTCTAAGACTAAGCTGACGCTCGGTGGGGCGACTAGCTGGAGAATGAGGTCAAATGGGAGCTTAATGAGACCCAGTAACAGATTTGGCAACGCTAATGCCGGGAGAGGCGGCATCTGTATTCCTGGGATGGGGGGCGGCAGAAAATTTGGTAATGCAGGAGGAATTGGGGGAATGGGAGGTGTGGGAATTTGTAACTGAATTCCCAATGAGGCTAGTTTGATGAGAAGCTGAGGCGGCGGCAGGATGTTCGCCTGCAATGCAAGGTCGGGCAGCGCGATAGGAAAGCCCTTAAGCTTTGGAAATGGGACCGACACATCGAACAATGGGAACAAGGGGGTCGAACCGTTTGCGTCCAGTGCTTCTGCCGTAGAAGCTAGCAATAAGTCAGGAAAGATTGCATTCCAAATTGGCGTCTTGCTCTTGTCAGTGAGCAGCGTTGCCATCACAACAGCACCAGGGTCAGGGTCAAACCAAAACAGACTAGTCTGCTTTAGTGTGGTTGGATTGATAATGACGGGCCCAGGTGTTGGTGGTAAGGCGACCAAACTGCTAAAAATTTTGGTTTGCGGTGAGCCGCCTTTTCCATTGGCATTGCCAGTTGCTAGCAATGCTAAAACTTCAGCGACGTATTGGTCACGTGCTTTTTCAGTCAGCTTGCCATCCTGTAGGAAGCCAACGCCTGTTAATATGGGTCCATAGAGACTCATTTCATAAGCACTTTCGACGGAAATGTTCCGTTCAATCCGTCAGCTTGACCTTGGATGCCACCCATCGTGTCAACGATGGGTGATATTGCAGAAGGTTGCAGCGGGCCAGACATGCCTGGCGCATTTCCGACTCGGGTGCAAAGTGGACTTAGTGTTGCGTCGTCGCCGCCCAGCCTGATGAGACCGCTAGAAGACGGCGTAAAGATAATGTCACCGTTGGTTCGCAGAATAATCGATGCGCACTTGGTTGGGTCTGGATTGCTTGTGTCCTGCGCATTTCCAGCGCCATCAGTTGCTGTGACCCCTGTGACCAAGAAAACGACATCATGTCGAGCAACGATTCTGATTTTGTCTGTCTTAATGACAATGGCGCCTTCACCGCTACCATCTGAAATTTGTTTTTGAGTTGAATGAGCTGAAACGATAGCGTTAATTTTGAAATTGGTGTCAACTTTAGTCTTTTGGCTGATTAGGACCCGGGAGCGGTCATTAACGTAGTCTACGTCTCCCTCTTGTGCAGATAAGTCTTTTCTGGACTTGCCCAGTTCCTTGCCAACAATCTTATTGTCCTCGGGCGTGCCCCCAGTCGCTGGCGTCTGGCCTCGGCCAGCGACGATATCCACCATGCCTGCTCCGTCAGCAAAAATGTCAGCTGTGTGAGGCTTGGGGACTTGACCATTGTTAGAATCAGTTGTGTAATCTGAAGCAGGTCCAGACCTGTCAGTTCCCATGACTAAAAGAGTGTTGTTGCTGCCTTCGAAAGCAATATCAGCAGGGCGTTTTCGGTATCGAGGAACTGATTCATAACGAGTGATTTGACTAGCATCAGAATCTGTTAGCAACTGCTTGTATGCATCTTCACCGTCTGGAAGACTAGCGGTCTCGGGTATGGTGAATCGGGTGCCGTTTTTGTTGTCAACAGCTCCATTTCGGAATTCATAGATTGGGTCATCCGAGCCTGCAAAAACATCACTTAATCCAGGCAAGAACGACTTGTCAAACTGTCGGTCCATGTGGGTGTAATTGACGTCTTCAACAAAATCTGGTCCCACAATGCGGCACATCCAGTAGCCAATTTCATTGACTTGAGCGTCTGGGTGTTCAAACATCGCCCACACGTGCTCGCCAGGTTTACTGGGAAGTGCCAAGTGTGGTGGAAAGAACGGGTACAAGACCATCGTCTTTTCACTTGCGCCTGCACCCGGTTGCATCACTGGCCTTGCAATGATACTGTTAC
>Ga0210387_10004841_pt1 | contig 10317 bp, 9 predicted proteins | sample IncBWC7OmetaG_FD_160108 | JGI IMG/M metagenome (GOLD analysis project Ga0210387, IMG submission 160108) | Forest soil microbial communities from Barre Woods Harvard Forest LTER site, Petersham, Massachusetts, United States - Inc-BW-C-7-O ...
AGGCTACACCGGCATCCAGATCGACGACTTGATCTCGAAGGGCACCAACGAGCCGTATCGGATGTTCACTTCGCGCGCGGAGTTTCGCCTGCATCTGCGCATCGACAACGCGGACCGTCGGCTCACTCCATATGGGCGGCGCCTTGGCCTGATCAACGACGCGGCGTGGGCGGAGTACGCAACGAAGCAGGAGCGGATGGCCGCTCTCGCGCAACTGCTGACGACGACCAAGGTCGATGCGGATCAGCTAGCCGCGGCAGGATTCTCTGAGCTGCCCGCGACCGCGGGACTGACCTGGGAGAAGCTTCTCAAGCGGCCCGAGGTCACGATCGAACCGGCTCTCATCGCGCTAAAGGGAAAGATCGCGGAAGATCCCTTGCTCGCGCACTACGCAACGATCGCCAACGGAATCGGCACGAACGAGTCGGCCTTTGGAAGAGCCGTTGTGCGCAACGAAGCGCGCGCGGTCGAGACCGAAATCAAGTTTGCCGGCTATCTCGAGCAACAGAAGAAGTCGATTGAGAAACTGAAGGCCGCGGAGGCTGTTTCAATTCCTACGTGGATCGACTACGGCGCAATGAGCGGCTTGTCGCGCGAGATGAAGGAGACGCTGGAGCGCGTTCGCCCCATCACCATCGGCCAGGCCAGCAGGCTGCCGGGCGTGACGCCGGCGGCGCTGAGCCTGGTTCACGTGTCGATTCGCTTGCAGAACGCAAAGCGACTGGCGAGCTAGGGATGAAAGACCGGGACTGAGGGACTAAGAGACTAGGGACTGAGAGATCGCGGGCAGGACAACATGCGGGATTGATCGAACAGAGACCGAGTCCTTTAGTCCCTGAGTCCCTTAGTCCCCGGTCTTACTGCGGGCCTTTGTCGCTTTTGGTGAAGAGCGGAATATGGAAGGGCAACTCGGCATTCGACTGCTTTTTCTGCTTCGCGTTTGAATCTTCGCGCAACACCGTGCGTTGCGAGTTGATGCACAGCCATCCGTTGTGCGCCTTTTCAAACACGTGGGTGAAGATACCTTTTTCATCCACCATGCCGTTGGCGCCTTTGTGATGCAGCGAATACGTGCCGTTGGCCACGGCGATATCGCCGAGCATGCGCACGGTAATCACGCGCTGATCCAGGTGGAGCGATTTGTCTTCACCAGTAATTACGCCGGCAACCTGCTGATTGCGGGTGGTGATGTCCCCCGACGCGGAAACGTCGACGAACAGCGGCGACAGCACCAGTTCGAGGCCGTACTGGTCGCGCGCGTTGACAGCCGTTGACCATGAGTCTTCAATTTTCTGAAATTCCCGGATGGCGGGGCTTTCGGCCGAAGTCGCAGTTGGCTGGACGGGCGAGGGGTTGGCAGTTTGTGCAACGCATACACAGGAAAAGAGCAGAACAACAGAAATGCAGAACTGATTTCGATTCATGCCGCGCAGAACTCCATGAACACTATGATAACGCTCCCGATCAACGAGAGTTGGACGGGCCGATCGATGGCTAGGAGAGCGAGGAATTCGAAGAACCGGGTGATCGCTAAAAGCCAGGCCCTGGTGTGGTGTCCCCAAAGTTTGTGGAGGAAGCTCCTAAGTGCAACCGCAGATCCTTCGACTCACCACCCCCGAACTGAGAAGCGTTCAGGGCCCCGTTGGCTCAGGATGACAGCCGTTTGCTTTGTTGCGTATTCAAACTCAGGACACTAGATCACTGCCTGGAGCCGCTCTGGATGATGAAGGGTCAAAACGGAATCCTCGATCGAAATCCACCCTTCTTTGCGGAATTGGCCGAGAGTGCGCGTGACTGTCTCGCGCGTGGTGCAGGTCATCGACGCCAATTCTTCGTGCGTGAGCAAAAGCGGAAAGCGCGACTCGGGCCCCTCGACATGCTCGCCGATCTGGTGAGACAGCTCGAGCAACAGACGGGCAAGGCGCGCGGCAACGGTCTCTGACAGAGCAATCCGGCACGCGTCCTGCAGGGCAAAGCGGTACTCCTGGCAGATGCATTGCACGGCGCGCATTTGCGCTTCTTTGTGATTGCGCAGGAAGCTGAGGAAGCGTTCCCGCTCCACCGGACGCAGTTGCGCCATCGTCAATGACTCGGCCGAAACCTCATAGGCGCCCTGCGACAAGGCAGCGTAGAGGCCGAGCATCGATCCGGGCCCGGCAATGCGCACAATCATCTTTCGATCTTCATGCTTGCCGGCGGTCAGCTTCAGGTATCCGCCACAGATGAGATACAGACAGCGAGCCTCTTCGCCCTGGTGGAACAGCGAAGCCTGAGCAGGCAGCGAGACGGTGCTCGTCGCGAGCTCAAGATCAGCCAGAACTGCGCTGCCCAACGAACAGAACCACCCTGGTCGACGGTTCGGGCAGGCTGCGCAGCCTGCTGGGACCTGACTGTTGGGCTTTTGTCGGGCTGGCGCCAAACCAGTGTCCACTACGTGTGCCATCGCCATGTTGTCCTTCCGACGCTGGATGTTCGCTTCTGCCCCGCGTCTCAGGGATGAGGCTCTGGGTCGAGGTGCGAACAGAATGCAGGCTTCCCGTTAAAGAAAGAAAGACTTTGTTTCATTGGAGTTTGCCTTATTCCGTGACTCGACTGCTGTGATGGGGCTCACGGTGTCACCCTAATCGCCGGCCAGTGGACGCACACGAACAACCGGACTCATGCCTAAGGTCATCTGAGAAGCAGGAAGAATAGATCGCGAAGAGGAGACAACTCGATGAAACTAAAATACGGAATCTCACCGTTGCTGCCGGTTGCGGCAGTGACGCTCGCCGGCATTTTTGCTCTCGCAGGATGCAACAGCAAGACCGCCCGCCCCGATGAAAAGGCGGCCGTCACAAATTCACTGAACAACAATAACCTCAACATGGTCAGCGTTTCGCAGGATCGGGACAAGGGCGTGATCACGCTCACGGGAAATCTCGATTCACAGGATCTGAAGAATCAGGCCGAGGCTCTGGCCCGGCAAGCCGCTCCGGACTATACGATTGCCGACGAAGTGGGCGTGCGGCCCCAGAACGCCAGCAATCCCGCGGCAGTCGCATCCGACCTCGACAATGCGATCGAGGACAACTACAAGGCGGCGATTAAAGGGCACAAGAATCTCGACAAGCAGAGCATCCACTTCTCCGCCAAGAACGGCGCACTTGTTCTGAAGGGCAGTGTGAAGACTGAAGAGCAGAAGAGAGAAGCGGCGGAGCTCGCCAAGAAAGTTCCCAACGTGCAGCAGGTTGTGAACGAGATCGAAGTCGATCCTGGCAAGCACTCGACAGCCAGTTCCTAAGCAGCTGATCTTCCCGGCATGCGCAGGTCGCGTGCCGGGAGGGTCAATGCTTGATCGCGCTCTGGGCGTCGACTGCGCTATCTGCTTCCTTCCCAGGATCAAGGGCATGAAAGCCCTCATTCTTTGCCGCCTCAAGCAAGTGGGCGCTGGCGGAGACAAAGATGATCTCGGTTCCCTGAAACATATCGCGCGCAACCAGCGCCGCGCCCAACTGCAGAGCATCAGGCCAGCGGATATGGGTGCGATCGAGAAGCTGGCGCGCGGCTTCAAGCACAGCGGGATTGAGGGGCTGCTGCACCATGCGCGCTGCCTCGAGGCGAAGAATGTCGAGGGCCGCGGTTGCATCCTGCGAAGAGATCTCGCCGGCCCGCTCACGCCGCCGCACCGCCGCATAAACCTCAAGCGGCGTGGATGCGGAGATGAGCTTGCGATTGTCCTCGATGGAATCCATGAGTTGAATCAGCGCGTCCGTCCCACGCTCTTGTACAAACAGCTTGGCGAATGCCGTTGACTCAAGGAAATAGCAACTCACATACTCCCCCGTTCCTCTTCAATCGCTGCGGCAATGGAGTCGCCATGCACCGCGACGGGGTGGAAGCGCTGTGCCTCTTCCGGAATCCCCGCTTCAATGCGATTGAGTCGGATGGTTGTGGTTGGATACGCCGGTGTCTTGGGATTGGCAATCTTGCTGGTCAGCACCACCCCACGCTGGATCGCCTCGGCGAGGACTGCCTGGCGGGATTCGGGGTGCTGATTCCAGCGATAGCTTTTGCGCGGCAGGAAGGAATCGCGGAACCATTTAAGCGCGATAAAGGCATGTCCTCCGCGCTCGGCTTCGGCCAGGGCAGCGCAAAGCTCTTTGACCCTGACTTCGAAGTCGGCTGGGATGACGGCTTCCTGCCCATCGTCTTCGTCATCGTCGTCGTGATTATGCACGATGCGAGGTACACGGACAGCGCGCGGAGCGGCATCTCCCTCGCCAATGCGTTCAAAGTAGATGCGGACTTCGTCTTCTTCGGGGGACCAGGCTTCGGCTGAAGCATTGCGGCGCTTGCTGCGGCCATTGTCACTGCAAAGTTCGACAATTGCCTGGTAACCGGGCGGGGAGAGGAAATGCAGCGCACGGGCCAGCCCGGGATCGGGCGAGAATGCCAATTCGACCAGGGCCTCTTCAATGATCTCTTCGGCATCCGGAATGGTAAGGTTGCTTAAATCTACGCTGCTTTGCGCAGCTTTGTTCGGTTTCATTGCTCTTCTCCGTGGAGCGTACATTGAGTCCCGGATTCAAGGCCGATTCCACGAGCCCGTTTTGCCCTTTTGAGGGAATCAGCATTGCAGGTTCATCGCGAGACTGGACGGCCTTCCTTTAAGTGACTGCTATGGTCGAACGGGAATCCGATCTGATTCCCCCTGAGATTGGGCTTTCTCTAACCCCCGGGAGGTGCAAACAATCCACTCCGGGACTTGGCTATCTGGGACGAGATACTTCTGCGAAATAACGTGGATACGGCTTGGTGCGGTTCTCTTCAAATCTGAAAGGCGATTCCGATAATGGGGCTAATTCTTGAGTCGAAAGCGGCCAATCGCCTTCAATTTGTGCCGGTTTGAATTGGAGAAACGCTTAAGCTAATCCCTTTGATCTGAGCTATACACGCCAGTGTAACCGATTCTTCCCTGCCGCGCGTTATCCCACAGAAGAAGTATTCCCGCACCTCTTTCGCTCGGGCAACCAAATTTCCAGAATGGGAAATGCGCGGCGGCAATCACATCCTTATGGCCCGGAGTTCGTACAATAGAGGGTATGCGTCGTTGCTTGCCGCTATTGCTGCTTTGTTTCTTTGTCCCGATCCCCCTTTTCGCGCAGAGTGCCCCCGCTTTCGATCTGACCGGGCCCAAGGTCGACGTCCATGTGAAGCGCGGGGCGGTGACCCTGCCCATTGGCCAGGTGCCTTCTCTGTTGCCCGGCGACCGGCTCTGGATCCACCCTGATTTCCCCGAAAGCCAGTCTGCCCGCTACATCCTGATCGTCACATTCCTGCGCGGGGCCACGAATCCACCCCCGCCTGATTGGTTTACGCGCGTCGAGACGTGGAACCGCGACGTGCGCAATGAGGGCGTGTTTGTCACCGTTCCAGCCGAAGCGCAGCAGGCGCTGATTTTTCTCGCCCCTGAGACCGGAGGCGACTTCAGCACCCTGCGCGCTGCCGTGCGCGGGCGGCCCGGCGCGTTTGTGCGCGCCACGCAAGATCTGCAGGCCGCCAGCCTCGACCGCATGCGCCTTGAAAGCTATCTTGTCGAGGTAAAGACAACCTCCCAGACCGATCCGGCGCTTCTGAAAGAACGAGCCGAGCGCGCCGCCCGCAGCCTGGGCATCAAGCTTGACCAGCAGTGCTTCGATAAGCCAACCGACCAGCAGGCTCCCTGCCTGGTGCAACACACCGATGGCTTGGTGCTCGACGATGCGAATGCGCAATCCCTCGTCACCCAGCTCACCAACGGGTCGGCCGCTGACCTGATGAACCAGATCAGCTATTCCGGCATGGCAGGCGCCGGAGCCTTCAGCCCCTACATCGGCGCCATTGTGGACACCGCCCGAATCCTTGCCTCCCTGCACACGGCTCACTTCCAGTACATTCCCGCGCTTGCTTTGCCCACCAAAGACACGCTCAATCTCCGCCTCAACGTGCCGCCGTCCTTCCGGGATCCCAAGTCTGTCGTGGTGGTAGCCCTTCCGCCGGTTGGCCCGGCCAAGCCGCCGCCGCTCCATCCGTCCGATCCGAAAGAGACCTACTGCGCGCAGAAGCCGGGGCTGGTGCTTCCCGTCGATGGCGCGCCTGTGGTGTTCTCGACGCAGTTGGCTTCAGGCCTTGAACTGCACATTGAATCAAAGGCCGGCGCAAAATCCGCGGTCGATATTGCGGTCAAGGCCGATCCCTCAGAAGCGGGCCTGGTGCTGGACCATCCCATCCCACTGCTTGCCGATGGGAATGTGACCGGCGTGTTGCGTGGCAAATGGGGATTCGATGATTGGGAAGGCCCGCATTTCAGCCTCCGCTCCGCCCAGCCCGGAAAGTGGACCGTCGCGTCGGGCGACCAATCGGCGCTCGTCGTGGGACGCGAAGACACCCTCCATCTCGACGACGACAGCTCGATCTGCGTGGATCGGGTCGAATCAGAATCAGCAGACAACAAAGATGTGAACCTGAAGTGGAAGGTGGCCAAGCCCGCGTCTCTTGAAGTTTCTGTTCCGCTCAAGAATGCTGCCCCCGGGCCGGTCACGGTCGAGGTTTACCAGTTCGGACTCGAGAAGCCGGATCGCGTTGCACTGACCGCCTACGCAGAGGCGGGATCGCTCGATCGATTAACCCTCAGCGCCGGCGATAGCGAAGCTTTCCTGCGGGGAACGCGACTGGATGAAGTCGCCAAGATCGAGGTCGAAGGAATTACGCTGACTCCCGGGCCCCTGAGGCGCGTTGAGGATCTCGATCAGCTCACCATGAAGGCAGCCAATTCCACCGCCAATCTCGATCCGTTGAAGCACTACACGGCCAAAGTGCATTTACAGGACGGCCGGCATTTGACCGTGCCCGTGACTGTCGAGGCGCCCCGGCCCCAGGTCACCTTGCTCAGCAAAGGCGCCCAGGATGCGGGCAATGCAACGCCTTCCCCCGTTCATCTGGGGAGCCCGGAGGATCTGCCCATCTCCGATCGCCTGGTGTTCTTCCTCAAATCGCGCGTGCCGGCCGACTTTCCGCGCGATGAAAAGGTGGAGCTGGCCGCAGTGAACGGCAGCTTCCATACCGTTCTGTCGATCGCGGACGGCAGTCTGATGCTGGAAGACGGAGAGACGGCCGTGGGCACCGTGGAGCCGCTCACGCGCTTCGGCTCCTCCGCTTTCGGACCGATTCAAGCTCGCGCTCTCGCTCCAGATGGAACCAGTGGCGATTGGGTCCCGCTGGGAACGCTGGTGCGACTGCCCGGCTTCAGGGAGCTGCATTGCTCGCGTTCAACAACGAAGCCATGCACGCTTTCAGGTAGCGATCTTTTCCTGATTACATCGATCGCAAGCACGCCCGACTTCGCCAGCTCGACAGACGTGCCAAGCGACTTTACCGGGACGCAGATTGCGGTGCCCCATCCCGTCAGCGGCGCCCTCTATTTGAAGCTGCGCGACGATACGGCAACGGTCCAGGTATTGAACATGCCGGTGATTCCGTCAACGCAAACAGGAGCGGCCGCGCCGCCACTGCCGGGCGGAGCTACCTCCGCAGGCACTGACAAAGCGGAGCCATAGGCGCAGCAAGGTCCGTCGGAGACCGCAAGGACATGAGTCAGGGGCCGACTTGAAGTCGGGCCGAAAACGCATCGAAAACGAAGGGGGATTAACCCCTGAGGGACACTTTCTCCGACGCAAAGATCCACATTTCGACTCACCAAACACTGCATGGTGTAATGAGTTTGGAGAGCATCGAAGAACAACCGCAGATTCTTCGACTCACCACCCCCGAACAGAAAGACGTTCGGGGCCCCGTTCGCTCAGAATGCCAGCGAGATTTTTGTAGCGGATTCCAGACTCAAGAACCTAGTTGAAATACGCCCGGTTTAGATCGGCGAAGTGGACTTTCTCGGCCGGCAGGTCGTCGATGTTGAACACCGCGCCCTGGGGGCAGATGTTGGCACAGTTTCCGCAGTCGATACATTCGTCAGGATTGATGAACACCTGGGCAACGGTGCCCGCCGCGGGATCTGCGGCGGCGGGGGCGATTGCGGAAGTGGCGCACTCCGCGACACAGACAAAGTCCTTGGCGCAGGCGTCAGTGACTACATAAGCCATTGGGTTTTTGCTCCTCTGGGCAGCTCTGAATCATTGGCAAGCCCACAGTCGAAACTACCCAGAAGGCTAGACCTCGCTCTGTGACACGAATCACGACCGGCGAGCGGTCTCCCTGAATACGGTACGCGCAGTTATTCTTGAGACATGTTGAGACTGCGGACTTCCCTGCTCCTCATCCCTTGCCTTATTGCGATCATGAATCCAATATGGGCGGCCGCCCAGAACGCCGGATCATCGTGGACGTTTTCCGTCTCCGGAGACAGCCGCAACTGCGGCGACTTTGTGATGCCGGCCATCGCCGCGAAAGTGCGCGAGGAGAAAGATGCCTTCTACTGGCACCTGGGAGATTTTCGCTGGATCTCGACACCCGACCAGGATTTGCAGGCCATGCAGCCCGGCGGCGCCGAACTCTCGAAAGACCGGTATCTCGCGATTGCATGGGATGACTTTCTCAAGCATCAGATCGCGGCCTTCGGCTCATTTCCGGTCTTTCTGGGACGCGGCAATCATGAAAATGTAAAGCCGATGACCCGCGAGGGATATATTGCCAAGTTCTCGCCGCTCCTCAACCGGCCTGAAATTGCGGGGCAACGAAAAGCAGACGGCGCGGCTGCCAATGATATCGAGCCCTGGTATCACTGGACCGAAAACGGCGTTGACTTCATCACGCTCGACAATGCGGCCAAAGATGAGTTTTCGGACGATCAATTGCGCTGGCTCCGCGGAGTGATCGATCGCGATCTGGCCCCTGGGTCGGGCGTAAAGGCAATCGTGGTGGGCATGCATGAAGCATTGCCTCACTCCATCAGCTCAGACCATGGAATGGATGACTGGGATCTGGGAATGCGGACGGGCGAACTGGTCTACATTTGGCTTTATGATGCGATGGCCGCGGGCAAACATGTGTACGTGCTGGCCAGCCACTCGCACTACTACTCGCCCAACATCTTCAAGACGCCGTATTGGCGGCAGCACACGAGCACGGTGCTTCCCGGCATCATCATCGGCAGCGCAGGCGCTCACCGCTATCGCCTGCCGAAGGAAGCCGACCCGTCATCGCGGGATCACATTTACGGCTTTTTGCAGGGAACCGTGCACGCCGATGGGGCGATCGACTTCCGCCTGCGTGAGTTGACGGAGAATGATCTGATCCAATCCAAATGGCCCGAGGCGCCGCTGAGCGCGATTCACGAGTGCTATATCGGCAACGCGGACGATATGCCGAAGTGATGCGGGAACAGTGAACAGTGAACAGCTAACAGCGGCGGTTCCGTTGACAAAAACCCCGGTCCCCAAAGGCGAGGGACCGGGGGCACCCGACGAGTCGGCGTGTGATCTGCGCTAGTTGATGCGAATGCGGAGGCCGGTGCTGATGCCATAGGTCGACAGGGCGCCGTAGTGAAATTGGGGCCAATATTGATATTCAAATTCGCCCATCCGCCAGCGAACCCTGCGCGAGAGGCGATACTCCACACCAACGCCCGGTGAGATGACGAGGTCGCTGTCAGTGCCATAGCCGTAGGGATAGTGGAAGATGCCGAAGCCCACGAGCCCTTTGGCATAGGTTTGAAATCTGCCGAAGGTGAGATGGTAGCGCGGCCCGACGCTGTAGGTTTCGGCGTGGACATTGGCTGTCTGATGAAACTCGAGAAAGCGCCCTTCTGCCTCGATGCCAATGCGGCGGCGGGTATCCGCATCAACGAATGCAGTGACGCCGAGCATCTTGCGATCTCCGTATTGAACGGCAAAGCCGGAGATGGATGCGCCCGCAGTCAGGTTGAGCCCGCCGGCATCTCCAGCGGGAACCACCTGGGCGCGCAATGAGACCGCGCCCGAAAACAACAGTGCAGCAGCGGCGACGGCCAAAGAGAGCCGAGGCCAGCCGTACTTCTTTTCTCCAAAACGATGCATGCTCTTCATAAATCTCCTGGCGGCTCGATGCGGCCGGCCGCTCTACTGGGTAATGGTGAGCGTCACGTTCTGGTAATGGATGATGTCGCTGTTTACGCCGGTGCCTGTTACCTGGATGGTGTAGGTTCCGGGCGAAGCACTGCTCTGGGAGTATCCCGAGCAACCGCTCACAAAAAGGGCGCCGGCGGAGAGCGCAAGCAACAGCAATGCGCTGAAGATGGCCCGATTGCGCTTGCGGAATCGCCAGAACATGCAACCGAAGAGCACGCTGACCGGAAGCAGGAAACCT
>Ga0210387_10004842_pt1 | contig 10316 bp, 15 predicted proteins | sample IncBWC7OmetaG_FD_160108 | JGI IMG/M metagenome (GOLD analysis project Ga0210387, IMG submission 160108) | Forest soil microbial communities from Barre Woods Harvard Forest LTER site, Petersham, Massachusetts, United States - Inc-BW-C-7-O ...
TGAAAAACCATCCGAAAAGAAAAACGACGACTCTTCAGGGCCTTCCGAAGTCAGGGCGCCAAGTAGATTTGATGGTAGCGAGCACTTTCGAGTTAGCGCAGGAGACACCATTGCGCGTGCGTTACATCCGTCGCACCGAGCCTGAAGATGACAAAACCGTGTATCCAACGTGACAGGGAACCAGCGAGGTTGATCGAGAAATGTGTTGTACTATATGTTAGTAATATTTTTCAATATACGACTTTTGATAGGTTCATTTGCCTTCGATTCAATATATCCCAAGCCGCATTCCTACTAACTTCTCCCCTTTGATCTTCTTGCGAATCAAGCTCAAGGGTCCCTCTGGTTCGCCCGAGTCTTGACCAGGGCCCAAAATAAGGTCTGGGTGTGACCGCTTCTTGCCTTTCGTCCTGTTCTTTATCGTTGCGAGCCACATACCCAGAGAAGGGTACAACTTGCTGACCATGGTGAAACTTTGTACATGTTCCGGGTTAACCAACTCCGAGGACCGTTTTCTTTTTCTTGTCAACTTTGACGTAGACGGCGTCGATATTCTTCAGATTCGCATTCGTGGGGACAAGGAACGTCGTCGAAGTCTTCCTAAGAAGTGCAAGAATTATATCACCAATAAATGTGGTAGATGAGACAGACTTCCAGCGGACGGTTGTTCTCTTGGAAAAACCCGAACGAAACGAAATAAAGCACCCATGGGAATTCGCGCCGTTGAACACTGTCAATCTGCAACATCGTCTCTCCCTGAAGATCTTGACCCACATCGTGGGACGGGGGGCTCAAGAAGCAAAGAATCAAGTTACCTGAACACAAGGAATGGATTTAAGTCCCATGATAACAACAATGACAAGATGACCAGGACCCACAGCTTCGTCGGTTTTTTTCTGGTTCTTTTCTTCTTTCCTTTTTTTGGTGTGGCAATGCCTGAGAATAGATAATGAAGTCACACAAGATTTTGATAGTCGATGGGCTTACTAGATTCTTCCGGAATTATATGTGTCTCCTTTGTCCTGTGAAGGGGATCAAGATCGTTTGCATCACCCTGTTCCAAAGCCTGAACCACACTCGCTATTGAAGGTCGCTCGGAAGGAATTTGTGCCCAGCAGCGCTGAACAATACTCCACAAGCTATCCGACATTGCTCTGCCAGAGCCGGGGGATTTTTCAGGACGCCTAGGCCGTTCCCCTTTCATGACTCCGAGGATGACAGCAACATCAGTGGCCAATTCAGCAAAGGGATAATTCGCTGTGTAAATCTACCACCCGGATGACAATCACACTTGGCACGGATGTAGAGTCAATGTACCCACCTCAACGCAGATGCAAGCAAACGCATATACATCAGTCGCTGGAGTCCGCTTGAAAACATCCAATCCAACTGATTGTGGGCGGTGAAGTTCGGGTGCCATCCACCGGATAGACCCTCTGCGGCTCGTTGATTGTGATGGCATTGTCGCCTCAGCAAAGGCAGTCAATCCAAAGTCAGCAAGGCGAGCGTGCCACTCATCGTCTAGCAGTACGTTCATCTGAAAATAAAGACAACGCACATCAGTACGGTTGATCACAGCATACATTTATATAACCCGCACTCCGCGGAGATCACCGTGAACAATATTTTGCAAGTGAAGGTAATCGATTCCTTGTGCAACCTCGCAGATCTGATGCAAATATTCGTCGGGTTTAGAGAGGGTCCATGATGAGACAAAAATACATACACATCTATCAATGTCCACACTCAGTGGGCCTTCACCTTGCGAATGCTTCAGGATTGTGCCATTTTGCATCCACGGCATCACCAAGCAAAGTGACGCAGGAAATGACTCTGCATCGACTCCAAGGAAAGGTAGTACAAATGGGTGTTTGAGATTTTTCCATATGAAAGCCTCGCGACAGAACGCCTATCATAGTGACAAAACGTCTGAGCAGCCGGTGATTGGCAGATCCAAACCTAATAACTCACTCTGTGAACGCCCTGACGCTCGCTGCTGGTTGCGTGGACACGCAGGCGTTTGAGAGCAACGATGCCGCCTCCGTACGAGGCCCGGAAGACGTCAGCAAATCCTCCACCGTATATGGGATCCTTCCCATGTAGCTCTACTCCATCGAGGTAAAAAGAATGGGGAACGAGATTACAGGTTGCGGAGAGCCTAATTAGCATGCTATGAGCTCTGCGACGGAGTGCTTCATCCAGTGCTTGTCGCCAGAACCCCTTGTCAAGGACCTGAAATGGTAAGTATTAGTAGAGACGGCAGAGTATACGAAGTGATATTTGCCAAACAAATTGTAATAGATCCATGAAACTCTGAGCTTCATCACCCTTCAACGACGAGACGGTGGCTTTTCCAGCATCAGAGCTGAGTAGATATTTCAGGAGGTCGGCAATCTCTGCCTCATCCCTTCGAAGAGCTTGGCGGAGTCCCGCGTCATCCTGAAGATTGAGTTCGGAGGAAATCTTCAAGATAACATCAGGCATCCTAATATCAGCTGGAACTTGCGAATTTTCCACACCTTTAACAATTCTTTCCGGAAATGAGAGCTCATTATGAGACTCGGAACGACATCCAGGTCCGAGTCGGTTATTTTAAGGGAACATGCCTTTAGGGAGTTTATGATGCTAGTCTGTCGTGTAAACACCACAAATTGAAATGGCATAAATTCGACTACCTGGCGTCCTGGAGCAAGTTATTTACGATTGTGTCCTTGAGATATGACAACAGGTTCTGGATGCAAACGAGGATGTCAGGTGCAAGTGTTTCGTAGAAGGTAATGATTGAATAAGTACGTCGTAAACTTTCGATTGCCCCACGGATGCGTTTAAACGCCGTAGTGCATCGCTGGCAACAAACCTAGGGGTACCGGGCAATTCCAAGGTTGAGAGAACATATCCCTATAATTGGAAACATCATGTTAAGTTACGAGTCGGATAAGACACTATCAAAACGGCAAATGGAGAGGAGTCAAGTAGCCCTAGCACCACACTTACCCCATGCAATGCCAGTTCGTCGGTTGTGTTCCAACTCAAATTGCTACACAAAGCATCAAAAATACAATCAGTTTCACTTCCCCGGCGAACAGGAGAAGCGCCTGCGACTGGAGAACCAACACGGATGCACAGACCCACCCGGCATCAACTGCAAACATTATGCAATAGAAGTACCTTGAATTCGCAGGACCTGAATGATCAACGCAACCGAGACAGAAAACCGTGACTCTGATGGACAGTACTAGATGGTTAAGACTCAGAGTAGCCTGAGGATTAGCCACCTGCCGCACTGTACACGTGTACAGCCTGCCAGTGTGCTTAGAATCCTACAGCTTCAAGTTTCTCACGGTGACCTTCACCACCTCCTCAGGAGGAGTCCCAACCTCACAACTGCTAAATGTCCACAAAGGTATAGAAGATAGTATATAATTCGTGTGACTTTTCGATGCCGACTTAGAATCCCCCATCAACGTTGGTATGGAAGAAATATCTGCGACTGTTCATTGGAAGACGTCAAGGTTTTTCATTCATACTTTTGAAATCCTTGCCGAGCTGACAGTATTTCCGGTCCTTCACGGGTGTATCAAGAACAAATGGATGCTCTCAGCTGGACATCCCCAACCTAACGCAAAGAGCTCGATGTCGATTGCGGCTGTTGAAGGTGAGAACAATTACAACTCCAATCTGAGCCGAAAACATCTCTAAGCTTGTGGAAGATTGCCTCTGATCTGAAAATCCGAGACCGTGTTGTAGCATCCCAGCAAGATGAAGAGGAGATCGCTTACTTGTTGAAAAAACTAGCGAGCGAAGGTGATAATGGCGAATCTACAATTCCGTTCCGTGGGGACGACGCTGAGCAGATTATGGATCTAATGTGCTTTGTCTGTCACTGTTCACGTTGTGCTTTTTTCCTCAGCTTACTATTTGTGGCAGGTCCTTGGGCAAGGGTATTGGCGCAGCAACAAGAATCAGATAACGCGGAGTAGTGCTCATCGCCTATGCATGAGGCTATCGGAAGCTTGTCATCTCGTCCCCTCTTCCTTACATGTGAAAGGAGTGGAGCTTCTTGAGAAAGAAGCCATACACGGCGGAGGATTCGCAGAAATTTATAGGGCCTCATACCGCAACCGGACCGTTGCTCTCAAAAGCCTGCGTGCCTATACGACGGACAAGGAGTGGCGAAAAGTCCACCAGGTGAGTTATTCAAACCTTGCGACGCAAGGAGAGGATTTAGAACCCGCCATATGAATTTCAGGCGCTCTGCCGCGAGGCGTTGGTGTTGCAACATCTTAAGCATCCTTCCGTGCTCCCCTTTCTTGGGTTAGACTGTGACACTTTCTCTGGGTCCCTGTGTTTGGTAACACCGTGGATGGAACACGGTACAATCCTTGACCATTTGGCAGACAACGGACCTTTGATCGTCGACATTGATAAATGCGTACGCCCTCTTACATTTCCTACCATATATAATTAAGTAACAGTGTTTTCTTTCTGCTCAAGTTGCTCGAAATCGCACAAGGCATAAACTACCTTCACTCCCAAGACATCATTCATGGGGATTTGCGCGCAGTAAGCGCGCCTCTTGAACGACGTGCTTAATGGTGCTCACGTCTTGCGTCTTCACTGGTAGTCAAACATCCTCATTGACGAGGACTGGCATGTCCGTATTGCTGACTTCGGATTGGCGGCCATTGCTGAAGCGGCTGATAACACACACCCATCGAGCCAAGGAGGATCAGTACGGTGGATGGCGCCAGAACTACTGGACTGGCAGTCACTTGGTTTAAAGCGCTTCGAACGAACTCCGGCAACTGACATTTTTGCATTTGCCTGTGTCTGTCTGGAGGTGCGTATCTTAACAAACATTTTATTTGGATCTTTTATTCTGTTCATGACCGGTACACTTACATGCATTAGATTTACACAATGCAACTTCCATTCGCCGAATTCCCCAACGACACGGCAGTGATACTGGAAGTCATGATGGAGGGGAGACCAAAGCGTCCTAAAAAATATCCCGGACGAGAGATGTCTGAGTCGTTGTGGAGTCTCGTTGAACGCTGCTGGGCGCAACGGCCTGCGGAACGTCCTGCAATGGCAGAGGTACTGCGGACATTACGCCGCAATACTCAAAAAGTGCAACCAATGCCCGACAGGCGACCAGTTGTATGGGGGAGAAATGTCAAGGACGATGGAATTGTTGCTAGCATAAGGAAAGCAGATGAGAGGAAGGAGCTCGACAGGATCAACAGGAGGAAGTGGCAGATGAGCTGGAGTAAGTGGATGTGGAGAAAGAGAAGACGTGGCGGAGGACGCACACGGGTCTCACGGCCCCTCTCATAATTTAGAAGCGATGAATGTCGAGCGGTTCCAATGTAATGTATGTCGGTCAAAGACAAAAATATTGTGAAGCCGGTTTGGTGTCCAGTGAGAGATGTCAGGATGGGTGAAGACAATGAGAAAGAGAATGAGGATGTGGAAGAGTAACAACTTGAAAATGAGGGAATCAAAAGCCGCTCGTCCGACCCTTTGAGGTTCTATAGCATAGATTCGCTCGAGTGAAATGTATTCTATATTATAAACGTCGTGGATCGAGACAAGGAGCGTTTTGATTGGTTGAGGAAGCAAGCTCAATGATTCTTCTTGAATCCTTCGTTTCTCAGTATATAAAGATCGCGATGTCCTACCAAGTTGATCTTTGAGATTGCTGAATTAGGTGTGTGGGTAATGTCTATATCATCAATGTTTTCTGACATATGTTTCGCTATCAGTGTCCAGAGATGATCGTGCTTCGCACGGGTTATAGTAAACGCTAGTTCTATTGTATGATAATAGCACTTTCAAAACGTTCATTCGTTTCGATTCCGAACTGGTCTGTAACTTGTGTCCTCCTACTCCTAAAGAACCTTTTAAATTTGTCGTTCTTTCCAATCATCGTGCTCCTCTGCACCCGGTCACGCGCCCTCCAACCTCGCCCGCTCCAAACTCAAGCCAAAAGCTTCCCAGAACTCCCTCGAATCCCACGCCCTTTCCTCGCTCCCCTCGTCAACTCCCTCACCTCCCTTGCAGGCAAAGTCGGACCGACACTGTCTCGGAATCGACAGGAAATTACAATGATGAAGCTCATGAACCACCCCAATGTCATGGCATCTACGACGTCTTCGAGGGCTCACAGAACTTGATTACGTCATAGCCGGCGAATTGTTTGACTTCCTCGTCAACAGAGGCCTTGTCCCGCCAGATGAAGCCCTCGCCTACTTCAAACAAAATGTATATGGTCTCAACTACGTGCATACATTCTCCATCATCCGCCGCGACGAACCAGAGAACATCATGATTGCTTCCCGCCCTCCGTCGTCATCAAATAGCAGATTGAGACATGGCGACGTCGCGAGGATGCGCGGGCAGCTGGGGCGGCTACTCGAGGGACATTGTCGTTACCGTTCACTTTTCCCTGAATGGTGTGGATGACGGTGGGGATTGAGGGAGGGAAAAGCGTTGGGGAGGGGCGTTGAGGTGTAGAGTGGAGGATGGGTGCGGGGGATATTGGAGCCGGGGCTGGGTTTACTGTGGAGCTCTCGGCGGCGCCGGATGGCGATGATGTTCAAATGTGGGCTTGCTGAGTCCAGGTGCGGATGTCCTCGTGATCCCGAAGGTTTCTGTGGGCTCGGGTGGGTCTTTTCTGAATTATAGACCAGTGTGTAGGACGATCTGCCATCGCGGCGACGTGGGCATGATGAAATACAAATGAAATACGTCCGGACCCTGGAATTTTTAGAGGCTACTTTCGACCAAGGCTACTCTCAAATTGTTATCACGGATTCTTTGCGCCTCTTTATACAGAGGTGAGGGTAGCGGTGGTATGCACCTGATCCTTTCTTTCCCTGGTCGTGTCATCTTCCAGGCTGGAAACTCGGGTGTTGGTGGATGAAAGTGAAGCAAGATGGTCGGAAATCTGGTGGTGCATAGCTGTCAACAAAAGCCGGGGCATGTCCAAGGACGTAAAGAGATGAAATTGTTTATAGATGGATGAACGATCTCCCGTTGAATATGTGTCTTGGTGTGTTCGAGGGTTCGACCTCAGTTCAAGTTGTCAGAACTGGGTTGGTCTGGCTGATAACTGGAGTTTTAGACACGACAATCAACTTCACGAATAACGGTAGCTTTGCCGGAATGGAATAGCTCGATTCCTTACGTTAAGGTCCAAATCGGCGACAGAAAACGATTCGAGATTGCGTCACGAGCCTGACTTCGGGATCACCCATAGTCACCACGGTCTTCTGCCTCTTGTAAAATTGTGCTCAGCAAGTACTGGCGGATGACTTGGGAATGATAGGTTTTGCGAGGCATTTCAAACCGAAACAAGTGCAAAGGTGTTTGATGTCACGCATGTTACACTTGTAAGCGACAGTGACTGCGTAAGCGCCGCTTAACAGCTACTGTGAGCCGTCCCTATATTTAGTAATCGATGGCTTATAGCACGGTGCCTCCCTCATCTTACGTTCGACCATGTCTCAAACTCACAGTACCAATTCAGTTCGTGCCTGTCCGGCAGCTCACCCAATCTCTCAACCGGCGTCCACTTCCGAATCCAGTGATCGATCTGCCATCGCACTCGGCGCCATCTCGACGACTCTGGCTGCCCTCCAGGCAGCCAGCGGCTTCGCGCCAGTCCCAGCACTCCAAGAGGCGATTGGGCTGGCTATAATCTTCCTCAAAGGAGTTCAAGTAAGTAGAAATGTATATATATTCGGATCACTCACGCAACAGTTCTCAAGGGAGCCAAGGACAATAAAGGCGCCTACACTCAACTCGCCCAGGATGCTGGTCGATTCATTCTGACGATCACCGAAATTGTGAAAACATTGAACTCAAGGAACTTTCCGCAGGACCTTGTCCAAGACATTTGGTCATTGATTGAGTACGCACCACCATCCCCACCTCTGCTTGTCAACTGACATCTGAATGTCGTGCCAGAGTGTTGCAAGATATCAACAAATTTACTGAGAAGCGATCCTCTCGCAAGTGGGCTACTCGTATTCTCACCCACAAAACTGATGCCGGAGCAATTGCGGATTATCGTGGAAAGCTGAAACAAGCCATTGATGAGTTTTCTGTATGTCTCAAGCCTCCACTTCATACCCCAGAATAAGTCTAATAATATATCCCCATAAATAAAGTTGAAATCTCACATTTACACCCGCATCCAACAAACACACAAAAGTGAGCAACTTGACAGTCTCTTTGCATATAGTATTCATTCAATTGCCATCCAACTACCAGTTTCCGTAGAAAATGAGGAGCTTTTGAGGAAGAAATTGAACCCTGTCAAACGAGAAACCAAGGAATGTTGCATGGAAGGAACTCGCAAGGACATTTTAGATAGGATTTTTGAATGGGTGAAAGATACTAACCAGCCTAACATACTCTGGCTCAGTGGTAGCCCTGGAGCTGGAAAATCAGCCATTGCCTCAACTGTAGTATCCCATCTGCTGGAGGAGAGCTCTAAAGACCAGCAGTTGCTCAGTTCTGCATTTTGGTTCAAAAGGGGTGATGCATCACTTAGTGATCCTACCTCTCTGTGGTGCACTATTGCCTTTGGACTTGCATGCCTTGATCAGGCCATCCAAAAGAATATTGTTGATGTTCTAGAACAGAAGGACATTGAACCTGCAGGTGTTGAAGATCATTTCAAGTACCTGGTAGAGAGTTCATTAGCCAAATGTCCTCCCTCCAAACTTGTTGTTATTGTCCTTGATGCTCTTGATGAATGTGGGTCTAGTGCTTCCAGAAAGCAACTTCTATGCACTTTGCAAAGATGGACCATGCTGGCAAAAAATTGCAAGCTTCTGGTCACATCCAGAGCAGAGTCAGACATTAAAAGATGCTTAGATGCTTGTACCCTTCACATTGAGCTCAAGACAGGTACTCTTGTCAATAAGGAGACATCTGATGATGTTTGTAAGTTTCTCACTGGTGAACTTGCCAGGATTGCAGAAGGGTATAGCAGTCTGCCTGCTAAATGGCCAGGTGGGGCTGTTATCAAACAGCTCACTGACCAAGCAGCTGGACTCTTTATCTGGGCATCAACTGTGACAAGATTCATGGAAGATGGAAGCCCAATAGGCCAACTATCCATGATTCTGGATGGTGGCTTTGGATTAGGGGACATTGATGCTCTTTATACCACCATTCTTAACAATGCATTCAAAGGTTCTGGTGTGGATTCTGCAAAGGCAGTTCTTGGAGCTATTGTGCTTACAAAAATGCCATGTGATGAGCACAATCTGCAGAAGTTGCTAGGGGAACCATCAGACATCATTGAATTTGTCCTTCAAAAGGCACAGTCTGTAATCATGAGGGATTCCAGTCATGGGATCAGGATAACACATCAGTCATTTGGTGATTTCCTTTGTAACCCTAAAAGATCTGGGAAATTCTATATTGACACACCAACCCTGGAACAAAGGCTAGCATTGTCATGCCTTCAAATTCTAAAGTCAGGACTTGAGTTCAATATATGCAAGTTGGAAACATCTCATCTCCCAAATGACAAAGTTACAGGCTTGGATAAGAAAATTGAAAAACACATTCCTTTTCAATTGGCATATGCATGCCAATTCTGGGCAGAACATCTCAGTGGCATGCCCAAAGAGCATGCTAAACCTGAAATAATCAAGGGAGTACATGACCTTCTCTACAGGAATCTGTTGTGCTGGTTGGAAGTTCTCAGCATAATTGGTGCTGTCACTATTGCACCACATGCATTGAAAATTGTATATGAATGGGTAAAGGTGAGTTGAACTCACACAGTTTATATTGGCATGAGAATTGAGTGCTTGTAATTTATTCTAGAATTCAGATGCAGAGATTGCTGCATTTGCAATGGATGCAAAGAGATTTGTTGCTGCATTCAGAGTGCCAATTGCACATAGTGCTCCACATATCTACCTGTCCGCACTACCTTTTGCACCCAAAAAGTCAATGGTTTCAATGCACTACATGCCAATGTTCAAAAATTCTGTGTCAATAGGTATGGGGCAAGAAACCAATTGGCCAGCCAGAATGAATGTCCTTGAAGGGCACAATGATGCTGTCAGGTCTGTGGCATACTCCCCCAATGGCAAGCATATTGTCTCTGGCTCTCGTGACAATACAATCTGTGTGTGGGATGCAGAAACAGGGCAGGTGGTTACAGGGCCTTTGAAAGGGCACAATGATTATGTCTATTCTGTGGCATACTCCCCTGATGGCAAGCATATTGTCTCTGGCTCTCGTGACAACACAATCTGTGTCTGGGATGCAGAAAAAGGGCAGGTGGT
>Ga0210387_10004844_pt1 | contig 10315 bp, 3 predicted proteins | sample IncBWC7OmetaG_FD_160108 | JGI IMG/M metagenome (GOLD analysis project Ga0210387, IMG submission 160108) | Forest soil microbial communities from Barre Woods Harvard Forest LTER site, Petersham, Massachusetts, United States - Inc-BW-C-7-O ...
GAACGACCCTTCATTTTTACTCGGGAACTCCGAGTCCTGCAGGCGTTTATGTGGCGTAGTACGTATCGTCTCGTTTACTTTATCTTTTTTTATTGTTAATATCTTTTCCCTAAGTCTCAGGTTGACCTCGCGGACGTCCGTCCCGCCATACGTCGCTCACTATCATCTACCGTCGCTCACCGTCATCCACCAACACTTGTCATGTTTCCATCTCGTATCATCCTCTTTTCTTTGTTCTGATTACCCGGACGACCCTTTTCTATTCGGGAACTCCTGCAGGCGTTCATAGTACGTATTTTTTCTTTTATCTTTATCTTCTTTTTATTTCTAATATCTTTTCATCCAGCTCGACGTTGACCCCGCGAACGTCCGTCCCGCTATACGTCCCTCATCGTCATCTACTATACGTGCCTCATCGTCATCTACTGTCGCTCCCGTCTCTCGCTACTGTCCACCAACACTCGTCATGTTTCCTCCTCGTATCCTTCTCGTTTCCTTGTTCTGATCACCCGAGCGACCCTTCATTTTTACTCAGGAACTCCTGCAGGCCTTTATATCTCATAGTATGTATGTTTTCATTTATTTTTACTGCTTTTCTTTCTAATATCCTTTGTTCCAGTCCAACATCGACCCCGCGAACATCCGTCCTACCATACCTCGCTCGCTATTTGCTCGCCGTCATCCACCATCATTGATCATGTTCGCTCCTCGTATCTGCTTCATCTCCTTATTCTAGTCATCATCATCCACCTTTGCTCGTCGTCATTGACCCTCACTCGCCACTTTTCCTCTTCGTCGCATCGTTTTTACGTTTTCATTACTCAAAACACCCTTTCTTTTATTCGGGAATGTTTGCAGGCGTTCATGTGCCGTAGTATGTACTTCTTATTCTTTTCCTATTCTTTTCTTCATGATATCCTTTGTCCCAGTTTGCCAACATCATTGACCATGTTCTCCTTCTCAATGACTATCCCACCTTGCTGAATATCTCAAGTAGATCATTACTATATGGATAGTAGAGTACTTTTTTTTACTTACATCATTATTCATATGCCTTGCTGCATACACGTCGTTCATACCAGCCCACATGTTCAACACAATTTCATTGATCATGTATAGGTAGTAATAATCTTTTCAATTTGCGATGAATTGTTTGTCAATAGAAAGAAGAACAAATTGGAGTGTTCTGAAGATCTCGATTAGATCAGAAATCTAAATTAAATCGAGATTGATGTATATTCTGATATAAGGAACCTTTTTTTTTTTTTTTTTTTTTTTTTTTTCAATTTTTTTTTTTTCTTATAAAAAGAACCTTTTTTTTTTTTTTGTTCCTTCTGTCCTCAACTTTTGTTGTCTTCCCCCCTTTACTTTCCACTATGGATACCACTCTTGTTCCTTTTCCCACTACCAAGAACATCTCTAGAGCCAAGATCTCTCGGATTGCGCAGATTGACTTCAGTATTCACCGTCACAAAAATCTGGATCTGATCGAAATTTGGAGTCTCAACAATCTTGTGCCACGCAATGATGACAATCCATACAAGTGGAGAATAATGCCATCCGCTTATACAATCTATCTCAATCGCGCTTTCTTTCGACTTGAAACTTTGAAACACGCCGTGCAGCACACCATGCAGCACACCACGGGAGAACAGAGGTTGATAGTTCCATTAAAACAACAACTTTTACACCTCGACATAACTTTAGATCAGGTTTGGGAAGAGGCCCGTGAGGCTGATGCAAACGATCGGATGAATGGCAGCTGGCGCAGTAAAACACTCGACGAATGGCTTGTGATCGAGTTTCACTTACAACGCCATAATACATTCGATATCGATACATTCATCGATGAGGATGCGGGTAATAAAGAAAAATTAAAGATGGACCCTTTTGACCTTGGTGAGTCATATATTATTTAACTTCTTCTTTTGATGATTTACTTTTATGTCCATGTGCTCATTAGATTGGGATGATTTCGACACATCCCAACCTCAATGGCTTGGTGGGAGTGAATACAAATGGGATATATCAGTGATGAGGCGGAAGTGTCCAATGGAGACAGTAGCTGAATATTATCTTGCTTTCTTTGGCTTAGATGATCAGGCTGCTGCGGCCATTATCCACAAAGCCTTCAATAAAGGTTTGAGTTTTCTATAACATCCATTTATAAATCTACTAAATGTATACATCATTGGCATTAGACACAATCGACAAAGGCAGTGCTAGTAAACAGGACAAGAGAAAGAGCCAGAGGAAGTTGGTTGCTGAGAAGGAGAAGGTCAAAGTCGAAAAGGTTGATGACAGCAAGGGAAAAGGGAAAGGGAAAGGGAAAGGGAAAGGGAAAGTGGAAAAGAACACAAAGACAAAGGTCAAGGGAAAGAGCAAGAAAAGTGGTGATGATGGTGATATGGATGTTGATGTGGAATCAGAGGATGATGGAAGTGATAAAGATGCTGAAGGAGAACTGGTTGATGATGAAGACTTCGCAAATGTCAAAAGGAAACCCCATGAACCAACCACCTTCCGACCCAAACCCCTCCCCAAGGCACCTGCCATGGCCACCAGAGCAAGCAAAAGATTGAAGCTTGAGCAAACTCCTTCAACCACCAGTTCCACAAGTCGCACAAATAGCTCTGATGCTCAGGATTTGGGTGCCTTGCTTGTTGTCAAGGCATTATCTTCTTGTATGTGTTGATATACTTATTATGAAAAATAAATTCTGACTTTACCACAGCTACTTCTGAAGTTTCACCAATCTCAGCTGTTCACTCATCGACAGCAACATCACCTGCCATCATTGATGATCCCCAGATAAATCTCCGAGTTGCTCAAGATAACAATGAAGGTGAATCATTGGATATTAAGGCTTCTCATCTTGACATTCATCAAGGCCACAATGGTATGTTTCCAATTTTCCCTGACTTAATTATGAATTAATCAATGTGATAATAAAGATGACTCATTGGGGGTTAGGGTTCCTGATGCCGAAACTGTTTTGGCTGAGACTGGTGAGTGTTGAAAATTTCACCTAATGCAAATATTGATTATTCAATGTAATATTGAAGACAAGTCATTTGGCATTAAAGTTCCTGATGCTCAAACTGTTGTTGTGGCTAAGAATGGTAGATGTTCATTTTTTTTCCGCTTACTTAAATATGATTTACTGAAGATTATAATGAAGACAATATGTTGGAGGTTAAAGTTCCGGATGCTGATACCTTTATGGCTCAAAATGGTGAATTTTCATATTTTCTTTGATTCAACTATCTCATTATCATTATTAATTCCATGACATTTGTCTTTTCAGCTTTTGCTTCTGATCTTGCAACATGCTATACAACTAAGACCTGAAGTTTGATTTGAACATTGTCTTTATCTGCCTTACCTCTGACTCCATGTGTTGCCTTGCATCGTTGAAATTTGTGTTAGTTTTGTACCATCCGTGTTGAACATCATTCTATATTGCACCCAATGACATTTGGGTTTGAATTTCAATATTTCACAATATTTGTAACGGTTTATATCTTGTTTGTTTAACAAAGACAATAACATGATTTCAAATTTGTAATTATTGTTGATTATTGATATTCACCTATGACATCATATAGTAGGTTATATATAAATATCTTATTGTCCTCAATCTCTATGCAGATATATTGTCTTACCCCGCTTACTTCAATGATATTCTATCACATTTCAACTCAGCTGTTCTGGGCGCTTCTTGTGCTGTGTTTTGTTACCCGTTTGGATCCACATGCAACTCTCTATGATAATGAACCCAACTCACCAATCTCAATTACAGATACCTCATGGTCACACAGATTTCATTTGAAAATAGGACCCATTCATACTGTGCTTTCTCCTTATTTGAAAGCAATTGACATGTGTCAATCTCCGATCCCTTCTGATGATTGTACATTTATGTCTAACATAAATGTTACTGTGTTAGATGAAACCTTTCACCAAATAACCCAGATGGGTGTATACGAAACAGAAACATGTTTAGCCCAAATGGGTGTATATAAAACGAAAATATGTTTAGCCCACATGGGTATTGATATCAATATGTGCATGGTAAACATTGCAAAGTTCCAGTCTAGTAACACATATATAAGACATATCTTATCTGGATTTGTTCAATTCATGTTGTTATTCCAAAAGGCATGTAAAAATCAGAATTGGTCCACATTCAATTTCTATCTTGTATACTGTTGTCTCAAAAAAAATATGTCTATATCAAAGAAATGTAAAATAATTCAGATGTCTTTGATGCGCTCTCTGTATAATTGCCACGATTATAAAATTCATTTAGAAGCCATATTATGCATGTATCTTTTAACAGTTATCTTTATTCTAGGATGTTGTATTCGTTTTTTTATTGCTGTATTTGATAATTATTTTGAAAAACATTATCTTTTCACCTCTTTTAATGAAGATTCTATTGATCAAAACTATGAGTATATTATACAAGATAACAAAAGCGATAATACTGATGACACCATCATATCATCATCAAATTATGATGTTGGTGGAGGCCGAAAGCCCATTTTTACCTATGAACTCTTGCATCAATATGTAAATCCTGTATCTGATATAGAATACAAACCTGATACCTCATTTACATTTTTGTCTCACTGTCCAAAGTCAGTTGCTGTAGATTTATGTAAACAAAACCAAAAGTATATATTTGGTTGTGTGCCTTTACTAATATTTTTACCTTTGTTAACTAGACATGATGTCAAAGAAATCTGTAAACTTCATAATTTGAATTTATCATATAGAGCAAACTTATCACAGATGAATGATTTGCTATCAAATCACTACTGCAATTATTGTGAAACATATGCATCTGTATTTGAAATTTATTCAACACAAAGTAAAGCAAAAATAAATAAAACATTCTATGAAAAGGAAAAGTCAAAACCTCAACATATGAAGAATGAAACAACAGAAGACAATGGAAATACTATATTTCCTCCACCATCACCTTCGCATGAACTTCAGGAAAACATTATTCATGATTATTGTAAAGATTGCTCTCCTACAAACATCTTAGAAAGTGGATGTGCTGTTTGTGGACAATTAACTCCATGTAAAAATTTATCAAAGTTGTCTACAACAACTTGTAGCTTACATATTCTATCAAGGAGTGGATGTGGGTTTACTCGTAAGGAGAGAACAACAGATTCTGCTCCAATTGAAGAACTCCCTGGACCTGTATTAGATTCAACATGCAAAAATATCTGTATGTCATGTAAGCAATTTTTGCAGAAAGGACGAACTCCTACATATGCTTTGGCAAAAGGTCTCTGGTTAGGTAATATTCCATTACAGCTTCAAAACCTCAGTTTTGCAGAACAACTCTTAATTGCACGTGTCCGCCATAACAAATGTATTGTAAGAGTATCTTCTGGTATGCATAAAATGAAGGCAAATGCCATTATGTTTGAAAATCCCACCCCAAAAATCTATCGTGCACTACCCCCATCTATTGAAGAACTTGATGATGTTCTGGCTTTTATATTTACTGGTCCAACTAGACCAACTGATAATGATATGAAGCGAACTCCTTTACTAGTGCGTAGACGCAAAGTATGCAGTGCATTGGAATGGCTCAAATTAAATCATGTTGATTATTATGATTTGGATATTTCCTATGACAATTTGAAAGAATATCCTGAAAATGGTTGTCCTGTAGTTGTTGCATATAGGCATGCGGAAACTAACAAAAATGCAGAGTCTACTAGTGCCTTTGATCAGGACTATGAAGATGGAACAGAAGATGGTCCATGTCCCTTTGTTGTAAATGGGATAACAGGTGAAGAACTTGAAATCAATAACCCAAAGGCATTAATAGCAAGAGCCACGAAACATTTAATAGAAAATAATGGTGGTGTTCTGGCTATTGGTCATGACAAAACTCCACAATCAATATATCATAATCCCAAACTGTATCCTATGATGTTTCCTCATTTATTTCCATATGGATTAGGTGGAATTGGAAGTACAGACAGTAAAATTGTAAAAATGAGTGAAATGATGCACAAAAGACGACTACTCATGTATCATGATAAACGATTTCAATGTGACCCTTACTTTCCCCTTGTTGCATTTAACCAAGAACAGATGAAAAAATGTACCACTGGAGGATATTTGCTTACAGAAAGGCGTAACTTTGATAACATTGCAGATCGGCTTATGAATATTGACATTGGGATACTCTCAAATCTATCTCAAAGATTATCTAAAGGAGAAAGAGTCAAACCAGAAACTGATGCTGAGAAAAATTGCTATCAAGTTATATCAGATCTTGATCATGTTGCCAGTAATGTTCATGGTTCTATTACTTCAAAAAAATATATGCGAAATGAAATTTGGTCTTTAATTTCATATCTTGGAGCACCATCATGGTTTATCACATTTGCACCTGCTGATAATAAACATCCAATATGTTTATATTATGCAAATACAAAGGAACGAATATATCCACAACTATATACTAGTAAAGAATGCTACAATCTCATTGCAAATAATCCTGTAGCAGGGGCAAGATTTTTCCATTTCATGACTGAAATGTTTATTAAACATGTATTGGGAGTTGGAACTAATCATGCAGGGCTATATGGAAACACAGCAGGTTACTATGGTACAGTTGAACAACAAGGCCGCTTAACACTTCACCTGCATTTATTGTTATGGATAATAGGTTCATTAACACCACAAGAAATCCGTGATAAAATTATGGATGTAAACTCTGACTTTCAAAAGAAACTTGTAGAATATTTGGAAAGTTTATGTGTTGGACAGTTCATGACAGGCACCAAAACTGAAGTATCAGACAATGTGACTGCTGCCTCAAAAAATGATAATTATGTTGATCCTACATACACCCTGCCTGATATGCCTCCATCTTGTTCACGGTGTCGAAGGCAATGCAATTCTCAAAGTATCGAACAATCCAAATGGTGGGGACATTTCGAGACTTGTGTTGATGACATTTTATTACGTTCAAATATACATAGTCACAGAATTGATCAAAATGGTAAAGATAAATCCTATTGTCTGAATGCTAATGGACAATGCAAACGTCGATTTCCTAGAGAAACATTTAAACAAACACTGGTGGAACCTAAAACTGGTGCATTAAACTTAAAAAAGGGAGAACCTTGGATGAATACCATAACACCTGTATTAACATATTTACTTCGAAGCAATTCTGATGTTACAAGTTTATTATCAGGTACTGCAATTAAAGCTGTTGTAGCATATGTCACTGATTATATTACCAAACAATCGTTGAAAACATATACTATTTTTGATGTGATAAAAAGCATTTTTGATAAAAATTCTGAAATGCTGGGTGGTAATTTAAAAAGAAAAGAAAAAGTTAGAAAATTATTCACTCAAATTGTCAATTCACTGACAGCTAAAATGGAAATTGGTGGTCCTATGGCTTCTCTGTATGTGCTTGGAAATCCTGATCACTACACCAATTATGAATTTATACCATTTTATTGGAGACCTTATGTAAAATGGGTCACAGATGAATTTGAAGATACCTCACACAAAAATAGCAACATAGATAACATTGCTGATAAGCTTGTTATAACCAAGATCAATGGTTCACTTGTAGGATTATCTCAAATTACTGATTATATTTTCCGACCTACAATTTATGAGCATGTGAACTTATATGATTGGATTAGATTTGCAAAAAAAGAACGCATCAAAAGCACCAGGAAAAAACAAAATCAAGATATTATGCATAATATTGATATAATAGATAATTCTGATGATGACTATATTAGTGAAAATGCTAAAAAAAAAACAAATAAACTCAAAAAAGTTAAATATTCTTTTCAACCTGATCACCCTCAATATGAAACACATCATGTTCTTATGCTACAAGATACACTCCCTAGATTACCTAACTTTATCCCAAATACACTACCAAGACCTGATCGTGGTGACAGAGAATATTATTGCTGTACCATGTTAACATTTTTCAAACCTTGGAGAACATGTACTGATCTCAAAAACAAAATAGATTCTTGGGATAAAGCGTTTTCAGCCCAATCATTTACAAATCAACAATCAAAAATTATAAAACATATGAATGTTCGTTATGAATGTCTGGATGCTCGTGATGATTATTCTACTAAACAAAAAATGGACTTTAAAGATAATATTCATTACCAATGGCTTACACCTGAAATGGTATCTGATCTGAATGATGACCCAATTCACAATGGTGATGATTTTAATGTAGATGTTCATTATAGTGCAGATGAAGAAAATATTTTAAGTATCCCGGGTAAAAAATATCTAGATAAATTAAATACAATGAAAGCAACCGAACAAACTCTGAGAACATCAGGATGGTTGGATAAATGTGATGATGGATTGCCTGACATTGGATCATTACATCCTGTACAACCATCCATTGTTCAGTCAAGTAAACAATGGAATATAGCAGTACATCAAAAACGACAAGCTATAATGGATGAAAAAAACCAGTATTTGCCTACTAATTCTGAAAAAAAAATATATAAATCAATGCATGCCAATGAAGTTAAAATAGTTGACAAATCCTATTTATTTCGTTCATATCAATGTGCTAATGCAGATGACAAGAATTTAATAAAATCTTGTATTAATGCATTTAATTTAAATGCTGATCAAATAAGAGCTTTTCATATTGTGACCAATCATGCCACTTCAAACAATTCTAACAATTTACATATGTATTTGGGTGGTATGGCTGGGACTGGAAAAAGTCAAGTTATTAAAGCATTAATGCATTTTTTCAATCAAAGAAAAGAAAACCACCGTTTTTTGGTTTTAGCTCCTACTGGCGCTGCAGCTGCCCTTGTGAATGGATCAACATATCACTCTGTTCTTGGCATTAATGAAGGAAATTTTTCATCTGAAAAAAATCTTGCCCAAATCAGAGCTAATCTCGAAGGCATTGATTATATATTCTTAGATGAAGTATCTATGTTGTCTTGTAGAGACTTATACAAAATTAGCTGTCAATGTGCAAAAGCTCGAGGTGAACATAATAAGCCTTTTGGAGGTATTAACTTTATTTTTTCTGGTGATTTTGCTCAGCTTCCTCCTGCAATGGGAGCACCAACATTATATTCTGGAACAGTAGGAACACAATTAAATTCATCACAAACTATTGAAAAACAAGAAGCATCTATTGGTAAAGCTTTATGGCATCAAGTTACAACTGTTGTAATATTACGAGAAAATATGAGACAAAAAATTCAATCTTATGAAGATGCAAAGCTCCGAAAAGCTTTAGAAAACATGAGATATAAAGCTTGCACATCTGAAGATATTGTTTTTTTACGTAGTCGAATTGCTGGAAGAGGACCCAATAATCCAAAACTAGCACAAAAAAGATTTCGAAATGTTTCTGTGATTACAGCCTTCAATGTTCAAAAAGATAAAATCAATGAACTTGGATGTAAACGCTTTGCTGACGAAAACAATCAAACTTTAACAACTTTTTACTCCATTGACCAATGGAAAGATACTGAAACAAAAAGAAGAAAAAAAGGTGTTCCACCTAAAAGGCCAATTAATCCCACTCGTAATGGCAATGCCTTGACTCCCAGTTTGCAAAGGTTATTGTGGGAACTACCACATTCATCATCTGATAAGCATATACCTGCTAAATTATCTTTATGTATAGGAATGCCTGTGATGTTAAGAAATAATGATGCAACAGAATGTTGTATGACCAAAGGTGCTGAAGGAACAGTTGTAAACTGGCAATCAATGAAAGGAACAGAAGGTCAAAATGTCCTTGACACATTGTTTGTCAAATTGAAAAATCCACCAAAATCAATACAAATTGAAGGACTGCCAGAAAATGTTGTTCCTATTACAAGACATATCACATCAACCATATGTGTATTGCCAAATGATGAAACTATTTCAATATCAAGGGATCAAGCATTAGTACTGCCAAATTTTGCCATGACTGATTATGCATCACAAGGGCGAACCAGACCTGATAACCCAGTGGATCTTAGTAACTGCAAAAATCATCAATCATATTATACATGTTTATCACGAAGTGCCTCTGCTGCTGGAACGATCATCATACAGGGATTTGATGCAAACAAAATTATTGGTGGGGCCTCTGGCTATCTCAGACAAGAATTCAGAGAACTTGAATTGTTAGATGAAATTACCAAACTACAATATAACAAACTACTGCCTGATGATATTTATAGCACTCAACGCAATGTGATCATTCAACAATTTCAAGCATGGAAAGGAACTACATATATACCAAAAA
>Ga0210387_10004845_pt1 | contig 10314 bp, 9 predicted proteins | sample IncBWC7OmetaG_FD_160108 | JGI IMG/M metagenome (GOLD analysis project Ga0210387, IMG submission 160108) | Forest soil microbial communities from Barre Woods Harvard Forest LTER site, Petersham, Massachusetts, United States - Inc-BW-C-7-O ...
CACTCGCGGGCCTTCGCTGGATCCATCCGATAAACGCCTCGCCGTCGAGGTCGAGGACCACCCGCTGGACTATGGCGACTTCGAGGGCACGATTCCGCCGGGAGAGTACGGCGGCGGAACGGTTCAATTGTGGGACCGGGGCTATTGGACACCTGAGGGCGGTAAGTCACCCGAAGACGCGCTGCGGGCGGGGGACTTCAAATTCACACTGCATGGGGAGCGGCTGCGCGGAAGTTGGGTGTTGGTGCGCATGCGTAACGATCGACGCGGCGGCAAGCGAACCAATTGGCTGCTGATCAAGCATCGCGATGCCGAAGCCCAATCGGGCAGCCAGGACGCGCTGTTGCGGCCGGACCGCTCTGTCGCATCCGGGCGCACGTTGGCACAGATCGGCGCCGGCACCGGAAAATCACCGAAGCCCTTCATGTTGGCTGGCGCGAAAGCCGCTCGCGCCGATGCCGTGTGGCACAGCAAGTCCGCCGCCAAAACCGCCGATCCACCCAATAAAACGACTGTCAAAGCGTTGACCGTGAGAAAGATCCCGTTGTTCGTGGAGCCGCAGCTGGCCAAGCTCGTCGATCGGCCGCCGATGCAAACCGGCTGGGCGCACGAAGTGAAGTTCGACGGCTATCGGATCCAACTGCGCGTCGTTGACGGCAACGCAGCGCTGCGCACGCGCAAGGGCCTGGTCTGGAACGATCGCTTCGAGACGTTGGCAAAGGAAGCGTGCAGCCTCTCTGATTGCACGATCGATGGAGAAGTTGTGGCACTCGATCGTCGTGGAGTACCGAATTTCGCTGCCCTGCAAGCTGCCCTTGCCGAAGACCGCTCGGACAACCTGATTTTATTTGCGTTTGATTTGCTCTTCGAGGGCTCTGCAGATCTCCGGCCGCTGCCGCTCAGCGAGCGAAAACATCGCCTCGAGAAACTGCTCGCCTCCGCCGAGGTCGGCGATCGCATTCGCTATGTCCAGCACTTCGAATCGACCGCGGAGACGGTGCTGTTGTCGGCATGCAAAATGGGTCTGGAGGGAGTTGTCTCGAAGAAACTCGATGCTCCCTACGTATCGGGCCGCTCGGGATATTGGACCAAGGCCAAATGCCGCGCGGGACACGAGGTGGTCATCGGCGGTTGGACCACCGAGGCAGGATCGCTGCGCTCGCTGCTTGCCGGGGTCAACCGCGATGGGCATCTCGTCTACGTCGGACGCATCGGCACCGGATACGGAGCCCATGTAGCAAAGCAATTATTGCCCCGTCTGACGGCGCTGACTCGCGAAACCAGTCCCTTCCGCGGCAACAACGCGCCGCGCAAAGAGCGCAACGTTCGTTGGCTAAAACCCACGTTGGTCGCCGAAATTGAATTTGCCGGCTGGACCGATTCGGGCATGATTCGCCAAGCCTCCTTCAAGGGTTTGCGTCAGGACAAACCTGCGAGCGAAGTGGTTGCCGAGGTACCCGTTTCGGCCGCCGCCCTAGACACAACACCGGATGATAAGTTGGCAAGCAAAGCAAAACCGCGAACAAAATCAACCAAGCGCGCCAAGGCTTCCCCGCCCGCGAAAGCTTCGCCGCCCGCGAAAGCTTCGCCGGCCTCCAAGGCCGCCGGCGACTCCTCTTCGGTGATGGGAGTCGTCATTTCCAAGCCGGATAAACCGCTGTGGCCCGACGCAGGCGATGGCGTTCCGGTGACCAAATTGGACCTTGCAAACTATTTTCAGGAGATCGGCGATTGGATGCTGCCGCATATCAAGGGCCGGCCGTGCTCGTTGGTGCGTGCGCCCGATGGCGTCGGCGGACCACAGTTCTTTCAACGCCATGCGATGGCGGGCATGTCCAATTTACTCTCCATGGTTAAGGTCAAAGGCGACCGCGCACCGTACGTGCAAATAGACCGGGTGGAGGCGCTGAGCGCCGTCGCCCAGATCGCGGCGCTCGAGATTCATCCGTGGAATTGCGCGCCAGATGACCCCGAAATCGCCGGGCGTCTGGTTTTCGATCTGGACCCGGCTCCGGATGTGAAATTTGAAGCGGTAATCGATGCGGCGCTCGAGGTCAGACAGCGGCTCGAAGCCACAGGTTTGCGTTCGTTCTGCAAGACTACGGGCGGCAAGGGTCTGCATGTCGTGACGCCCCTGACTGCTGCCGGCGGCGGCGTCGAATGGCCGGCCGCGAAGGACTTCGCCCACATTATTTGCGCACAAATGGCCCAAGACAGCCCGCAGCGCTATCTCGACAAGATGGCAAAAAACCAGCGCAGCGGCCGCATATTTCTCGACTACTTGCGCAACGACCGCACCGCCACAGCGGTTGCGCCGCTCTCGCCTCGCTGCCGTCCGGGCGCCACGGTGTCCATGCCGATCGAATGGTCAGAAGTTCGAGCAGGCCTGGATCCAAAGCGCTTCACCGTCAGAAGCGCACCTGCCATATTGCAAAAGAACCGGCCGTGGGCCGAATACGCGGCGGCAGCCCGTTCTTTGCGAGGCGCGATCGAGAAACTTACCGCACATGCAACTCGCGGGCGTACGAAAAAGAAGCGCTCCGCGTAACGCGAATCCGTCGGGAAGGTCTTCTCTCTTTTTCCTACGTCAGTCCGCGCCACTGACTACTGTGTGCGGCGTCCGCAGCCGGGCAAGATTCGGACACCGCATAGCGGCCCACACCCAGGAGAAGAAGATGAAAAGCAGTTTGCTCGCGTTCATGTTGGCGTTGCCTATGGCTGCATTGGCGGCGTCGAATCCGGATGCGTCTTTCTATAAGAACGCGGCGGAAGGCGGAATTTTCGAAGTGGAAGCGGGGCATTTGGCGCAGGACCGGGGCAACAGCCAACAGGTCAAGGACTTTGGCGCCATGATGGTCAAGGATCACTCTGCCGCTAATGACAAGCTGCAAAGTATTGCCGGTTCCAAGAACATCACGCTGCCCACGAGCGCCAGCGTGAGCCAAAGCGCCGCGAAGGCTAAGCTGGAAGTGCTGTCGGGCGACACCTTCGACAAGTCGTACGTCAAGAATCAAGTAAAGGCGCATCGCGACACGATTGCTCTGTTCAACAAGGAAATCAGCACCGGCCAGGATCCGGACGCAAAAGCCTTTGCCAAGGCCACATTGCCCACCATCCAGTCGCATCTGAAAGCCATCAAGGCGATTGCGACCGGCATGGGAATCGACACCAAGAAATAGTTCTCGAGCTCGAGGGGTCGAGATCGGCGGCCGCGTGCGCGCGCGGCCGCCGTGCTCAACCAAGCTTGATCAATTCGCGCCGGCCTAGGTTGGTTACCTTGAGTCCGCGGCCTTCTGTCTCCCGCGCCACCCACTTTTTCTGCAATGCCATTTTCAGCAGCGCGCCGCCCAAAGCGCCCGCAATGTGCGGCCGGCGCTCGCTCCAATCCACGCATCCATAAGCGAAGCGCCGCCGCGACGATCGCAGCTCGGCAATATCAATGCCGCAGCGCTGCAGACCCGTTGCGCCGGCCGCGCTGACCTCATACGCAGCGATCGCCGGGTCCGTGGAGTCCGCAGTGCGAACCCACCCCACAGACTGCAGTCGGTCATGCAACTGCACGGCGAACTCACCGGCCATGTGGTCATAGCAGGTACGCGCATGGCGCAGCGGACTGGGTGTGCTCGGCGTGAATTTATGGGCACCGCTGCCCGCGACCACGCTCAACGCTTCGAGAGCCTGCGCGACATGGGAGTCTTTCAATCTGTAATAGCGGTGCTTTCCTTGGGCAAGAACCTCGACCAGGCGATAGTCCTTGAGCCGGGCGAGATGCACGCTGGCAGTCGAGGGACTGACCTCTCCCACCATGCCTAATTCGGTGCTGGTCCGTGCACGTCCGTCGAGCAAGCAGTAGAGCATGCGCGCCCTCGCCGGCTCTCCAATCGAGGCGGCGATGCCCGCGACCAATGCGTCGATGCGCTCTGCGTCCATTGTTTCATGGTAGACGAAGTATGTTGGCGCGACAATCTTTAGGCTATGCGACGGTATCAGCAGCGGGACGCCTTCATGAAAATCACGTGCTTCATTCGCTATCAGATCGATCCCTTTCAGCGGGAAGCGTTCAAGCAATACGCTGAAAATTGGGGTCGCATCATTCCCCGGTGCGGCGGCGAACTGCTGGGTTATTTTCTGCCTCATGAGGGAACCAACGACATTGCGTGGGGCCTCATCACCTTTGCCGACTTGAGCGCCTACGAAACGTATCGACAGCGGCTCAAGGCCGACCCAGAAGCGCGCGACAATTTCCGCTACGCCCTCACCAACCGCCTCATTCTGCGCGAGGAAAGAACGTTTCTGGAACTCATGGAAAGCCGGTAGGCGCTATCCCACAGCACGCGACGGGTTGCATGCCTGGTCTTTATCGTGAGCGGTCCGTATCGTCTCAGGCGTTTGCAATTGGACGTAAGGTGTCGGTGCTCTTAAAACATATACTCACCAAGGTACTCCCATGCTCCACTACGCTGTCGTGTTTCTAATCATTGCGTTGATCGCTGCGGTATTTGGCTTTGGCGGCATCGCTGCCGGCGCCGCCGGTATCGCGAAGATATTGTTTGTTGTGTTTCTGATTGGCGCGATCGTCACCTTCCTGATGAACGGCAGATCGCGCATTTAGTTTGGCGGTCGGAAGTGCGGCGCTGGACGTGGGATGCTGATCCCGCGTCCAGCGTGCGTTGCGTCAATCGATTGATTAGTCGGGTAAATCTGCATACTGTACATAAACCCAGCCCGCAAGCGGCGCTCTTTTCACTCGGGTCTCGCCCTGCGCCCGCAGTGGGCCTATAGTTCGCCCCTCAAGGTGGCTAGAAAGCCACTCCGGCGGAGGGTGCGTCGTGCAACAACCATCGATGAAATTTCCAGTGACTTGCCCGGAATGCGCTGCGGAGCTGCTGACGGAATTTCCCGTCGCCTTCATTGCGAACGCACTGGCGACAGGTAAGGGCATCCGTCTGTACGCCAGCTGCCACGATACATTTTGGACCGCGACCTTTTTGGAACGACAGCAATTGCGTGAATATCTGGGCGTCGCGCGCATAGAAGCGCAGGCGCGGATGAGTAACGCCGAACCTACAGGCGGCTATCGAGAAAGCGAATTGCCGCTGGGCAGTATCTAGCGATCCCTGTCGCGGGGCGTTATTGCCGATCAGCAGCCATGCGCGGCGCGATCGCGCGGGCAAAACCCATGACCTCCTCGGCCATGAGTTCGAGAGATTGCCGAACCTTCGGCGCCACGCAGGTACCGTCCGCATCGAACGCACTCTCGGCCGAATTGATGGCCGCACCGAGCGGCGTCGGCCAGCCGCGCAGTGCATGAACGATATCTCGCAGCGCGCTCAACGTGTTCACGGCGCCCGGCCAACCGCCGGCAGTTGCGATGCAGCCCACCGCGCGCCCGCTGAAGTAAGGCCGCACATCGCTGCGCAGATCTTCCGCATAGTCCAGGGCATTTTTGACCAGGCCCGAAATGCTCCCGTGATATCCCGGCGAGCCGATGATGATGCCGTCCGCCAGGGCAAGTTCCGCGACCAAATAACGCGCCCCTTCGCTTCTTTCGGAATTCTCCGGTTGATACAGGGGCAACTGCAGCAACGGACCGCTGATGAGTTTGACGCGGGCACCCATGCTCCGTGCGGCATCGAGGACGTGAAGCATGGCTCTCTCGGTCGACGAATTCGGACGCAGCGTCCCGCCGACGGCGAGAATGTAGGGTGAACTCATTAACGGCGATCCTACACGGAATTGGCGCGCGGATCAGTGGCCCGCCGCTGCGCGGGCTCCGAATGGCGGCCTGGCGAACCACACCAGCGGTATCAGAAACACGTACATAACGGCCAGCAAATTGAAGACATCGTTGACGGCCAGCGTCGATGCCTGGTTGGAGATGACGAGGTTCACATATTGCGACGCGCCGGTGCCGCTGACTCCCTGGGTCGCGAGTTGCGCTTGATATTGGGTCCAGGCATTGGCGGAATTTCTGATGTGTTCGGTCAGCACCGCATGATGATAATCGGTGCGGCGATTCCAGATCCACACCGTAATCGCCGTGGAGAAGCTGCCCGCCATGGTCCGCATGAAATTGCTCACGCCTGAAGCGGAAGCCAGTTCGTGCGACGGCACATCCGACATGATGATTTGATTGAGCGGCAAGAAGAAAAAGGCCATCCCCAGTCCTTGCAGAAAACGCGGCGTCGCGAATTGCACGAAGCTCGCGGTTTCATTGAGCGTCGCAGTCCAAAAAACGGCGAAGCCGAATACGCAAAACGCAAAACTTGCCGCAAGCCGCAAGTTGATGCGCTTCATATGCCGCCCGACGAAGGGCGCTACCAGGATGCCGAGCACGCCCACGGGCGCGATGGCCAAGCCGGCCCACGTCGCGGTATATCCCACGGTGGTTTGCAGCCACAGCGGGAACACGATGTTGACGCCCGAGAAGGCGAAAAATGCAATCCCAAGGGTGATGGTACCGACGCGAAAATTGCGACGTGCGAACAATCGCAGGTCCACCATCGGATGCTTGTCGGTGAGCTCCCAGGGAATGAGAAACGAAATCGCGATGATTGCCATCGTTGCCGCCGCAACGATGACGGGAGAACCGAACCAGTCCCTCTCGTTGCCATTGTCCAGCATGAATTGCAGGCTGCCCACGCCGACAATCAGCAGCACCAGACCGATCATGTCGATGGGCTCCTTCGTGATCTTGGACTCTCGATGCCGCAGAATCGACCAACAGGTGACGGCGGAGAACGCGCCCACCGGCAGATTGATGTAGAAAAGCCAGGGCCACGACAAATTATCCGTGATGAAACCGCCGAGAATGGGTCCGCAGATCGGAGCAATCATGATCACCATGGACCATAACGCGATCGCCATACCGCGCCGCTCGAGCGGGTAGTTGCGCAGCAGCGTTGCCTGCGCGACCGACATCATGGGTCCCGAAACCAGACCCTGGATCAGGCGCGCGCCCACCAGCATCGGCAAGCTCGTCGCGAGTCCGCACACCGCCGAGAAAACCATGAACAATACAATCGACGTGATGAAGGTCCTGACTTCGCCAAAGCGCCGCGCGATCCATCCGGAGAGCGGCTGCATGACGGCCGCTGCCAGCATGTAGGAACTGACCGCCCAGGTTCCCTCCGATGTACTCACGCCGAGGCTGCCGGAAATGTTGGGCACCGAGACATTGACGATGGTCAGGTCGAGGATCTCCATGAACGAAGCCAAGGAGATGGCCACCGTCAACAAGGCCAAGCGGCGGCCGTGCAGAGGCGGATATTCGTAGGCGGCAAGCGGCTGTGGAGAGTCAGCCATCGACTGCGGCGCTTAGCGGTTGACGCCGAGATTGCGGCGAATGACCGCGTCGGCCTCTGCGTTGGCCTTGTCCAAATCCTGGGCATACACCGTCGTGTCGCCGACGCTCTTGTCGCTCACATCCGCCGCGAGCACCGGACCGCTGCGCGTCGTGGTGTCCACCGTCACCGTGGCGGACAGGCCCACGCGCAGCGGCGATTTCGCCAGATCATCATCGTCGATTTCAATTCGCACCGGCACGCGCTGCACCACTTTGATCCAATTACCGGACGCGTTCTGCGCAGGCAGCAGGGAAAACGCGGCGCCCGTTCCTGCCGACATGCCTTCGACGTGCCCGTGAAAAATATACGATCCGCCGTACAAGTCGCTGCGCACCTGCGCCTTCTGGCCGATTCGCAAGTTGCGCAATTGCACTTCCTTGAAATTGGCGTCCACCCATAGCGCGTGCAGCGGGATGACGGTCATGAGCGCCTGACCCGCTTGAATATGCTGGCCCAACTGCACGCTGCGCTCTGCCACGTAGCCGGTCACGGGCGCGACCACCGCATTGCGTTGTGCGGCAATCCAGGCATCGCGATACGCATCTTTGGCCTGCAGCACCATCGGGTTGTCCTCCACCCGCGCGCCGTCAACCAGCGCGTGCGAGGAAATCGACTCTTGGATGGTCTGTGCGAGTGCCGCGCGCGCGAGCTCGACGCTTTCACGGGCATGGCGGACTTCCTCGCCGGCCACTGCGCGTTCGGCCACTAAAGGCTCGCGCTTGGCCAGGTCGGTCTGCGCCCTCGCCAGCTCGAGTCGTCGAGTTTGAATGACCGAATCGTACTGCTCAGCGGTCGCCTTCTGTTGCCGCACTTGCCGCACCGCTTGCGCCAACGCGTTGGCGCTGCGGCTCAAGGCCGTCGCGGCATCGATGGGATCGAGTTTCACCAACACCTGTCCTGCCTTGACGAGCTGCGTATCGTCGGCGAGGACGGCAACGACTGTTCCGGCAATTTGCGCTGAGATCACGACACGGTTGCCGTTTACATAGGCGTCATCGGTTCGTTCGCGCTTCGACAGCACCAGCACCCAGTAAACGGCCCACAACACCCCAATCGCGATGAAAATCACGGCGATGAGCGGCAGAATCTTGCCGCGCTTGCCATTGGTTGCGGTGGAGACGGATGGTTCTATGGTTGCATTCATGGTGTCGCTGTCGTTGATGAAGTCGCGGAATTTGTGGAGCGCGCGAATTTTTGCGGGCTCTCGTAACCGCCGCCCAGCGCTCGCTGCAACGCAATGTCGGCAGACAATGCCGCGGCATCGAGCTGCAGCATGGCATCGCGCTGTTCTATGAGAGACTCCGTGGCACTCAACTCGGTCCGATAATCGGTAATACCTTGTGCCACGCGGGCAGCCGCAGTGTCCTTGATGCGCAGCGCCGCCGCCACGGCCCGCGCGCGCTCCGTGCGCTGCGCGTCGATCTGCGAGCGAGTCGCGGCTTGGGTCGCCACATCGCGCGCCGCGTTGATGACCGTATCCCGATAGCTCGAAACAGCCGAGTCGGCCGCCGCCTGCGCACCGCCGTAGCGGGCCTTGAGCCGGCCGGCGTCGAATATGGGTAAATGAATGGCGGCGCCTATCTCAGGCACGCGGCTGCCGTACTCGAGCAGCCTGCCCATATCGATGCTTTGCAGTCCCGCGAGTCCATTCACGGTCACGTCGGGGAAAAAATCGGCGCGCGCGCCGGCCAGACTTCTTTCCGCGGCCTCCACGCGCCAGCGGCTCGCCGTGATGTCGGCGCGCCGCGCTATCAGATCGAGTTTCACGTTGTCCGGCAACGCGCCCGGGAAAGCCGGCAACGGTTTACGGTCGAGCGGCGGCAAATCGGCAATCGATTGACCCACCAGCGCTGCCAACGCGACCACGCGAAGTTTTGCGGAACCTTCGAGCATGGCAATCTGTTCGCGCGCCGCCGCCAGCGCGAGGTCGGAACGATTCAGTTCGTCGGCCGAATCCAAGTCGGCGTGAACCCGGGCTGCGGTGACTTTAGCCTCGGCCTCGACGGTGCGTTCCTCTTCGCGTGCCAGCACCAGGCGGTTCTGATCGGCCTGCCAGCCGAAATAGGTATCGGCAATGGAGCTTGCCAACATCAACGCCGCAGCGCTGCGATCCGCCAGCGCGGCATGCGCTTGATCCATCGCAGCCTCCACTGAGTCGCGCTGCTTGCCCCACCAATCAAAGGTGTAGCTCGCTTGCAGTCCCAAGTCGAATTGGTTGTACCAGGTGAATCCGAGCAGTTGCGGCGGGAATACACCATTTTCGCTCAACCGTTGGCGATTGCCGTCTGCGCTGGCATCGAGCTGCGCACCGGCGGCCGCGGCGGCGAGCTTGACGGACTGTCGAGCCGAATCGTAACGCGACTGCGCCGTCGCCAGGCTCGGTGAATTTGCGCCGCCGAGCGTGATCAATTTGTCGAGCGTGGGATCCTGATAGCGCTGCCACCACTCCCGCGCCGGCCAGTCGCCGCCGCCGGTCTCGATGCCCTCGAGTGGAACGCTGCTCACCAGCTGCGCGGGCTTTTGCTTGGACGGCAAGCCTGCACAAGCCACCGTCAAGATACCGGCGACCATGGCGATGTATTTCCAGGGCTTCATTCGGATTGTTCCGGCCGCTGATCCAATTCGGCGCCCAGACGCTTCAGCTGCGCCGTCAAATGGCGTTGCTCGGTCACGGGAAAGTCCTGCAGCATCGCGCGCAGCGGCACCGACAGTTTCGGCAGCAGCTCGCGAACGAACGCTTCGCCCTTCTCCGTAATACGCAGCACCATGCGGCGCCGATCCTGCACACTCAAGTCGCGGGTAATCAGGCCGCGGGCGACCAACACATCGCTGATGCGCGACATATTGGCCGGGCTTTGCGAGGCTCGCAGGCACAGATCGCCGGGGTGAGCGACACCATTGGGCTGCGAGAAAAGCGTCGTCAGCACGCGGAACTCCGCTTCGCCAAAGCCGAACGGCCGTAGTTGCT
>Ga0210387_10004846_pt1 | contig 10314 bp, 9 predicted proteins | sample IncBWC7OmetaG_FD_160108 | JGI IMG/M metagenome (GOLD analysis project Ga0210387, IMG submission 160108) | Forest soil microbial communities from Barre Woods Harvard Forest LTER site, Petersham, Massachusetts, United States - Inc-BW-C-7-O ...
CGCATTCGCGCTGGCGCCGAGCGTTGCCGCCGCGGCTTTCCATCAAAGCCGGCGACACCGTGCATTTCGAATGTCAGGATTCGAGTGGCGGCCAGGTGCGGCCCGGATCTACGGTGGCTGATTATCTCAAGATAGATCGAAGCAAGATTCATGCGCTCACAGGCCCGGTCTACATCGAAGGCGCCGAACCCGGCGACGTGCTGCAAATCGACGTGTTGAAAGTCGCGCACAAGGGCTGGGGTTGGTCCAGCGTGATCACCGGTCTTGGATTCTTGAAGGAACGATTCTCGGAGCCCTATTTATTTCACTGGACGCTGGAGCAGGGCGTCACCCGCTCGTTGCATCCCGCGGTGGTGCCGCTGCGGCCGTTCTGCGGTGTCATGGGCGTGGCGTCGGCCGAGGACGGCGAATTTCGCACCCGGCCTCCGGGGGCATTCGGCGGCAATATGGATGTGCGCGAACTATGCACCGGCGCGACGCTGTATCTGCCGGTATTCAATCGCGGGGCACTGTTTTCCGCCGGCGATCCGCACGCCGCGCAGGGCGACGGCGAAGTGTGCATCAACGGCATGGAGTGTCCCGCGGATGCAACGTTGCGCTTCAAGCTGCATAAAGGACGCACGCTGCGTGGACCTCTCATCGAATCCGCGGAGTCGATTACCGCGGATGCGCCGGCCGACTCGTGGATCGTGGTGGAATCGGGCGTCGATGCGCTGGCTGCTGCGCGGGCAGCTACCTCGCGCATGGTGGATTTGCTGGCCGAGCGATGGGGATTCGAGCCGGTTCAAGCGTATCTGCTTTGCAGCGTGGCGATGAAGCTGCGCCTGAGCCAGGTGGTCAACGAACCGATGAACACGGTGAGCGCGGCGCTTGCCAAGAGCGTGTTGCCGGTGCGTACGCTGTTCTAAAGCGGCCTGCGGTGGCGGGTCAACGTGGCGGCTATCGACGCCAGCACCGCCATTCTGACGGCTACGCCGTTGTTCACTTGTTCACGTATCACCGAGCGCGGGCCGTCTGCCACTTCGGAGGCGATTTCCACTCCGCGATTCATCGGCCCGGGGTGCATGACCAGCACGCTCGGCGCGGCTAACTTCAAGCGTGCAACGGTCAGGCCGAAATCCCGAAAGTAAGCCGCATCGTCGAGCGATGCGGCCTGCGCCATGCGCTCCTTTTGAATGCGCAGCATCATCACCACATCCGCGCCCGCAATGCCGTCCTCGATGCGGGTGAAGCGCTGGGCACCGCGAAATTCGGCTTCGTCGGGCAGCAGGGCGGCCGGCGCCACCAGGCGCAAATCGGTGGTCCCCAGAGTGCCGAGGGCGGTTGCGGCGGAGCGCGCGACCCGCGAGTGCTTGACGTCGCCCACCAGGGCCACTTTGAGCCCCGCAAAGCGGCGCTTATGGGTGCGAATGGTCAGGGCATCGAGCAGTCCTTGCGTCGGGTGCGACAGGTGCGCTTCCCCTGCACTGATGACCGATACGTGCGGCGCCACATGATCGATCAGAAATTCCGGCATGCCGGCCTCGGAATCGCGAATCACGAATACGTCGGTGTTCATGGCCTCCAGGGTGTAAATGGTGTCCAACATGCTCTCGCCCTTGGCGCGCGAACTGGAATGCAGATCCAAGTTCAAGACATGGGCCCCAAGGCGGCGGCTCGCGAGGTCGAATGAGGCCCGGGTGCGGGTACTCGGTTCGAAGAACAGGTTCGCCAGAGTAATGCCGGCCAGTTCGCGCCCTTCGTAGGCGGGCTGGCCAGGTAAGCGGCGGTAACGCTCGGCGCGATCGAGAATCGCCGTTAATGCTTCTCGCGTCAAACCGTCAAGAGTGATGAGGTGTTGCAGGCCCCCGGCGCCGTCTTGTTGTGATCGCATTTACGTCTCAAGTTTTCTCAGTGAACCAACGCTCCAATATTACGCAGGCCGCCGCTGCATCGACATCGGCCTTTGCCACGCGCCGGCGCCGCAGCCCGGACTCCCGCGCCGACTTGAGCCGCGACTCGGCTTCGCGCGACGAGTAGCGCTCATCGACCAATTCGATCTTGAGCGCGAAACGCCGCGCCAGCTCGGCGGCAAAGCCGCGGGCGGCCTGGGTCATCTCGCTATCGGAACCATCGACATTATACGGCAGGCCGACCACGGCCAGGTCCGGCTGCCATTCGCGCAGCAGTGCCGCGATGACTTCCCAGGGCGGCGCACCGGAAACGGCGGCGATTGCTTTCAGGGGCGAGGCGGCGCGGCTCACGGTGTCGCCGCAAGCGATGCCGATTCGGCGCAGTCCAAAATCAAAAGCCAAAACAATTTTTGGGGCCGATGATGTTCGAACGGGCGTCCCGGGCGGACTCGGGTCAGGCATTGCCGCCGATCGGGCTGACGCGCGACAGTTCGACGCCCAACAGACGCCCCGCGGCAAGCCACCGGGATTCGAACGGCAATTCGAAGATCAGACCTAAGTCGACCGGCGCGCTGAGCCACGCATTGGCCCGCAGTTCTTCCTCTAGTTGGCCGCCGTCCCAGCCGGCATAGCCCAAAGCGATGACAGCCTCGTCCGGACCCTCCCCGCGGGACATCGCGGTCAAGATGTCGCGCGATGTGGTGACATGCAGGGCCTCCGATACCTTGATGGTCGAATCCCATTCACCGCCGGCGCGATGCACGACGAAGCCACGGTCGGTTTGCATCGGTCCGCCCCGCAGCACTTGGCGGTCGTGCAGGGGACCGATCGGCAGCTGAATCTCCAGCTGATCGAATATTTCGCCCATGCGCATGGGCAGCGGTTTATTCAGAATCAATCCCAGCGCCCCGCGCGCGCTGTGCTCGCATACCAGCGCCACACTCTGCGCAAAGTTCGGATCGCCCATGTACGGCATCGCGATCAGCAGTTGGTTGGTCAGGTAGCCTGCATCGCTCATGAATCGTGGCGTTCGCTAAGGTTTGTTGGGCTCTGAATAAAACACACTGCCCCCCTGGGCGGCTCCGCCGAGGAATTGCCACTCGTACGCAATGCGGATTTCGTCATGTTTCGTGGCAAGATCCCCCGGAAAAGGATCAAAAGGCGCGGCCAGCTTCAAGATTCGCATGGCAGCCTCGTCGATTTCCACGTGTCCGCTGCTGCGCCTGACGATGGTCTGCACAAGCCTGCCGTCGGCGCCGATGGTCACCTCGATCACCGGCGTGCCGGAGAATTTTTCGCGCCGCGCGACATCGGGGAAATTCATGGTGCCCACTCGCTCGATTTTGCGGCGCCAGCTGTCCAAGTAAACCGCCACATCCGATTCGCGCGTATCCGCGGCGATCCATAACTCGCGCTTCGTCTCGCCGCGCATACGCAGCTCGATACCGTCGTCGTTCGAGGTCATTGCGAGGTCAGGCCGCTTTTCCAGCAACAAGGGCAGTTGCGAGGAATCCTGGGTGGCGGTGGGCGAGGCAAAGTAGAGAATTTTCACCGAGGGGCTGTGCGTCGCGACCAGTTCTTCCTCGCCCGCGTCGGCCGCGGCTTGCTGCGCGTCCAAGCCTTCGCCGCTTGGCACCCCCGGCCGATCGACGGGCATCAACGAGGACTTGGGGATCAGGCTGCGTTCGGCCTTCAATGTGTTCCCGGATCCGAGTTGCGTGCGCTCGGAAAGATAGCGCGCATTCGGATTACTCGCGGCGCTCGGCGCCCGATCGTTGACGAGAATCACTTCCAGGCCCGGTGCGCCGTCATCCTTTGTGCTGCCGCTCGTTGCGCTGAAAGTCACGCCCAGAATCACGATTCCATGGAGCAGCGCCGCCAGAAAGCAGGTGGTCAGCATGCGGTCATTGGCGGGCGGCAAGCCGGTTCGCAGCACATCGCCGGGCTGCAGCACATCGCTCGCATGAGGCAGTTCGGAAGTCACTTGGCGTTCAGGCTCCTCTCGATCGCATTCACCAAAGTTGCACCAATGTCGACGTGATGTTTTTTGTTCAGTTCGCGGATGCCGGTGGGGCTCGTGACGTTGATTTCCGTGACGTAATCGCCGATGACGTCCAAGCCGACGAAGATCATTCCGGCCGCACGCAGTTTGGGCCCGATCTGTGCGCATAGCCATCGATCGCGTTCATTGAGCGGGCGGCTTTCGGCCCGCGCTCCCGCCGCCAGGTTGCCGCGATTGTCTTCTGCTGTCGGGACGCGTTTCAATGCGAACGGGATGGGCTCGCCATCCACCAAAATGATGCGGCAATCGCCCCCGGTGACGATTTCCGGCAGGTAGCGCTGCACGACCGCATATCGGCTGCCGTATGCGGTCAGCGTTTCGAATACCACATTGCGGTTCTTGTCGCCTTGCTCGAGAACGAATATGGACTTGCCGCCCATGCCGTCGAGCGGTTTGCAGACGGCCTTGCCGTGTTCGCGCAGGAACTCGCCCATGTCGTGCATGTCGCGCGTGATGAGGGTCGGTGCGCAGCACTCGGGAAACCAGGCTGTGTAGACCTTCTCGTTCATGTCCCGCAATCCCTGCGGCCGATTGCAGACCAGCGCACCTTGGATTTGCGCGCGCTCCAGAATATAGGTGGTGTACACGTATTCCATGTCGAACGGCGGATCCTTGCGCATCAGGATCACGTCGAACTCGCCGAGCCTCGAACTCTCCGCCTGCTTGAGGGCGAACCAGGCGGCCGGATCATCGAACACCTCAAGCGGCGCAAGCCGGCCCCATGCCGTGCCGTCGCGCAGCCAAAGATCCTTCTGTTCGGCGTAGAAGAGTTCCCAGCCTCGCGCCTGTGCGGCCAGCAGAATCGCCAGCGTGCTGTCCTTGGCCGGCTTGATCGCTCCGATGGGGTCCATGACCACGACGAGACGCACTCGGGACGACATGCTCATTGCTCCAGTCTAGCGCAAGCGCACGAAGCGCCTGACCTCTTGAGAAAACTGTGAACCAGACCACCGTTGTTTGGGCTCGCATGCCTCGAAATGTCGACACCATACCGTGGCTTGCGGGGCCTGGATATGTTAAAAAGCCACAAGATTCCAGCACCTACGCACTCACGGACAGCATGATCACCAACGGCAAGCCGAAACTCACGGGCCTCAAAGTTCTCGTGATCGATGACAGCAAGACCATACGCCGGACTGCTGAGACATTGCTCACCAAGGAAGGTTGCGAGGTGTTCACCGCGGTTGACGGCTTCGACGCGCTTTCCAAGATTGCCGATCACCAGCCGGATATCGTGTTCGTGGACATCATGATGCCTCGCCTCGACGGTTACCAGACTTGCTCGCTGATCAAGCACAACAAGGTCTTCAAACAGATTCCGGTCATCATGTTATCGAGCAAGGACGGATTGTTCGATAGGGCCCGAGGCCGCATCGTGGGGTCCGAACACTATTTGACCAAACCTTTCACCAAGGACGAACTGTTGGGCGCAATCGAAGCTCACGTCGGCAAATGACGGAGAATATGCGAATGGCACTGATTTTAATCGTAGACGATTCGCCCACCGAAGTTTTTGTCATGCAGAAGGCCCTGGAGAAGCACGGCTTCAAGACGGCCGCCGCCGAAAACGGCGAAGAGGGTGTGCGCAAGGCCAAGGAGATGAAGCCGGATCTCATCTTCATGGATATCGTGATGCCCGGCGTCAACGGCTACCAGGCCACGCGCATGCTGATGCACGATCCCGAGACCAGTTTGATTCCCATCATCATGGTGACCACCAAGGGCCAGGAGACCGACCGCGTCTGGGGACTGCGGCAAGGCGCGGTGGATTATCTCGTCAAGCCTGTCTCGGCGCAGGCATTGGTTGAGAAAGCGCAGGCCGCATTGGCCGTATGACGAGCACAATGAGCGGGTCCGACATCAGCTTGCGCAGCTTACGTGACCGGCCGTTCGAATTGCTCAAGGAATTGGAAAAACGCAGCCGCACGGTGGCAGCGAATAGCGTTGCCGACGCCAGTACGGGACAGGAATGGGTGGGGGTTGCTTTTCGCATGGGCGGAGAGACCTTTTTGGTGGCACGCGAGGAGACGCGCGAGGTACTCGGGTACCCCGCTGTGGTCACGCGCATCCCCGGCGCCAAGAACTGGGTCAGGGGTTTGGCAAATGTTCGCGGCGCGCTGATGCCGATGCTGGATCTGCGCCAATTTCTTGGCAGCGGTGCCACGACCGCGGGGCGAAATACGCGAATTGTGGTGGTCAATCACCGCGATATTCCCGCCGGCCTGATGGTGGACGAGGTTTTGGGCTTCCGCCGCTTTGCGGAAACTGAGTTCGATGCGGAGGCGCCGCCTACAGTGATTCGCTGCGACAGTTATCTTGCCGGGGCATTTCGCCGCGGCGGCGAGGTTTGGCCGGTGCTGAGTCTGAAGAGTTTGGTGGAAAGCCAGGGCTTCCTACAGGCGGCGAGTTGAATTGCCGTGGAACGAAAGATGAGTAGGCGAACCAACACAGGACCCACGACGGGGGCCAATCGCAATTTCCTGCCAATACTGGCGGGATCCGTGGTCGTGTGCCTGGCCCTCGCGGCCATCCTGACGGCACTGACGCACAGCGCCGCGCCGGTGGCCGCGCCCATGGAGCAATTGTCGCTGGTGGTGCAGCGTATTCCATTCGAAGCGCAGAACGCCTTGCGCGGCGAATCGAGCGCCTTCGACGCGCTTGCCAAGAGCGCGGCGCGGCTCAAGTCGCTGCGCGCCGGCGGCCCCAGCGCCGGCGACGAGGCCACGTGGGACAAGTTGAGCGAAGACGCCAAAGTGGTCGCAGACGCGCGGCCGGCGGTAGAAACCATTCAGACATCCACCCAGGAAGTGCGCGAGTTGGCGCCCAAGCTGCTATCGGAATTGGGTGATCTGGGAAGCTCGGTCGGCGTACAGAAACTCGAAGGAATGAGCCGTTATCTGGAGCGGTTCGAACTCGCCGTGCAGCGCATACAACAGGATTTGAACGGCTTGGGATCCGGCGTCAGCGATGCCGGGCCGAGTGCGCAGAGGCTTGCCGACAGCCTGGAGTTTTTGAATCAGGTGATCCGCGGTCTGTCGGGCGAAGAATCCGGCATTGCCATCCAAAAAGTGACCGGTGCGGACCCCGAGCAACGCCTGAAAACAGTGGTGCAGCGTAATCAGCAATTTACCAACAGCGTGCGCAAGGCCATCGGTGCCGCTGACGCGCTGTCAAAGGCGCAGATCGCCGCGCGCGCTTTGCCCTCGATCGCGAACACGCTCACCGGCGCGTTGGGCGGCACGCTGCCGCGAGCCGAGTCGGGCGGAAGCTACAAGGGCTGGGTATTGGCGTTGTTGGCGCTGGCGGCGGCACTGTTGGGCGCGCTGGCGTGGACTTATTCGAAAACAGCCGATCTGACGCGCAGCAACGAGCTGCGGGTGCGCGACAACGAACGCAACCAAGAAGCCATCATGCGCTTGCTGGATGAGCTGTCGAGTCTTGCGGATGGCGATCTGACGGTGCAGGCCACGGTCACGGAGGACATCACGGGTGCGATCGCGGATTCCATCAACTACGCCATCGAGGCGCTGCGCGAACTCGTCACGACCATCAACGACAGCGCCATTCAATTGGACGGCGCCGCCAAACAGACACAGGGCGCCGCGGCGCATATGGCGAAGGCCAGCAGTGCGCAGTCGCGTCAAATCTCCGCGGCCAGCGAATCCATGGCCGATATGGCGGCGTCCATCGAGGAAGTCTCGGGAAATTCCGAGCGCTGTTCGGATGTCGCGCGCCATTCGGTGGATGTGGCGCATAAGGGCGGCGATGCGGTGCGGCGCACCATTGACGGCATGAACGCAATCCGCGAGACCATCCAAGAAACCAGCAAGCGCATCAAGCGCCTGGGCGAGAGTTCACAGGAAATCGGCAACATCGTCGAACTCATCAACGATATCGCCGAGCAGACCAACATTCTCGCGCTGAACGCTTCTATTCAGGCCTCGATGGCGGGTGAGGCCGGCCGCGGCTTTGCGGTGGTCGCCGACGAAGTACAACGCTTGGCGGAGCGTGCCGCGAACGCGACCAAGCAAATCGAGGTGTTGGTCCGCACCATTCAGACCGATACCAACGAAGCGGTCGTTTCCATGGAGCGCAGCACGACCGATGTGGTCGGCGGTGCATTGCTGGCCGAGAACGCCGGCGCCGCGCTCGAAGAGATCGAGCAGGTCTCCAACCAGATTGCGAGTCTGGTGCAGAATATTTCCGCCAGCGCGCGCCAGCAGGCGGCGGTGTCCGGGAACATTTCCAAGAATATGCAGGTGGTGCGCGAAATTTCTTCGCAGACCGCGGAAGGCTCGACGGCAACGTCCACCTCGATCGCCAAATTGGCTGCGCTTTCGGCGCAACTGCGTAAGTCGGTTGCCGGATTCAGGCTGCCCGACTACGGCGGCGGGGCCACCACGGTTGCCTCCAGCGTCGCTGCGCCGCGAGCGCCCATGCCTGCGCCACCCGCGCCTGCGCAACCCGCACCTGCGCAGATCGCGTCGACGCAGCCCAAATTGACCCAGCCCATACCCTCGGGCAACCCGGGAAAAATACGCAAGGCGAGCGGCATCGGAGCATAAGCTCCAGACGATTCCGGTATGACCGATATCAGCTCTCAAACACTGCACATCGTCGCGAAGGAACTCACCGCGACTTTGAACGATGCACGCGCATCCCTCGAAGCCTACGCGGATCGGCCGGACCAGCGTCAGCTGCTCGAGAAGTGCGCCGATCAGCTGCACTCCGCACACGGCGTACTACGGCTGGTCGAAGTGTACGGGGCGGCGCTGCTCGCGGAAGAGATGGAGCACGTCACGCGCTATTTGCTGACGTCAGGCAATGACCAAAAGCGGCAAATCGATGGTCTCGACGCATTGATGCGCGCCATGGTTCAGCTGCCGACTTATCTCGAACGCGTGCTGTCCGGCGGCCGCGACTTGGCACTGGTGCTTCTGCCCTTGTTGAACGATTTGCGCTCGGTGCGCGGCAGCCCGCTGCTCTCCGAAGGCACGTTGTTGCTGCTCAATCTGAAATCGGATCAAACCGCGAAACCGCAGGAACCGGTCCAGGGCGAACAACCCATTTCGGTGGCCCAATGGGCGAGGCGGCTGCGGCCGCGTTTTCAAATCGGATTGTTGGGATACATACGCGGCGAACGCCCGGTCCAGAACCTGGAGATTCTGGCCAAAGTCAGCGAAAAACTCGAACAAGTTGCGACCACGCAGCCCGTATTCCAATTGTGGTGGGTGACAGGTGCCATTCTGGAAGCCGTGCGGGCCAACGGCCTCGAGGGCAGCGCAACGCTCAAGCGGTTGCTCGGTCAGGCGGACCGGCAAATCAAACTGCTGTACGAACTCGGCGAGGGTCGCTATTGCGAAGATCCGCCGATCGATTTGCTGAACAACCTCCTCTACTACGTCGCGCGCGCCTCCACCAGCGGCGGCCGCATTGCCGCGGTACGCGCCTCCTTCAAGCTCGGCGAATTGTTGCCGGTCGACGATTCCATAGAGCAGGAACGCGAAAGCCTGTCGGCGCCCAGCGTGAAGCTGATGCGCACCGTCGCCGCCGCCATCAAGGAGGATTTATCCAAAGTTAAGGATGTGCTCGATATATTCGTGCGTCGCGGCGGCGGTCAGACCGAAGACCTCGTCCCTCAGCTCGAGCTGCTGAAGAAGATCAGCGACACCCTGGGCGTGCTCGGGCTCGGAGAATTGCGGCAGCGCGTGCAAGACGAGATCGCCACGCTGTCGGCGATCGTTGCAGACGGCAAGTCGCCTCCCGAGGACGCATTGCTCGGTGTGGCCGGGGTTTTATTGTCGGTCGAGGACAGCCTGGACGATCAGCTGGTGCGCATGATCCTGCCGGTGCAATCGGCCGAAGCAGCCGCCAATTTGCCCGCCGATCAGGACCTCGAGTTCAGGCAGGTCAGCGAAGCGGTATTGCGCGAGTGCATCGTGAATTTGGCCCGCATCAAGGAAGCCGTCTCGACGGCGGTGCAGAAGCCCACGGAATTCTCGCCGCAGGGACTCGACAATGTGCCGCAGCTGCTGCGCGGCATCACCGCGGGTCTGCTGATGCTGGGCAAGGGCCGAGCGGTCGAGCTGATGGATGCGATCGGTGTGCAGGTGCGCAAGCTCATTGAGCCGGGTACTCCGCCGCCCGATCCGATCCGCTTGGAACGCGTTGCCGATGCCATAGTCAGCATCGAGTACTACATGGAAACCCTGCAAAACGGGCGCACCGATCCCTGGTACATGCTCGACAATGCCGAGACATGCTTGAAGACGCTCGAGGATGAAGCGCTCTCGCGTGTGCCGAATTTGAATCTGACGAGCAGCGAAGCTGCCAAGACGATGAAGCTGGATCCCACCGAGA
>Ga0210387_10004849_pt1 | contig 10313 bp, 12 predicted proteins | sample IncBWC7OmetaG_FD_160108 | JGI IMG/M metagenome (GOLD analysis project Ga0210387, IMG submission 160108) | Forest soil microbial communities from Barre Woods Harvard Forest LTER site, Petersham, Massachusetts, United States - Inc-BW-C-7-O ...
CCCCTTCCCATGGCCGACCATCTCCGCCGTCCGAATCGCCTCAGCCACGTACATCTTTGCCATTCTGGCGGCGTCCTTTGCCGCATCTCCCAGCACGAGTCTGCTTAGCAGCGCACTCGAAAACGCACACCCCGTCCCATGCGTCGACTGGCTCACCATCTTCTCCCCCGACAGCCACAGCACCTCACCCAGGATGGGCACCAGCAGGTCGTCCGGAGGGTCCATATGCCCGCCCGTCACAAGCACATTCAGCTCCTCTCCCATCGCCTGCAACACTCGCCCCGCCTCCAGCATGTCCTTCCGCCCTCTCACGCAAAGCCCCGTCAACACCCCCAGCTCCTCCAGGTTCGGCGTCACCCAATCCACCACCGGCAGCAGCCTTTCCCGCAGTACTGCCACACCCTCTTTATCGAGCAACTCCTTCCCCGAACTAGACCGCACCACCGGGTCGAGCACCACCGGGACCCTCCGCTTCTCGTCGCGAAGCATCTCCAGAAAATCCGCCACCATAGCCACATTCGCCGCCGTCGCCAGCATGCCGATCTTGATCCCCGCCAGCGGCAGGTCGCTCTGCAGGCAATCCAGCGTATCGTGCACAATCTCCGCCTCGACCGGAGTAGACGACCTTACCCCCATCGTCGACTGCACCGTCAGCCCTGCAATGCACGCTGTCCCAAACAGTCCATGCGCAGCAAAGACCATCAGGTCCGCGGTTACGCCCGCGCCCGACGATGGATCGAAGCCGGCAATCGTCAACACTGTCTGCATCGGATCAAGCATAAAGGAAACAATGGGATGACCCCGCAGTTACCTTTGCCACCATCACTGATACTCTCTCTCTCAGCGACCAACCCGCAATCACCCAGGAGCACCATGCCGAAGCACCTCACCCTCCTCCTCGCCGCCTCACTCGTCCCAGCCGCCCATGCCGCGCCCAGGCCCGCCGACTCTCAGCCTTACGCCCTCATCTCCCCCGCTCTCGCCGCCATCGTATCCACTCAGCCTCAGTCGCCTCTGGTCATGCACTTCATCCAGCAAGCCGACGAGCACCTCTCCGACACCCCACACCCACTCCCCCGCCTCCACACCGAAGGCACTCTCCCCCACCAGGGCATCCGCGACCAGAGCATCGAGGCCGAGCGCGACTTCGACACCATGCTCGCCTTTGCCTTTGCCTACCGCGTCACCGGCGACAATCGCTACCTCGACGCTGAGTCCCGCTTCCTCACCTCCTGGTCGAAGGTCTACCAGCCCAGCCTCAACCCCATCGACGAGACCCGCTTCGACCCCGTCATCCTCGCCTTCGATCTCACCCGTGCCGCTCTGCCCGCCGCGACCCAGCAACAGGTGGTCGCGCTCTTCCGCACCATGGCCACCGGCTACCTCGACTGGGAGGACCACAACCCCGGCAAAGACATCGACAACTGGAACAGCCATCGCATTAAACTCGCCACCCTGGGCGCCTACCTCACCGGAGACCCCGCCCTGATCGCTCGCGCAGCAAAGGCCTTTCGCCAACAGGTAAAACAAAACATCCGCCCCGACGGCTCCGTCGACGACTTCTACAAACGCGATGCCCTCCACTACGTCACCTACGATCTCGAGCCCCTCGCCACCGCCTCTCTCGCTGCCAAGGCACACGGCGAAGACTGGTTCCACACCGCCGCCACCGGCCAGCCGTCACTCGAAATCGCCATCGACTGGCTCGTCCCCTTCGCCACTGGAGCCAAGACCCATCAGGAGTTCGTCAACTCCAAAGTCGCCTTCGACGCCGCCCGCGACAAGGCCGGCGAACACGGCTACTCCGGCACCTGGGAGCCCGCCGGCAGCATCAACCTCTTCACCCTCGCTACATGGCAGGACGCCCATTACGCCCCGATCTTGAGACAGATCTGCGCCAACACCGCACGCCAGCCCACCCCATGGATCCAACTCATCATGAATGTCGAAACGAAATAGGCAAATCGAAACCACCCGCGATCAATCCGGATGCGACGCAAGAAACTTCTTGTACTCGGCATCCAGCCCGACGATCAGAGATTCCATGAAGGTCAACTGGCCTTGCAGTACCTCAAGCTTGTCCTTGATCTTGACTGCCTCATCGCCTGTAGGGTTCGGGTCTCCCGGCTGCGAATTCAGAAACGGTGCGACGCTTATAACGGTGTCGCGGACCGCCTGTTCTTCGGCCATGCCGAGCTCAGTCTGCGCACCATAAATATTCGAATACTCCTGCGCCCTCTCATACGGCATGTACGAAAGTGCCCCGGTAGACTGCGCCGTCTTCCAGCTCACATCATCGAACGTGCGAATGCGGAAGTTGATCGTCATCTCGTCACGGTTCGGCACCTTGGGATTGGCGATGATCTTCTTCATCACCGCGACGTCCTGCTTCAGGACCTCCTGTTCTTTGCGAACGTCATCCAAACACCCTCCAGGCCCTTCGCATTGGATTCGATCTCTCTCTGCAGGCTCGCCTCGGCCTCATGCACCAGGTGCCGGTGGTGCCGCCACTCCACGCACCCCTCCAGGCTCAGCGCAATCAGCAGACCTATCGTGATCGTAGACAGGTGGACAAAGAAATCCCGCCAGCCGTGTACCGGTTCATGAGGAGGATGCACATCAAGCACGGGCTTATCATCTCCTGTTCTGCGATACCGCCTAGCCTATCAAATCTTCAATCGCTGGCGTCCGTCGCGGAAACGACCCTGAAACAGATCTGTGCCAACGCTGCACGCCACCCTCCGATGGATCCAACTCATCCTGAACACCAAACCGAAAAGGAACTCTGACAACTAGCAGCTTCCGGATGGCCGACAAACCGGGAGTCAACTGACGAGACGCGCCTTTATGAGGAGTTGTCTTTTCGATGACTTTGGGTGCCGTTTACCCAGAACTAAATGCCAGACTCATCCAGATGTCCTGTCTGGAGGCCACTCGTATCGAAACTAGGGAGTATCGGGTTTTTGATAGGATGCTCTTGATCATGTCCACGACCTATCTGCTGATTCATGGCGCTTGGCACGGAGGATGGTGCTGGCGAAAGATCGTGCCCCTGCTCGAAGCGGAGGGGCACAGAGTCTTCGCGCCGGACCTGCCGGGGCATGGAGATGACAAAACGGCCACGGCGACTGTCACGCTTGAGAGTTACACCGACCGCATTTGCGAAATCGCCTGTGCGCAGACTGAGCCGGTGATTTTGGTGGGCCACAGTATGGGTGGCATCGCCATTACGCAGGCCGCCGAAAGTTGCCACGAACGAATTGCAGCGCTTGTATATTTGTCCGCGTTCTTGCCGTGCAACGGCGAATCGTTGATGACCTGGGCCTCACAGGATGAGGACAGCATGGTCAATCCCTCAACCACTGGTCCGCGTGCGGATGGGGCCATTGGGTTCAAGCCGGAGTATAGCCGCGAGGCATTCTACGGGAACTGCGCGGATGAAGACGTAGCGTTCGCTCAGTCGCGCCTCGTTGCCCAGTCTGGCGCGCCTTTTGGAACGCCAGTCCGTACATCGGCAGAGCGCTGGGGTCGAACTCCGCGGTATTACATTGAGTGCGACCGCGACCGCGCTATAACGCTCAAGCTGCAGCGGGAGATGCAGAAGCATTCGCCATGCCGGCAGACGTTTTCCATCGACACCGATCATTCGCCATTCTTTTCCGCGCCAACGCAGCTGGCGGATGTACTGTCACGGATTGCACGCGCGTAATCTTCACTCCGTGATTCGCCGGACCGACCGACACAAAGCTTGGATTGCCGCTCAATCGTGCGGGCTTCAGCCCTCTTCCGTTTCCACGGTGCCTGAGGTCTTGATGGAAACGATCAAGAAGGTCAGCATTGCAAGATAGATTGCGATGGCAGCCGGTAAATTGACGAATGTGAGCGCGCAGAAAACCGCCGCTTGCAGTGTGCCAATTGCAAAGACCCGATTGCGCTTGCGGGCCCATTCTTTCCAGCCGGGGTCCCTGCCATGCATCTTCGATGCGGCCCACCTGAACCAGGTCATGCAGGTCATGGCGTTCCAGGCAACGACCTGGTACACGATGTATGCAGCCGGATCATGGGGATGCTCGATGATGGAGCGAAGAGTCAGGGGAAGGAGGCTGGCGAAAAAAAGAGCGGCTCCATTGAACCAGAACATTGCCCGATTGATCTCACGCACGCGGCTGAACATGTGGTGATGATGGAGCCAGATCATAAGCAGGAGCACAAATGTGGCTGAATATCCGCCAATGCCCGGCAGCAGCCGCCACCATCCATGCCACCCGGGAGTCTCGGGCGTTCGAAGATCCAACACCATGAGCGTGATGATGATTGCGTAGACCGCATCGCTGAACAGTGTTAGCCGGTGCTTCATTCTTCTCCACTAATGACTGGAATAGCACTTAAGGCGCTAACGGCGATTGCAAGCACGACAGTCCTCATTGGCAGCATTGACCCGTAGATATTAACACAGAATCAGCGGACGCCTTCGGTCTCGATCCTGCTAAGTCGGCATTGCGGAAGTGACCCGCGATTCTACATTAGCGTTCGCGCGTTGCTCCCGGGCGACGGGCAATTCGGAAGTCATTCAACCCAGCACTTCTCTTTTGCTCTGCATCGCAGGACTAACCGGCAGCGGATCGGAGCACAATCTTAGCTGCCTCCATCCATCACTCCAACAGATCGATCACATTCGCAATGAAGTAGCGCCGGGTCATGCGCCACCACATACCTATACCTAAACCAATACCCATACCCATACACGTGCGGCGGTGCCTGCGTGATGTACGGAATGCAACTCCAGCCGACAAGGGTAGACCTTTCAGGTGTTCCGCCAAAACGCCACGCCGCAGGCGTCACCGCTCTTCCTAAGGCGGGAGCAAAGGCAAGCCGAAGCGGCTGATCGATTGCCGTTGCTTTTGTTCGTGCCGTGGCCCATTTCTCTTCCCCCACAGACGAACATCCAGAAGCTAAACTGACACCATGGATCTAAAATCCCACCTGGCCATAGCCCTTGACCACCCCGACGCCGCGCAAGCCTTGGCCCTCGTAGACCACCTCGGCGACACGTGTCAGTGGTACAAGGTGGGGATGGAGCTCTACTACGCTGAAGGAAACCGCATCGTCCAGCACCTTCGCGACCGCGGCTTCAACGTCTTCCTCGACCTCAAACTTCACGACATCCCCAACACTGTAGCCGGAGCAGTGCGTTCCGCCACCCAGGCCGGGGCTTCCCTCCTCACCATCCACGCCAGCGGCGGCTCCGCCATGATGTCCGCGGCAGCCGAGGCCGCAACCGCCCCCGGCTCCCCTCGCCTCCTTGCCGTCACCGTCCTGACCAGCATGGACGCGAACGAACTGGCCGGAATCGGCATCTCCGCGTCGCCCGCCGAACAGGTCCTCCGCCTCGCCAGACTGGCCCAGGCCTCGGGCATCAACGGCATGGTCTGCTCCCCCGAAGAGGTCGCCATCCTGCGAAAGGAGACCGGCCCCGATTCCCTGCTGGTCGTCCCCGGGATTCGCCCCGCCGGAAGCGCAGTCGGGGACCAGAAGCGCGTCGCGACCCCCACCCAGGCCATCGCTGACGGTGCATCCCTCTTGGTCGTTGGCCGCCCCATCACGCGCGCCACAGACCCCGCCGCCGCCGCCCGTGCGGTCCTGCAGGAGATCGAACTGGCTAGTTCGGCGGACGCGAAAACAAATTGAAAATAAAGTTAGAAAAAGTGGCATGTTTTTAGGACCCAAAAAGTGTCCGTCAACTCACCACGATTGACCAGCAATTCACCACAACTTCACCACAAAAAAACCACATCCAACACGCACTTTTTCGCAAATACCCCTGCAAAAACGCCTGTCCCACCACAAAAGAAAAAAACACCTAAAACTGCGTAGCCAACCCCGGCGCTCCCGCCCCATGCGTAACGTCCATATCGCTCAATCGAAGCGCCAGTGCCTTAGCCGAGCCACCCCCGCGCTGAAACTCGCTCAACTGCAGCTCCGCCACATCGAAACCCCTCTCCGTCAAGCGTTTAGCGAGGTCTGTCTCAACCGCACCCATCAGAATTTCCCGCCCGACATTGATTACATTGCAACCAAACTGCGTCGCCTCCAACTCGCTGACAGCAATACGTTTATCCGCCCCATACGCTGCTTCAATCTTCACCAGAGAACCCGCATCGAACGCCCCCGGAAAATACAGCAAATAGCCCCCGCTAAGTGGCGCAAAACAAAGGTCCAAATGATAAAACCGCGGATCCACCAGATGCAGCGAAGTCACAGGCGTATGCCAGGCATCGGCCACATGGCGATGGCTGATCTTGCACGTCCGGACCCCATGCGCGGCCCACAAATGCCCGCCATTCGCGTCAAATAGCGCGTCCCCCTCACCTTCAAACGATGTCTCGCGCGGCGTCGCCCAAAGCAGAAAACCCGCGTCCTCCAGCCACTGCCGCACCGGCCGCTCCTCGGTCTGTCGCTGTGGATGCGTGAAGCTCGAGACCGCCGCGACTCCATGTTGGACCAGCGCCGCATGGGCGACAAACACCATGTCCGGCGAGCCTTCGCGCGCATGCAGCAGCCGCACTTCCGCAATTCGCTGAAGCTCTTGATACAGGCCCTTCCACTGCATGAACGCCGTATCACGCGACGGCTGATGAAGGTTCCCAGCCATCCAGGGGTTGATGACGTAGTCCACGTCATACCACTCCGGCGGGCACATCAGATAGGTGGGGCGATTGAATTGGGGTAGAGAAGCAAGGTTTGAAGCGGAAGGCGTTGCAGACGCGGTGGTAATCATAAAACGGGATCCTACTTTCCAGCGTAGAGTCTGCCCGTCCCAACTGACGATCGTCAAGTGCTTGCCGGTAAATTATTTGTACAACTTTGGTGCATGGAGCGGGACCACGATTGGGCCCCTATTTGCCCCCTGTGAATCGCAGGACCCAGGCAACAAAGGGCCCATATAGGGGCCCTTTGTTGCACGTCCAAAGACGAAAGAGTTAGAGTTTTTCGAAGAAATCGCACGCCGAGCAGGAGATATACACGCCGCCAGGAGTACCGCGCTCACGGTCCTTGACGCGCTTGACGATGCGGGTGGGTTTGGAACACTTCGGACAATCCGTGCTCTTGTTGGTATCCATGACCTTCTTACGGTCGCCGGTCTTGGCAATCTTCGCCATAATACTTGTTCTCCCTAATACGAATGTTGCGGCTCGCGCGCTGGATGTCCTGATTAGCTGCCACCCTTGCGGGCAAGCAGAATCGAATCATCCGAAACTTCTCGTAAGGATTGTCCGGGACGCGTCCACGGCGGTAATCGGCTGGAGAAGAACTGCGATTGAGGCTCTTCTATAAGTCTACACGACAGGACCTATGAAGGGCTTCGGAGTCTGGGAAGGGTCTGTAGATGAGGTCGTCGGAGGCGCTGGAATCGGTGCGGCCGGCCCGCTGGTTGGAAACTGGACTTTGCCAGGGCCTCCATCGGGAACGGGTTCTCCTGGCAAGCGCAGCGTCGGCGGCGCCGCTGGCTTGGTCTCATCTGCTCCCTGTTCTTTATCGCCCATCGCGACCTCGCGGGTGGGCGCCGGCGCGTTGAAGCCGCCCATTTCATCCTTGTCATGGATCTCGATGGGCTTGCCGAGTGCAGCGATCTCGACCACTGTCACTCGGTCTCCGACGAACCGGACGAACCGAATGGTCTGGGGCACATGGCCATAGATCCACTCCTCATAGTGGCCGCCATTTGGGTCTCCGCTCTGTTGCTCACGCATCTTGTTTTCTGGTGCGCCCAGTGCAGCGAGGACCATCCGGTGGTTCATTCCAACCAGCACCTCATGGGCCGCGATGGCTTCTTTCAAAGCTGACGGAAGCGTATCGGCGTAGGCCTGCTCGGAGGATTTAACTCCGAAGTCGATCAACGGCTCCAGCAGCGCCTTCACCTCTGGGCTCGACACTTCAGGGATACCACCCTCGAACACCAGCGTGATGCGTGAGCCCGTCGCGACCTCTCCGGTATTTTGCGTAACAGGTGCATCATTCAACTGGACGTGGCTCAGGAAGCGGTGTTTCGCGTAGGGGCCGCCGTTGAAATCGATAACGAGGCGGTCGCTCTTTATTGTCAATGAAGTGACCACGACTCGATCGCCGGGAGCAGCAGCTTGTCCCTTCTCGTAAATTAGTTTTCTGTATTCTGCGGGGCCCGGTGTGAGTTGCCCGTTTGCTTGAAGCGTGATGCCTGAGCTTATTGGCAGAGCACGATGGGCAAAGCCCTGCTCTGCTTCGAGATTGCGAATGAGTTCGCGGCGTCCGCGTTCGTCCAGCTTTCCTTCGGGTAGTGGGACGTGAGTTGGGGTGAAGTCTGTGGCGATGCCTGCGGTGGCGGATTTTTCGCCCACGACGAAGACCTGGGCGTGGGCCGCCGCGAAGGGCAAGGTCAGGAGGCCTGCCAGGAGGGCCGATCTGTTGAGAGTCAGTGCCATGGAAGCACCTCAGATATAGAACAGCTTGCGCCTTCTCTTTGCTTTTGACAAGAGGTGATAGTCACTTTCGGGGGTCAATAGATGTAATTTTTTTGCTGCGGTGAAAAAGGTGGTTTTTACAGGGGGTTTTACGAAAATGTGCGTGAAAAAGGTGGTTTTTTTGTGGTGAAGTTGTGGTGAATTGCTGGTGAAAGATGGTGTGTTGCCGGACACTTTCCCGGACTTTAAAAACATGCCACCTTTTCAGATTTATTTTTGTTGTTTCTTGCCTTTATTTTCGTTCCCGGACGGTCAGGGTTTTGGTTCGTCGCCGACTGAGCGGGCCTGTGGGGTGGTCGGAAGAATTTGGACCAGAGACACTGCAGTGGCGGGCCTTGCCTGCTGCTCCATGGCAACGTGGGCCGCCGGCGGGGGGGCGTCCATGGGATAACCTGCTGCGACGATCGGAACATAGGTGTAGTTCCAGGCGTAGTCGCGCGTGATGCGGACCAGGACAGCCATCCCTACCAGCAAAACGATTGCGGTAAAGATCGCGCCCTCGGGGCCATAGTCTCCGCCGGTGAGCGAGAGCCGGCCGAATGCGCGGGTCTGAACGATGCTCGCAAAGTCAGTGATGCCGCTGACGGGTAGACCGAACAGAATGCCCATGGAGGCGTTCCAGGCAAAATGAAACCCCCACCCCAGCCATAACCCGTTGGTGCGCAACCAGGCTATTGAGAGCAGAGGCCAGCGAGCACCGTGACCAGAGTGCTAGTCCAGGTGGCGCCCGGATTGAGCGCGTGGCCGAGGCCGAAGAGGAGAGAAAGTGCAATTGTTGCGGCGACCGGACCGATGGCTCCGATCAACCGGCGGAAAGGGTAACCGCGAAATGCGACCTCTTCTGCGAGCGCCGCGACCGCGAGTGTCACTAGATTGAGAAGGAGCAGACCGAAGGCGCGCGGTTGCGTCCAGAGCTGAATGTTCAGTGTTCCGGCCAGCGCCATGGGCAGGACGGCGAGGACGACGAGGCCCCAGCCAAGTGCCGCACCGAGTTCCCACTCCCGTCGCGCCGTGGGACGTTCGGGCAGGCCGATGGCCTCGCGGACGGAGGAGCGCCGGGTGGCGATGGCCTGCAGGACCGCGAACCCCAGCGCCAACAGGAAGAGAAGAAAGACGGAGGTGAGGAGCGGGCGGGCGGCGTCCAGGGCGAAGCGTTGCGAGAGGCCGCGGGCGGCACGCGCAGCCACGGTGTCGGCGGCGAGAAACCAGGCCACGGACGTCACGAAGAGGGCAAGCTGCAGGGTGCGCTCGGAACGGCGTGACATTGTTGAATCGAGCGCGTGCAACGGTAGTTACTCCAAGGCGTCGGGGTACCGCTAGGCGGTGGTGTAGAACTGCGCGATGTTGCGGAACTTGGTGTAACGCTGCTCCAGCATGACATCGATGGGAAGATTGCGAAGGCCGGCAAGGTGATATCGAAGTTTTTCGTCGACCATCGCCATGGTTGCGGCGGGGTCGTTCTGCGTGCCGCCGCGTGGTTCGCGCAGCACGTCATCGACACAGCCCATCAGTTTGACGTCCCCGGCGGTGTATTTCAGGGCGGCAGCTGCCTGCTGCTTTTTGCTCGCGTCCTTCCACATGATGGAGGCGCAGCCCTCGGGCGATATGACGGAGTAGATGGCGTTCTCGAGCATTAGGACCCGGTCAGCGACGGCGAGCGCCAGGGCCCCGCCCGAGCCGCCTTCCCCGGTGATAGTTGCGATTGTGGGGACGCGCAGGCGGGACATCTCGATGAGATTACGGGCGATGGCTTCGCCCTGGCCGCGCTCTTCGGCCCCGATGCCGGGGTTTGCGCCGGCGAGGTCGATAAAGGTG
>Ga0210387_10004850_pt1 | contig 10313 bp, 5 predicted proteins | sample IncBWC7OmetaG_FD_160108 | JGI IMG/M metagenome (GOLD analysis project Ga0210387, IMG submission 160108) | Forest soil microbial communities from Barre Woods Harvard Forest LTER site, Petersham, Massachusetts, United States - Inc-BW-C-7-O ...
CACGGAGCCGAAGAAATAGGGGCCGACCGTGCCGCCGAGATTGCCGGCGCCGTTGACCAGGCCGATGCCGACGCCCGCCACCGCCGGCGGCAGCACTTCCGTCGGCAGCGACCAGAAGGGTCCGAAGCGGCCGAAGAAGGCGGCGACGGCCAGGGTCAGGAAAACCAGGATGCCGATCGTGCTGCCCTGGCCTGCGAGCTGCGCCAGCAGCAGGAACACGCCCGAAAGCGCCGTCGCGCCGATCATGTGCCACTTGCGCTCCTGCAGCCGGTCGGAGCTGAAAGCGACCAGGATCATCATCACAGCGCCGGCCGCATAGGGCACCGCGCTCAGGAAGCCCACCGCCGTGATCGACAGGCCGGTCTCCTTCAGCACCGTCGGCAGCCAGAAGGTGACGCCCCACTCCGCCATCAGGGCGGCGAAGTTGTAGAGCGCCAGCAGGAGCACGGCAGGATGCCAGAGGGTCCTGATCCAGTGGCCCTGGACGGGCGCGGCCTCGGCTGCCTCCGCGTCGAGCGCCGCCACGAGCCGGGCCTTCTCGACCGGATCGAGCCACCTGGCATCGCGCGGCTCCTCGGTGATCGCCCAGATCCAGACCACCGCCCAGACCAGCCCCGGCAACGCCTCGACGATGAACATCATCTGCCAGCCGAAATGCGCCAGCACGACGCCGGAAATCGGATTGGCGACGACGGAGGCGATCGGGATGCTGATCAGGAACAGGGTGTTGGCCCGCGCCCGCTCGGCCCGTGTGAACCATTTGCGGATCAGCACGATCGTGCAGGTGAGCACGCCGCCCTCGAATAGGCCGAGAATGAAGCGGTTGGCGATCAGCTGGTTCTCGGTGCGCACGAACGCGGTCGAGAACGAAACCAGGCTCCAGAACAGCAGCAGGCCGAGGATGACCCATTTCGCGCTCCACACCGAGGCGAGCCGGCCGGCCGGAATCTGCAGGATGATGTAGCCCCAGAAGAACATGCCCGTGGCAAAGCCGATCGCCGAGGCGCTGATGCCGAGCTCGGTGCGCATGGCGGGAATGGCCATCGCGATGTTGGTCCGGTCGATGTAGGAGAGCACGTACATCACGAAGGCGACGCCCAGGATGCGCACCCAGCGATTCCTGTGCGGTGCAAGCTTTGCTGTTGCGGCCACGACGTTGTCCCCCCCTCGCGCCAGCGCGTTCTTTTGGCGAAGGTTAGCGACCGCTCTGGCCGGGTACAACAGACGCGCTCGTGCCAGCCGTCCGCGCCGAAGGTTTGCGAGATATGCCTATTCGATCATCTTCGCGACCGCCTCCACCCAGAAGGGCGGGTCGCGGCGGTACTCGATCTTGCCGAGGTCGCCGGGCATCGTGGCGTCAGGCGGCGCGAGCGTGATGCTGCTGTATTCGCCGGGCAGGATCATCACCTCGCCCTGTGCCGCGCTGACGATGAGGCCGATGACGATGCCGATGGCGGGCGTCCGCCCCGGCACCAAAGGAATGGTGCCGGAGACCTTCACGGTGCCGCTCAGGATGGGCGGCACCTTCGAGCTCGGCAGCGTGGCGAAGATGGCGAAGTCGGAGCTGGCGTAGTTGTTGAAGTCGATGGGGTGACTGGCGACATCGCCGGTCGTCGCGACCGTCGCGTAGGCGTTCACCGAACCCGTGACGACGTCCTGCCGGTAGAGGTTCACGCTCGCGCCGACATTGAAGCGATAGGCCAGCGAGGCCGGGGCGGTAAGGTTCGCCGGCGTGGCCGGAAGGGACACCATGTATTGCCACGTATTGACCCACCACTGCTCCTGCGTAGCGCTGTTCCACACGTCGCCGCCCAGTGCGATGTCGCCGCGATAGATCTCGGCGCCGATTCCGGTGCCGCCGGTATTCGCCCCGCCGGGAGTCTGCACGAGCTTGACGGTGGCGTTGGGCAGGAGAATCTTGTCCCACCAACTGAAGATGTCGCCGAGCCTGTCGAGGGTTGCCGAGAGGCGCGCCGCCTGGCTGACCACGCGGGGCGGCCCCGGCAGGCGCAGTTTCTGCGAAAGATCCTTGTACTGCGCGGCCAGGCGGCTGGCGTACTGGTCCGGATCGTCGCCCAGCGCACGGACGAGGTCGCGCGTGTTGCCGAGCTCCCTGAGCTGGGCCGCAAGCCTTGCGAGCCGGGCTCCCTCGAGCGTTCGTTGGGTAGCGTCGGCCAGACCTTTGTCGGAGGAAGACGATTCATGCGTGCTCATGCCTGAACCTCCTGATGATGCCGTGACACGCAAGGTACAGCAAGGCTACTGCCGATTGCAAGACGTGTCTCAATACAACCTTATTTCATTGGTACGCGTACTCGCGCCACTGTCCTGCGAGGATGCGTGACGTTCCCTGTTGTGGTTAGTCTCATGGGATTGAACAGGAGGTGCCGATGAGGGCGTTTGCTGTGTCGGCGATGATGATCGTGGCCTGGCTCCTGCCGCCAGCACCGGCATCGGCCTGGGACGATCAAGGACACGAGCTGATCGGTGCGATTGCCGATGCGATGCTCGGCAACAGCAAGGCCGGACAGCAGGCCCGTCAGATCCTGGGCTATGACCTCGCCAGCGCGGCGAAATGGGCTGACTGCGTCCGCGGCGTTCACAAGGATTCCAGCGGATTCAAATATGACGGCGGGGGTCCGGCCTGTTCGGCATTCGAGAGCCCGGCCGAGGTCGCCCGCATGATCGACTATGCACGGCGCAACTGGTCCAATTGCCGGAAGCCGCCAACCGACGGCTGCCATACCCGGTATCACTTTGCCGATGTCGCGGTACAGCGCGATGGCTACAGCCGCTCGTTTTTCGGGACAGGCAACGACGACATCGTGAGCGCGCTCGACAGCGCGGTCCTGGTGCTCCAGTTCCAACCCGCGGAGCCGCCGATTTCCATCCGGGACAAGAAAGAAGCGCTGCTGCTGATCGCGCATCTTGTCGGCGATCTGCATCAGCCGCTGCATGTCGGCGCGGTCTATCTTCGCCCCGACGGTTCCCTCACCGATCCGGATACGCCGGCCAACCAGAACCCCGGCACGATCGAGAGGAACAATGCCACCCACGGCGGCACCGACATCCTGATCGAAGGCCGCGCCAACCTGCATGCAATGTGGGACGACGTTCCGCACGACTGGGGACGGAACGCGACGCCCGAGCTGCTGGCAAAAGCCAAGGCGGTACCGCCCAGCAAGGCCAACGTCGACATGTTGGCGGCGCTGTGGGCCGGCGAAACCGTTCGACTGTCGAACGATGCCTTCAAGGGCCTGACGTTCGGTAACCGGAACGATCAAGGCAAATGGCCGGCCACCGTCGACAGCGCTTTCCTCTACAGGACGAAGCTCGAGAACATGCAGCGCCAGCAAATCATCAAGGGCGGCGCCAGGCTGGCTGAGCTGCTGCGCGAGATCTGGCCGGACGAATAGGCCGGAACCCCGCGGTGTGCCCGGCCTGCAACAGCCGCTGGGACTTTTTCTTTCGTTTGCAAGCTCAGGTCCATTGCCTTGCCGCTGCCACGGTCGCGGCACAAGATCGTGCTGTTGGCTTGTGACGTTTCCTGCAGCTCATGGGGAGGCAGATGAAGTCCATGTCCAGGTGTATCCCATGATTTCGGTGCTTTAGCAGCCCGCCTTTTTCGATGCCGCGCCGGGGATCACATGCGAGTGAATGCATGGCGGCGACGGCCGCGTGCACTGCAGGAAGTGCTCGCGCCCATCGTTCGTCACCGAATCTTTTCGGCACGCGCCGTGAACAAAAACGATTGCGTTACGCGGCGATGGCGGTGCGCTCGAAATCGTTATTCGCCAGAAAAGCCTGGCCTCAATACAACCATGAATGGGCGCCATGCCACTTGAACGCAGCGGCGCCCCAACCCAGCTTTTCCTTGGCAGTGTCTTTCCAGGCGCGCGACTTCACCGCGCCGATGACGGCTTTGAGACGATGCGGCCTTCACAAACGCGACGAGGATTCGAGTAGTTGACCTTCGCCCGGGGAGTGCCGCCATGAGTACACCCACAACAATTGAAGAATGGCTGGCGCGTTTCGACCTGTCGCGACTCGCGACGACCTTCCACGACAACGGCATCGATCTCGATGTCGTGGCGCGGCTCGGTGACGACGACCTGCGGGAACTGGGCCTCACGATCGGCGACAGGAAGCGCGTGCTCGCGGCCGTGTCGGCCTTCGCCACCGCCGGTCCATCGGCGCAGGCCGCCGCCGAACGTCGGCAACTCACGGTAATGTTCTGCGACCTCGCCGATTCGACGGCGCTGTCGTCGCGCCTCGATCCCGAGGACATGCGCGACGTGATCCGCGCCTACCAGACGGCCTGCGCCGACGTCGTCGCGCGCCATGACGGCTTTGTCGCCAAGTTCATGGGCGACGGGCTGCTCGCCTATTTCGGTTATCCGCGCGCGCACGAGGACGAAGCCGAGCGTGCCGTGCGCGCCGGACTGGAGATCGTGGCCTCCGTCGGCGGCCTGCAGACGCCGGCGCGCGAAGCGCTGCAGGTGCGCATCGGCATCGCCACCGGGCTCGTCGTCGTGGGCGACCTGATCGGCGCGGGCGCGGCCGAGGAGCAGTCGGTGGTCGGCGAAACGCCCAACCTTGCCGCGCGCCTGCAGGCGCTCGCCCGGCCCAACGCCATCCTCATCGCCGAGGCCACGCGCCGCCAGGTCGGCAACCTGTTCGAGTTCATCGACCTCGGCCCGCAGGCCATGAAGGGGCTCGCCACGCCGCAGCCGGCCTGGCGGGTGCTGGGCGAGAGCGACGCCGCCAACCGTTTCAAGGCGCTGCGCTCGAGCGCCACCCCGCTGGTCGGACGCGACACCGAGATCGCGGTGCTGATGCGCGGCTGGGCAAGCGGCAAGGCGGGCCGGGGCCACGCCGTGCTGATCTCGGCCGATCCCGGCCTCGGCAAGTCGCGCCTGGCCGAAGCCGTGCGCGAGCGCATCGCCGGCGAACCGCACGTCACCGTGCGCTATTTCTGCTCGCCGCATCATCGCGAGAGCGCGTTCTATCCGATCGCCCGCCAGCTCGAACGCGCGGCGGGCTTCGACTGCAACGACGACGCCAAGGTCCGGCGGCGCAAGCTCGAGGCCATGCTGGCCGGCGGCCCCGCCGAGGCGGAACTGCCGTTGTTCGCCGACCTGATGTCGGTGCCCGGCCTCGAGGCGCGATGGGCCCAGGAGCTGACGCCGGAGAGCCGCAAGGAGAGGATGCTCGACGCGCTGGTGCGGCTGTTCGAGGACCTCACGCGGCGCCGGCCGGTGCTGGCGATGTTCGAGGATCTTCACTGGATGGATCCCAGCTCAGGCGAGCTGCTCGACCGCGTCATCGCGCGTCTCGACCATATGTCCGGGCTGCTGATCGCGACCTGCCGACCCGAATTCCAGCCCAACTGGACGGACAGGCCGCGCGTCTCGACGTTGGTCCTGCCGCGTCTCGGTCGACGCGACGCCGAGGCGCTGGTGCGTGCACTCGCCGGCCCGGCTCCACTGGTACCCGACACGCTGGACGAGATCCTCGAACGCACCGACGGCGTGCCGCTGTTCCTCGAAGAGGTCACCAAGGCCGTGCTCGAGGCCGACGGTACAATGGCGCGGGGCGCTGCCGCGGTCCCGAGCGGCGCATCGGGCGGCGGCCGGCTCGCCGTGCCCGTGAGCCTGCAGGCGTCGCTGATGGCGCGGCTCGATCGGCTGGGGCCGGCGGCGCGCGAGGTGGCGCAGACCGCGAGCGCGATCGGCCGCGACTTTTCCTACACGCTGGTCGCTGCCGCGGCGCCAAGCAGCGAAGCCGAAACGCGGGTCCATCTCGACCAGCTCGTCGCCGCCGGCCTGGTGTTCCAGGTCGGCACGCCGCCGGCCGCGTCCTACCAGTTCAAGCACGCCCTGGTGCAGGACACGGCCTACTCGACGCTGCTGCGCGGCCCGCGCCAGGCGCTGCACGAACGCCTCGCCGCCGCGCTCGAAAGCCGGCTGCGCGAAACCGGCGACGGCGAGCCGGAAATCCTGGCGCATCATTTCGCCGAGGCTGGCCAGGCCGAGCGCGCGGCGGCGTACTGGCTCGATGCCGGGCGGCGCGAGGCGGGACGATCGGCGAATATCGAGGCCATCGCCCATCTCCGGCGCGGCATAGACGCATTGGTCCCGGTCGCGGAAACGCCCGGCCGGCTGGAGCTCGAGCTGGCGCTGCAGCTGGCGCTCGGGCCGTCGCTGATGGCCAACGAGGGCTTCTCGAGCGCGCACGGCGGAGCCGCCTACCTGCGCGCCCAGTCATTGGCCGAGCGCCTGGGCGACGATCGCGCCCTGTTCGCGGCGGCCTGGGGTCGCTGGATGACGACGGCCCAGGGCCCGCTCAACGACAAGGCGGTAAGCGACATCGTCAAAGAGCTGTTCCGCGTGGCCGAGCAGATCAACGATCCCGGGTTGCGCCTGCAGGCGCACCATGCCGCCTGGGTGACGACGCTGTGGCTGGGCGATCCCGCCGCCACCCACGATCATGTGAGCAAAGGCCTGGCGCTTTACGATCGCGAGAAGCATGGCCGGCACGCCGTGCTCTATGGCGGCCACGACCCGGCAGCGTGCGGCAGCGGGCACGACGCCATCGCGCTCTGGATCATGGGCTATCCCGACCAGGCGGTGGCGAGCCTGCGCCGCAGCATCGCCTTCGCCAACGATCTCGGCCACGCGCCGAGCGTCGCCCATGCGCTGTGGCTGGCGGGCTTCGTGCACATGATGCGACGCGACGCGCCGGCGGCCCTGCAAACCGCCGAGCGGCTGGTGACCTTGGGCAGCGAGCACGAACTCGCGGTCTACCGGGTGGCGGGCCGCGTGCTGCGCGGCTGGGCGCGCACCTTGCTCGGCGCGCCTGAAGAAGGCCTGGCCGAGATGCGCCAGGCGACGGAGGTTTACCGGTCGCTGGCCGGCGTGATGTCCGGTCCCTTCCTGGTGGCGCTGGCCGATCAGGAACGGCGCGCCGGAAATTTCGACAGGGCCGAGGCGACCCTCGTGCAGGCCCGGATCGTCATCACGCATCGCGGCGAGCAGCTGTGGGTCGGCGGCTTCCTGCGCTCGAGCGGCGACCTCGCGGCGAGCAGGCCCTCGCCCGACCTCGCGGAGACGGAGCGGCTCTACGAGGAGGCGCGCGCGATCGCCCATCGGCTGGGCGGCAAGTCGGTCGAGCTGCGGGCGGCGAGAGGCCTGGCGCGGCTGTGGCTGCGACAGGGCAAGGTGCGGGAGGCCCACGAGCTTCTGGCGCCGGTCTTCGGCTGGTTCAGCGAAGGCTTCGACACGCTCGATCTGAAGGAAACGAAGGCGTTGCTGGAAGAGATTGATCGACGAGGAGTGCCCGCGCCGAAGATCGACCCCCGGGACATCACACGAGATCGCGCGGGATAGAACGGTCCCATTCGCGGTGACAGACTTCGCTGGTGCCTTCCCAGGCGCGCAGCGATGCCCGCAGCACGAGGGCCTCGCGCGTGCAGGAGAGCCGCATCCGGGTCTCGATGCGCACCTGCCAGGCATCGCGCCGGATCGTCTCGGTGCGCTGCATCTCGGCCGTGGCGCTCAGCGGATCGTCATCCTTGATATCGAACGCGAACTTGCCCTCGCTGCCCAGTTCGAGCCCGAGGCGATCGATGCGCGCGAGGCCCGGACGGATCACCGTGGGCCGTTCGGGCGCTGCCGTCTCGGGGCCGGGCAGCGACGGCAACGTGGCGTCCGCGGCCTGCGGCGGGCGCACCGGCAGATCGAGCGTGCCTCCGAAGATCGTGAGCGTCGCCACTTCGGGCGCGGGCCAGATCATCGGCCAATAGGCGGTCGAGAGCGCCAGCCTGATGCGGTGGCCAGCCGGAAACACGACGCCGGCATCGTTGAGCTGGATACGAACCTGGTAGCGCTCGCCCGGCACCAGCGGCTGCGGCGTTTCGTGGCCCTCGCGATGCGTGAGGTTCTGGACGCCGAAGCTCACGCGCAGCGACTCGGCCGACGGATGCACGTCGCACAGCCGGGCCGCGAGGTTTGCGATCGGCCTGTCGGACGCGATCTCAAGGGTGAGGATTGCCGCGCCCAGGATCTCGATCGCCTCGTCGAGCGGCAGCGTCTCGAAGACCAGCGAGCGCTCGTCGTCGGCGCGCTGATCGCCGGCCTGATCGGCGGCACGCCCGAACGGACACCAGCTGCCGGCATCCTTGCCGACCGTTTGCGACGAGCACACCGCGCGTGCGGCAAGTGGCGCGCGCGCGGGGCGCAGCCCGTCATCGGTCAGGAACATGCGCAGCGGCTTGCTCTGTGGCGGCGGCCAGGACGGCTCGGCCACCCAACGTCCGGGCAAGGTTTCGTGATAGGTTGCGGGTTTCACGCTGTCGGTCATCCAGGCGCGCAGCATCGGCTCGTCCATGACGCCGGTCTCAGCGCCCTTCAGCCAATGATCCCACCAGCGCAGCATGTCCTGCAGGAAGCCGATCTGCGGGCCGGGCAGCGCAAAATGCGGATAGGCATGGGCCCACGGCCCGATCAGGCCCTTGCGCGGGACCGCGAGCCGTTCGAGGAGGCGCGGAATGGCGTTGGTGTAGCCGTCGGTCCAGCCGCCGACCGCGTATACCGGGCACTGGATCGCGGCGTAATCCTCGCCCACCGAGCCATGCTGCCAATAGGCGTCGCGGCGCTGATGCCGGGTCCAGATTTCCAGGAACAGCGGCACGTTCGCCAGACGCTCCAGCCACATCGCCCGCCAGCGATCGCCGACCAGTGTCGGATCGGGCGGATGGCACATCGCGCCGAAGAAGAACGCCGCCCAGCCGAAACCCGCGTTCAGCTTGGCGCCGCCCATATAGTGCACGTCGTCGGCGTAGCGATCGTCGGTCGAGCAGATCGTGACGATGGCCTTGAGCGCCGGCGGCCGCAGCGCCGCAACCTGCAACCCGTTGAAGCCGCCCCACGAGATCCCCATCATGCCGACCGCGCCGCTGCACCACGGCTGGTTGGCCAGCCAGGCGATGATCTCGATGGCGTCGTCCTGCTCCTGTTGGGCGTACTCGTCGGACAACAGGCCGTCGGATTCGCCGCTACCGCGGATATCGACCCGCACGCCGGCATAGCCATGACCGGCCAGCCACGGATAGGTGAGCGCGTCGCGCTCATAGGTGCCGTCGCGCTTGCGGTAGGGCAGATATTCCAGGATCGCAGGCACCGGATTCTGCTCGGCGTCCTCGGGCAGCCAGATGCGGGCAGCGAGCAGCGTGCCGTCCTCCAGGGGAATCGTCGTGTGCTCGATGATGCGGACGGCGCGCGGGAAGGTCGTGACGATCAAGACGGCTTTACCCTTCCAGTCCGACGAGCTTCAGGCTGAGCGCGCGCAGCCGGCGCCGCGCCTCGGCGTCATAGGCCTGCGGGTCGGCGCGCGATTCGCGCAGCACATTGAAATAGAGCCCGCTCTTGCCGTCGAGGGCGGGCGATACCGCGAGCTGGAGGATCGCCGCGGCGCCGTCCTCGACCGTGCTGATCGGCGTCGTGCCCGATTGACGGACCATGGTCGTGTTCATGTAGGTCGAGGGATGCAGCGTATTGGCGATCACACCCGATCCCTCGAGCTCGTGGGCGAGATCGACGGTGAACAGGATCTGCGCCAGCTTGCTCTGGCGGTAGGCGCCGCCGCCGCTGTAGCCGCGCGTCAGCATGACATCGGTGAAGTCGATGGCCTGCTGGCCGGCCGAGGCGACATTGACGATGCGCGCCGGCGCGCTTGCCTTCAGAAGCGGCAGCAGCAGATGGGTCAGCAGGAAGCCCGCAAGATAGTTCACGGCAAAGCGCAGCTCGTGACCGTCGGCGCTGGTCTGCCGCCCGGGCGCACTGCCGACGCTGCCGATGCCGGCATTGTTGATCAGAAGGTCGAGCCGATCGGTCTGCTGCTTCACCGCGTCGGCCAGGCGGCGCACCTCGGCCAGCGACGCGAGATCGGCCGCCAGGAAGGTGGCGCGGCCGCCTGCCTGCTCGATCTCGCGCACCAGCGCCTCGCCGCGCGGGCGATCACGGCCATGGACCAGCACCCGCCAGCCCTGCTGCGCCAGCGCGCGCGCCACCACGCGGCCAACGCCGTCGGTGGCGCCGGTGATGAGAGCCGTCCGTCCCTTGCCGTCAGCCATGCCGATCTCCCGGGGAAATGTGTCCGACGTCGATGCCTGATGATCGCCCGCTGCTCAAGGGTCGGAATGATGGAAAAAATACCTCCAGACGGAATCCTTTCGGTCGCGCCGATCGTCTAAAGGGGAAGAAGCGCCACGTTGCAATCACTAAACCAATAGGGTAAGTATCTTTCCAGCCCTG
>Ga0210387_10004851_pt1 | contig 10311 bp, 15 predicted proteins | sample IncBWC7OmetaG_FD_160108 | JGI IMG/M metagenome (GOLD analysis project Ga0210387, IMG submission 160108) | Forest soil microbial communities from Barre Woods Harvard Forest LTER site, Petersham, Massachusetts, United States - Inc-BW-C-7-O ...
CGACGAAATAGGTGTCGACGCTGGGATTCTTGCCGTCGTCCGGGTTCCAGCGATAAACCTTGAATTCGCGGGTCTCGGTCGCGCCTTCCGGCTTCGGCCAGGTCTTGCCGAGTGATCCTTGAATTTTTTGGCAGTGCGGATTCAAACATGCGTTCAAGCCGTCGCTATAGTCACTAATCATTAATACACCCGCGCTTTCAGCACGCCAAGCTCGCCGGTAGGCAACAGGCAGCACCGAGCCGGTCCGGCAGGTCGCCTATGTCCGGGTTGGGTCCAGACTGTGTGAAAACCTGACCGATGCTAAGATTCCCTTGCTGAATCGCGGGGGGATGATGAAGGGTCTCGTTCAAGGGGCGGATCGCCAGCGGGAATGCCCTGATGATTGGGTGGACGAGAGCAATCCTGTTCGGGCGGTCGATGTGTTCGTCGATGCGCTGGAACTGCGCGAGCTGGGGTTCGATGGCGTCACTCCGGCAGCGACCGGCCGGCCGGGATATCATCCGTCGCCGATGCTCAAGCTTTATATCTATGGCTATCTCAACCGGGTCCAATCGAGCCGGCGGCTGGAGCGTGAGGCTGGCCGCAATCTGGAAGTGATGTGGCTGACAGGACGGCTCGTTCCGGATCAAGTCGACGCGAGCCTGATTGCGGCCGACGCCAACAACCAGAGGTCGATTGTGGGTCAGGATCGGCACTTTTCCGACCTGGCCGGTCTAGCTGACGATGTCGGTTCTTGGGGGCAAAGCGGACTCACAACCGACATTACGGAAACGACGCTTTTGATCCCTGAATGGACGTTGAGTCGCAGCGTGTGCGGCCGGTTGTTGGCCTTTCTCCCCGCCAGCCCGTCACAAAGTGCTAGGTTTTAGGAATTGATGGGCGTTTCCGGTCGGGCCCGCCATCACATTCTCGGCGCCTGCAACGAATGCAAAATAAGAAAGGGAGAGGATTAAATGTGGATAATGACGAACAACAGCTACCTGTCGATCGTAAGCAAGGATTGTGGCCCGGCTGAACTGCTAGTCAGGGCTCGGCGTGCCGGGGATATCGAGAAGGTATTTCCAAATGCCAAGGTAACCCGGCAAACCGACAGTGATTATTTATATCGGGCAATTCTGCCACGCGATGTGGTGAAACAGGCCTTGGCCGCAATGATCGACCTTATCGATTACCCGAACTTCAAGGATAGCGTTGAAGACAGGTCATTGCATGCTGCCTATGTTAGTGTCTGGTGTGCAATGGCAGGACTACAACATCCGCCGCCACAGATAGAACGAGCGACCCATGCAAGGTCAGCCCTAACATCGAAAAACACACGGTAGCGCCTAGACGGGTTTTTCTTGGACCCAAACTTGCTTGCGCGGGCGACATGTCTAAGGTGTGCCTGTTGGCCCTTTTAAGGTATCGAGCAATGTCCGAGTTTGAGGGCAAAGCGGAAAACATATGCTCGTGCTGAGTTCTTCCGAGTTTGACCCCTTGCTGAACTTGCAGATCGATCAGGTCATGCCTGGCCCAGCCAAATCTTGGGCGCCTGCGAGGCGACTTGGGCTGCCCGAGAGTCGACCTCGGACCGCGTGATCGAACTTACCGGATGGTCGATCACCACTGGACGCAGGCCCTGCATGCCAATCGCGCGGCGGGTAAGTTCGGTCTCTCGGACGAATTCGGTCGTAATAATTGCGACCGATGGGCCGCCTCAGCCGGCTCGTTTCACCCGCATGTACCATTCGACGAGCCGCCGGACCTGCCGTTCGGTATAGCCGTGCTGCAACATCCGAGCGACGAAATCGTCGTGTTTCTTTTCGGTCTCGCCGTCCTTCTTCGTCCCGAATGAAATCACCGGCAACAGGTCCTCGACCTGCGAGAAGATACGCCTTTCGATGACTTCGCGGATCTTCTCATAAGAGGTCCAGGGCGGATTCTTGCCCCCGTTACGAACGCGCGACCGCAGCGAGAACTTCACCACCTCGTTGCGGAAATCCTTGGGATTGGAGATGCCCGCGGGCTTCTCGATTTTGGTCAGTTCCTGGTTGAGCAGCTCGCGGTTGAGCATCTGACCGGTGTCGGGGTCCTTGAAGTCCTGGTCTTCGATCCAGGCATCTGCATAGTCGACGTAACGGTCGAACAGGTTCTGGCCGTAATCGGAATAGGATTCAAGATACGCCTTCTGGATCTCGTTGCCGATGAACTCCGCATAGCGCGGCACGAGCTCGGCCTTGATGAATTCGAGATAGCGCTTCTCGACCTCCTCAGACAACTGCTCGCGCCGGATCGCGTGCTCGAGCACATACATCAGATGGACGGGATCGGCACCAATCTCGGCGGTGTCGTGGTTGAAGGTTGCCGCCAGCACCTTGAACGCAAAGCGGGTCGAGGCGCCGTCCATGCCTTCGTCGACGCCGGCCGCATCCTTGTATTCCTGGACGCTTCGCGCCTTCGGGTCGCTCTCTTTAAGATTTTCACCGTCATAGACCCGCATCTTCGCAAACAGCGTCGAGTTCTCGTGCCTGCGCAGGCGCGACATCACCGAAAAGCGTGCAAGTGTTTCCAGCGTCGCCGGCGCACACGGCGCGGCCCTAAGCTCGGAGCCCGCAATCAGCTTCTCGTAGATCTTCTGCTCCTCGGTCACGCGCAGGCAGTACGGGACCTTGATGATACAGACGCGGTCGATGAACGCCTCGTTTTTCCTGTTGGCCTTGAAGCCCTGCCATTCCGCCTCATTCGAGTGCGCCAAGATGATGCCGCCGAAAGGAATCGCGCCGATATTTTCGGTGCCGATGTAATTGCCTTCCTGCGTCGCCGTTAACAGCGGGTGCAGCATCTTGATCGGCGCCTTGAACATCTCGACGAATTCGAGGATGCCCTGGTTGGCGCGATTGAGGCCGCCGGAATAGCTGTAGGCATCTGGATCGTTCTGCGCGTAGGTCTCAAGCTTGCGAATATCCACCTTGCCAACCAGCGAAGAGATATCCTGGTTGTTCTCGTCACCGGGCTCGGTCTTGGCTACCGCGATCTGCCGCAGACGAGAGGGCTGGATCTTGGCGACGCGGAAGCGCGAGATGTCGCCGCCGAAGGCTTCGAGCCGTTTGTAGCACCATGGGCTCATCAAGCCGTTGAGGCGCCGGCGCGGAATGCCATACTTCTCTTCGATGATCGGTCCGAGGTTCTCAGGATCGAACAGGCCGAGCGGGGATTCGAACACCGGGCTGAGTTCGTCGCCGGCTTTAAGCACATAGATCGGGTGGACTTCCATCAGCGACTTCAACCGTTCGGCGAGCGATGACTTGCCGCCGCCGACCGGGCCGAGCAGATAGAGGATCTGCTTGCGCTCCTCGAGCCCCTGCGCGGCATGGCGGAAGAAACCAACGATGCGCTCGATCGTTTCTTCCATGCCATGAAATCCGGCGAACGCCGGATAGATGCGCATGGTGCGATTCAAAAAGATTCGGCCAAGGCGACGGTCCTTGGCCGTGTCGATCATCTGAGGTTTACCGATCGCAGCTAGTAATCGCTCGGCCGCATTAGCGTATCGCATCGGATCTGTTCGACACGATTCCAGATATTCCGCCATCGACAGGTCGGTCTGACTTCGAGCCTCGAAGGACCGAGCGAAAGCGTTGAATAGCGAATCGCTATGCATGATCCCCTCCAAGGTATGATCCGCCGCACTGGTGAACCAGTCGGGTTACGGCTCGGTACCGGCCTTGGTCAGTTCATCTGATCGTGCAGTCGGGTCCTCCCATTCCAACATGTGTCTAAATTGGCTATTCGCGAACAGGATATCAAGGCAACCGGTCGCAACCTGGGAAGATGCATCGGTGGTTGCCGGACACGGTCGCTTGATCGAAATCGCGCCGAAGGCCGTCTCGACCTTCGGCCAAGGGAGGCCTATAAGTTCTGCGGTCACTTCCAAGGTTGAGCAGCTTGGGGAAATAGCGGCAGTTTTCGGGGGCGATGGAGACGATCGCCATGAGAACCAAAGATCTGGCTGTGATCGTGACAATGGCCGTTGCCGCCGGTGCCGTGATTGCCTATTCGGTCAAGAGCGAACGGGGTTATTATTGCCCGCAACCGTCCGCCGCCTCGGTGGCCACGCTATTTGCGCCGTGCCAAGCCTTCGAAAGCGCCATGGGACACCGCGTTACCAAGCAAGAAGCGGTGATGATGGGCTTACTGACACCGGCCGAGCCGACGTCATCCCCTATCGTCTAAGGTCAAAGTGGTTTGCGGAGATTGCAACTCGGGCTAGCTGAATCAAATTCAGCAGACGGCCCGGCCCCTGCTACTGCCTCTCTTCGAGGGTCGCGCTCACCGCATCGATGGCGACGCGCAGTCGAAAATCGCTGCGTGGATCGCGATGGCGACGATGACGGGCGAGTACCTGTCGCAGGACCAGAAGCGAGTCACGGTCCCGCAGTCGGACCGAGACTGGTTGATGGCTCATCCCACGGCGCCGGCCCATTGGGTGATTTGGATCGGCCGCTATCGGTGGCAGCGAGCAGTAGTACCACAGTGGGTCCACCTATCGCTGCATGTGCCCGACAGCGACGCCCTGCCCGATCGCCTGACCGAACACCATCGACCAAACACCCAGACCACGGCCTTTTGCGTGGGAGAGCTGTTTGCGTTCGTCATGAGCAGCGAGTTGCCAGAGGTTCCGCCGGGTTGTAACTGGCGCACCGCCCCCAGCGCCAATTTCAAGCTTCATCGAATCTGGCCGATCGAACAAGCCGCGATTCAATGGTCACCCGCAGCGATGACCGACCTGGAGGCGCAGGCCTACCCTGTCTCCTTTGCCGCTTACATGGAAGGCCTCGCCTTGCGGGTCGGATATCGTGCGTGAAACGACTCAAAAACCCGCCGGGCTGTAGTCATTTCAGCTTAAGATTTTCCGCTGATTCCTTGCCACGGTTCGCGACAATATCGAACGTGACCTTCGCGCCCTCGGCCAGCGAGCTGAAGCCCGCTTTTTCGACCGCCGAAATATGGACGAAGACGTCCTTGCCGCCGCCGTCCGGCGCGATGAAGCCATAACCTTTTTGTCCGTTAAACCACTTCACTGTCCCGCTCGCCACGTTCTAACTCCCTTTGAAAATACAGTCGTTGCAGTAGAGCGGCGATCGCGGCACTGGGCAAGCAAAAACCCGCCAGCGGGGCTGTACCGGGCTCGGCGCTTTCCAAGCGACACACTCGCGACACGAGCGCCTGCTAACCCCCGCGAAAGCAGGAGGAGCACAATGGCCAACGATCTCGACGATTTGACAAACGCGCGCAAGGTTCTCACCGAGGTGCGACTCAACTGGGCCAAGGCCCTCGCGGCTGGTTACAAGCGCGGAGAGACTGAAATCGCGCTTAAGAGCCTCATCGAGATACAGCAGGCCATCGAAGTGATCGACACCGCTATGAACGAGTTGGAAGAGGCCGAGCTGGAAGAGGAAGCCGACGACGAATGAAAAGCCCGCCAGCGCGGCGGGCTGTAGTCATTTCAGCTTAAGATTTTCCGCTGATTCCTTGCCGCGGTTCGCGACAATATCGAACGTTACCTTCGCGCCCTCGGCCAGCGAGCTGAAGCCCGCTTTTTCAACCGCCGAAATATGGACGAAGACGTCCTTGCCGCCGCCGTCCGGCGCGATGAAGCCATAACCTTTTTGTCCATTAAACCACTTCACTGTCCCGCTCGCCACGTCGCTCTCCCTTTTGATACGCCCAATCCAGCATTAGAGCCACGAAGACGCAAACCGGCAAGCAAAAACCCGCCGCCGGCAAAAACCGTCTCGGGTAAAAGCCGAGAGCGCGGAACACCTACTGCCATGCGAACCAGACAAGGCCGAAACCTACGGCTACGATGCCCGCGCCATAGTTGATCATTGTAGCATCGCGCGGCCTTGTGCGAATAAGAAAAGTCCAACAGCAACAAATAGCGGGCCAAGGACCCGAAGGACGATCTTCATGGCAGTACCGTTCGATCTCTAATCAACGACGCGATACTCAACCGAGGCACAGCGAGGCGCAATGAAAAACCCGCCGGCGCTGACCGGCGGGCTCCTTCCTCATCATCAATTGTCAGCCGGCAATGCCAAGCTCGGCCGCCCGCCGCGCAATGAGCCAATCGACGGCCTCTTCGCAGCAACCCTCAAAGTGAAAGAGCCGGTCCCACGGGTCCTCACCCGGACGTTCAATGAACGCTCGAGCGTGGCTGTCCTGGCGCAGATGAAGCCTCGAGCGCACGTAGGCCGGCGCGGGTCGTCGGAGCGGTGTCGATCAAGGCCAGCGCGGCCCGGGCCTTGGCTCGAATGGTCTCGACGGATCTCGGCGTATTCGGAGAGCAAACGGCCTGTGGCCCTCCGCGGTGAGGATTACCGTATTTCGGTGCAGGTCGATCGCGGCGGACAGGATCGACGGGAAGGGCGATGGCTGGAACGGCGGCTGTGGCGCCGGCAGCGACTCCTGCGGTGATCGTCGAAAGCAGCGCGCGGCGGTTCATGGTATAAAATTCTTTAGCCTTGGGCATGGGCTTGATCCTTGCTCGGGGTTAGAGCCGGGGGGAAGACTGAACCCTTCCACCCGGCTTGCTTTTATGCTAGCACGGTTTCATGGGAAAGAGAACTGTGCTAGCAAAGAAAAAACGCGGGCCGGCGCCGACCGGCAAAGGCGTGCAGGTAGTCGTCCGTATGCAGCCCGCGCCGCTTGCGGCACTCGACGCATGGGTGGCCAAACAAAAGGATCAGCCCTCGCGTCCCGAGGCCATGCGCCGCCTGGTTGCGTTGGGGCTGCGGGCGAAAGGGAAATAGATGCGCGTGCTTTCGTCGATCGAATTGCCGCATTGGCTGATGATCGCGGGAGCTATTTTAATAGCGATGGGCTTCCTGGGTCTTGCATTCTTCCGCAACAAGGAGGTTGCGACTAATCCAGATTCAGAACCGCCCGCACCACGCTCAAAGATGCCGCCGCTGCCAACGCTGCTCGATTCTTCAAAGGAAACGAATGACCGGGGACGACCATCCGGCGCCTCGTCGGTCTCGGGCTGAAGGCGGCGAAGAAATAGGAAAACCGGCAAAAAGTCCGAAGGGTTAAATAGATGGCCGCTCATGGAGGCGACGTTATCGTTTTCATAGTTTCAAATGGGACGCGCGGCGAAGAGTGCGCCGTCTCGTTCGAGGCATTATGCGATCTAGGCGGAGTCCATCGCAATGATGTCTCGCAGGATGAACTGTTCAGAATTTTCCACACCCACCGGAAGGAAATAGAAGCCGCTGCTCTCAAAAAGTTTCGAGCCGGAGTTTACAATAAACCCGGCGGCATCATGGTGACCTCCAGCGATCTCAGATCAGCTTAGGCCAGCCGCGTCGCCGGCGTCAGCCTCGACCGACGAGGACGACTGAAGGCCGATTGCCCGCCGTAACCGCGTCCGTGCTCCCCGTAGTGTATATAATTTGACGGCGTGCGCACAAATGTATACACTACGACCCATGTACATCAGATGGCAATCTCGCAAGCGTCGGCCCAAATTTCTCGGCAGGGTCAATCAGGACATTGGCTGGAGCGCCATCTTGGTCGAGAGCGTTCGCGTTGACGGTAAACCGAAGCAGCAGCATATTGCCTATCTTGCCGGCTTTACGGAGAGCGCCTTGACGCATCCAGCACAGCAAAGGTTCCTATGGGAGCGCATTGAGACGAAGCTCAAACGGTTAGGCAACCGCATTTCCGCCGAGGACCGCGAAGCCATCATGAAGGCCCTCATTAAGAAGATCGGCAAGCCGCCGACCAAAGCGCAGCGGGCCGCGCTCGACCGGCAACGTGAGCAACTCCTTGGTGACATGGCCGATGGCCTCGCAAAGTGGTGATTCCGCGCCCTAGCGGCACCGGTGCGTTATTTCGCGTGGGGCTGCCGGAGTACCCGCCGACGACAAACGTATCAGCGGGGGCGCCGCGCGCAAATCGGTCAGGTCCGGCACAAGCGGCGCCGTTCAGCCTGTCTTTAGTTTCCAAAGAAGCCCGGCCGTGCCAAGTGAATTGCCCGACAGTCTTTCGGCTAGTTCACACGTTGCCGAGTAGACCTTGCCGCCAAGCTCGGCCGCGGTCCTCGCATCAGTCCCGCCAACGAGATCGGCAAGACCTCTAGCTTGAGTTTCATGAATCTTTGGGTCCAACAAGATGAGGACCACGAGATTCGCAAGGCCTCGGCTGTCGCGCAAAGACCGCCGATTATCGAGACTAGTATCAAAACAACCACGGCAAGAACGCCGATAATCAGCCATTCCATTTGAGCCCCCGTCACAATGCGCAGTGTTTAGTTTATCTGGTGATTGTGTAAGATCAAATCCAAGGGCGAGACAGCGCAGCGATTTCTGCCGAGATAAGAGAATGAGCCTCCTCGCTCATGGGGGTTCTCCGGGGCGAAAAAATGAATACAGCCGACTGGGCACTTGTAATCAGCATCTGCTCGGCTGCGATCGCTTTGGCAAGCTTCATTTGGAACGTCTGGTCAAAATTCATTTATCCGAAGCCGAAAGTCTACGTTTCTTTCCAGATGATGAACCTCGTCGTGCCTGGGCAACGCGCTGGAGGTCAGGTCTTGGCGCTTATCGCGACGAACATGGGGCCCGCGCCGGTAACGCTTCGTACAGCTCTTGTCGCCTTTCCCAACTGGTTTCAGTTTCAAAAATATCGATCGTTCGCGGTTCTCAATCCGCTACATAACTACCCGCAACAAACTGAGCTTACGATTGGTCCGTTCGGAGGTGGCCTGCCAAAAAAGCTTGATGTTGGAGAGCAATTTACGGTTCATTTTATCCCTGATCACGAAAGCCTTGCGTCCGGTGATTATCAACGGATCGGATTTGACGACACTTTTGGCTCTTTTCATTGGGCGCCTCGAAGGCACATCTTGGATGCGCTTCCCCAGATCCGAGAAGTATGTGAGCGTGCCGGAAAAAATTGGCGTAACTCTCGCTAGTGCTGCCCTTGGCCGGCAACGCCCCATCGCCCGATGCGCGGCTGTCATATGCCGGCGATTGATGTTGACCGAGAGGATGTAGGCTTTCTGATCCTGACAGTTGATCAAGCCGCGCCAATCGGCGCAACGCAGCCGGCAGCTACAGCGGCCGCACGTTCTCAGCTCGCACCCGGCCGCTGACAGGATCGCGGCCGACCTCATATTGCACTTTGACATTCTGCTCAGGCTCGGCGCCCGATGGCCCTGAAAAACCACTTGCGTGAAAAAACACGTCGTCACCGCCGTCGTCGGGCCGAATGAAGCCGAATCCGCGCGCGAAAAATTTGGTTATGGTCCCTGTAGCCATTCTTCCCTCGTTTTCATTTGATCACATTAAACTGAGACCGCCGCCTGCGCGCTTGCGCAAAAGCAGGAGCTTATCGCGCGGTTACAGCAGGAAGACATCGGTCCCGAAGAGCACGATGAGATTGAGCGCCTGCTGGAGAAGATTAAAGCGGCCTTGGACTTGCTCGACAAGGCTGGACCGAGCGGGCGCGGGCCTTAAACCGCCACGTGGAGCGCGTGTTCAACCCTGACCGGAGAGACCATCATTGCGGACGGCGGAAGCTGGCACGGGATCGATAATTCTTCTGCTATTGTGAGTTGCGGAAATTCAATTGAGGACTATTGCAATGCCGAACTTCAAACGGGTAACACGCCACAAGTCGACACAAGCTCCGCCGAGTATGCCCGGATTAGTCGCGTGAACCGTCTGCCGAAGACCGTCCGGAGATCGGCCTCGCGCGGCATTTCGATGCCGGCAACGTAGCGGGGACGGCGGCGATAAGTGGTGACAGCGGGAAGGGTCATTTTGCAGCCCGGGGTCTTCGCCTGGCGTGCTGCATGCCTCCCGGAGCGGCGTTTGCCGGGCGACGTTCATGTGTGCGCTGAATCAGCGCGACAACACAACCACACTAAGCGCGGTTCTGCCTCAGTCAGGTCAATACGATTGTTCGACCATTAACGAATTGTAATATGCCTGTGCGGACGCCCACGGCGTGCCCGCACCAACGAGGAGCTAGATCTCGACCGTAAAGCGTTCGATCGTATTGCACTCAGAGCATTCGAACGTGCGGAGGTCGAAACCCCGAGTAGCCGGTTCGATGCAGGTAAGCCTCATCGGCTGGCGGCATTTAGAACAGGCCAGCATTTCGATTTCAGCGCGAGTGAATAGTGGATCGGGTTGGATTGATGGCATGACGCTTTCCCTGTGTTGGGCGGGAGCGTGCAGCACTCTCAGTCACCGATAAATGCCGAAGGCGGGCAGTGATGGAACCAGTATGGAACTTAAAGTTCCGGCACTGCTGGTCAATATT
>Ga0210387_10004853_pt1 | contig 10310 bp, 10 predicted proteins | sample IncBWC7OmetaG_FD_160108 | JGI IMG/M metagenome (GOLD analysis project Ga0210387, IMG submission 160108) | Forest soil microbial communities from Barre Woods Harvard Forest LTER site, Petersham, Massachusetts, United States - Inc-BW-C-7-O ...
GCCCCCGCTTGCACTGCTGGTCCCGCCCGCGCCACCGCCCGCACCGCCCGCACCGCCCGCGTTCGGCGTGCCGCCGCCGAAGCCGCTGCTCTTGCCCGCGCCGCCAATCATGCCGCCTGAACCGCTCACTGAGCTACCGCCCGCACTCGACGCGGGGCTACCCGCCGTGGCCTGACCCGCCGAGCCCGCGCTCGAATCTCCCGGGCCACCCGAGCTCGACGTGGAGCCCGAGCAAGCAGCAGTGAAGGCAATTGGTGATACGACGACCGTTCGAGCAAGCATTGGAAAGTCTCTCCCAAGGCGCCGTGGAGCTCGAAAGCGAGCTCGTGGTGACGCTGTGAGTAGCGATCAAAGCAAGCTGGATGCCACCATTCGCCGCGGTATTTAGGCTGTGAATCGCGCTCCGGTGTGTGCCCGGGCTAGTAAATTGCAGCCGTGCCGTGGTGTGGCCGCTGCGCGTCATACCGTTTCTGCGCGGCCGCGTCGCACGACCGTTGCGTCGGGTTCTAGGGTCAATACACGCGGTACTGACCGCTGAGCACGAGCAGGCTCATCAGATAGAGAATGCCGTCATAGTAGCGCGAGTCGCCGCTCGGGATCGGCATGGCCCACACTGCGTTGACGAAGTCAGTGCGGTTGGCTCTCGACGCCGTGATAGCCATGGCGCCGTTCGCTGCGACCAAGGCCGGCTGATGGGTGGCATCGACGACGGTGCCGTCGAGATCGAAGATCTTGCCGTACGTGGCCAGCCCTTGCGCGGTGAAGAAGCCGAGCAAGCGATCGGCCTCCGTGCCCTCCCCGGCAGTCGCGCCGCCCAAGACCGTGTCCAACGCCAAATTGAGCTGCGTTCGGTAGCCTTGCGGGCCGTAAGTGTCGAAGCCGACCACGGGCGAGGCGTCGAAATAGCTGCGCATCGGCCAGAGTCCGGTCGTCATGTCGGCGGCGGCGACGAGGTGAGCGCGCGCGGCCGCGGCGGCTCCGGTCCAAAATGCGTTGCCCGACGCCTGCGCCCAGAGATCATACATGGCTGGGATCTCCAGCGCGGAACGCGTGTAGCCGGCTTCGGCGACGGCCGGTTGTTCGCGCACGAGCTGAGTCGCCGGATCGAAAACGCTCGTGATGCCCGCGCTCACGCCGCCGTTCTCCTGCTGTTTGTTCTGCAGCGCGTCCAAAAGGGCGCTGGCGTCGCTCGCATACGAGGCTGTGCCTGCCTTGTCCCAGCGATCGCTGGCGAACAAGAGCGCGGTCACGAATTGCTCCATCCCGTAGGGATCGAGGCACGGCGTCGTGTCGTCGCAGACGGACATGAAGTAGCCCTGCGCGGGCCCCGGGCCCTGTTCGAGCACGGCTTTGGCGTAGTTCCACAAGTGATCGAACTCGTCACGCTTGTCGAGCTCGACCGCGACGACCATGGCGATGCCGATGCCCTCGGTGCGAATGTCGCCGTGGAACAAGTCTTGGATATAAGCTTGGTCGGTTCCGACCGGAAAATAGATGGCCTGCGTGCTCGGATCGCCGTGGAAGAGTTGCGCGAAAGCAGCCGCCAACTTGGCCGCGATGTCGGTGTCGCTCTCGCCGATCAGGTCGCGAAACGCGTCGTTGTAGCTACTCGGACCGGTGAGCGGGCTCAGCGGCTTTGGCACGCCGCTGTCGGTCGTGGCGACCGCTTGCGGATTTTTTTCAAGCGAGTCGAGCGTACTGCTGCACGCGCTCAGCGTGACCAGCAGGTAGGCAGCGAGCCCAGCGCGTGCCAGAGACCGCGAGGTGTGACGCTCGCGCGCTCGAGTCATTGCTCAGCGTAAGCACGCACGCGCGACGCGAGGACACTATCGGGGTGGCGCTTCATGAAAGCTTCGGCTCGTTTGCGAGCCGCCGCAGTTTGCCCGCTCTTGGCGAGCGCGTCGATGCGCAAGACTTCGGCTTCCAAGCTCAGCTTGCCGTGCGGGAAATTGCGCGCGTAAGCGTCGAGCTGCGTGAGCGCGCCGTTCGCGTCCCCCGCGGCGAGCGCGGAGCGCGCGGCATCGAGCGCGCCGAGCTCGGCCGACAGCGCGGGGGCCGCGGGCTTCGGCGCGACTCGGGCAGCGTTCGGTCCGCTGTTCGGGGCCGGCTCCGTGGCGGGCGTGCTGGTATCCACCGTGGGGACGGGCCGGCTGTTCTGAATTGCGGCTGCAGTCTGTGTGTCGACTACGGGAGGGCTCGCTGCGCTGACGGGCGCGCTGGCCGGATCGGCCGCCGAGTGCCGCAAATAGTGGGCTACCGGGACCGCTACACCCGCGACCAGCGCGACGGCGACGAGCCACTTGGCGATCCCGGCCTTGGTGACCGCAGAAGCTGCCGCGGTCGAAGACGCGGTGACGCCAACCAGCCCCACTGCGGCGAGCGCCTTGGCCCGACTCGAAGTGGACGCCGTGTAGCCACGCCCTGCATTCAATAGGGACCGCTCGAGCTCGCTCTCGGGCTCGGTGTGGAGTCGCGGCAGCTCGCTCATGAGCCCACCTCCGCGCGTGGCGGATGAGACAACGCGCGCACGCGCTCGCGAAAATCAGCCCGGGCCCGACGCAGCCGCGAGGCAACGGTGCCCTGCGGGATCTCGAGCGCGCCCGAGATCTCAATCATGCTCAGCTCTTCGAGCTCGTACAGCACGAACACCATGCGTAAATCGGGCGCCATGGTCGAAAGCACGTCATCCAAGAGCTCGCGGGCGCGCTTTTGGTCCAAAAGCTGCTCGGTTTGAATCGGAACTTGGATCCGCAATTGAGCGTCGGAGTCATGCACCTCCCGGCGCCGAGCGACCGTACGACGAGCATGCGCTGCCATTCGAAGCGCCGTCTGCAACAAGAAACTCTTCTCGGCCTCTGGACGCACGTCGTCCAGGCGATTGGCAACGGCGATGAAGGTGCGCTGCACGTCGTCGTCGATTTCCGCTTCTGGTGTGCCGGCGTTGCGCAAGACGCGCGCGACGAAGTCGACATAGCGGTCGACTAGGACGCGCAGGCGCGTCTCGCGTTCGCTCGCGCGGGTCACGCTCTGAAACGTAGCGAGCGGACCCGAGGCTGGCAACCAGAGTGCCGATGTGGGTGCATTGGCGAGGATTGGCAAGGTTGATGCTGAACTAGGTATTCCCGGTGTTGCAGGATTTGATCATGCTTGCCGCGCGCTGATCAGCGGGTGCCGCTCAGAAGCGAAACCCCAGACCAACGTGCGCCATTGGCGCAATAACCGGGGTTTGGGTCACGATTTGGCTGGGTACGTCGAGGTAGAATTTGCGTTTCACGAGCGGCACGCTGGCCCCGACGCCGCTTTCCAGGACGAAACCGTCGCCGAGCAGAGCGGAGAGCTGAACATCCACGCCCGCACTCCACCAACTGCGCGTGATCGTTTCGGGTTCGGCGACGCCGCGGCCGGTTGCTTCGAGCACGCCCGCAATGCCCAGCGCGCACGGGCTAAGCTCTATGCTTCCGAATTGCCAACGCACCGGGCACGCAGCGAGCGACAAGCCTTCGAGCTGTGCTCGATGACCGGCTGCGGGCGAAGACGCCGCTGTCGCGGCAAATAGCAGTGACAGCTCGAGCGAAGCGCTGCGATTTTCTGCGAGCTTGCGCAAGAACGTGCCCGACAGCGCGCCGCCCGCACTGAAATCCGAGGTCAGCACCTCGGTTGCGAGCGCGCTCAGCCCAATCTCGAGCTCGAGCGGCGGCTCCGCGGGCGTGGCGGCGACGGGCAGAGCTTCGGGAACAGGCGGACACACCGCTACCGCGGCTGTTTGCGGCGAGGGGACGGGTGTGGGTGTGGGTGCGTGCGCGTTGGGGTCCACCGACAGCGCGACGGTGAGCGATAGGGCTTCCACCACCTCCTTGCACGTGGTGCCGTCCACGCTGCGCGCCGAGCTTTCGTTGTGGTTCATCGCCTCTCGAACTTCACCGACGAAGCCGCGCTCGGTGCGGCTCACTCGCACGTTCACGTCGAGCGCGGACTCGTCGCTCGACGCCTCACGGACGTGGTCGGTGCGCGCGCGGACCGCTTCGTAGAAGGCGGCTTCGGTCGGGCAAGAGGCGGGCGCGTCGTAGCTCACGCGAACCGCAACCGTGTCGTCCGCCAATGCGAGCAGGAGCGTGGACACGGCGTGTGCGAAGGGCACCGCCCGAGCCTCGCACGGGCACGCTGCCTCCCTCAATCCCCGATTGCGCCAACCACTGCAAAAGTCGGGCAGCACGGCTTCCGCCGCGAGCCTCGCGATCAGGGCAACGCTTCGACGGGGCCGTTCGCCGGGCCGCGCCCGTTGCTGTCTTTGACGAGCGCGTCGTAGCGGCTCTGTTGGTCTGGACGAAGCATGGCTCGTATCTCGGCGTCCATCTGCGCTTTCTGCGCGCGCATTGGGTCACCGCAGCGATCGAGCATGTCGCGCGCGAGCTTTCTGCGCTCTTGGCCGTATTTGGCCATGATCGCGCGTACCTTTTGGTCTTGAGCGTCGTCTAGATCCAACCGGCGCGACAAGGCGCCGATGCGGCGTTGCTCGAAGACCGAGAAGCGGTCTCGGAACAGATGAGCATAGCGGCGCTGTAAGAGCGCGCGCGAGCCCGCGCCGCCGATCAGCAAACCGAGCACGAATACGATCAGCAACGCGCCGTAACCTTTGATTCGAGCGCGGTCCATCACTCGAGCTCCACTGAAGCGTACGACGTGGCCAGCTCGTCCTCGACTGACCGGTCGACTTGCGCGGCCCACGCTACCGCAAACGCTGCTGCGATCGCTGCGATCGGCAAGAGCCGTCGCGACGAAAACCACGCGCTCTCCAAAAAGCTCGGCGCCGCCTCGACCGCGATGGCTCCCATGACGCGCGCCGAAAAGCCCACGCTGGGTCGCAGCGCTTCCGTGTTCCGGGCCAGGCGAGCCAGGCGTTGATCGATGTCTTCGAAGTCGGTCACGGCTGTTGTCTCCTCTGGCGCAACGCGGCGCGCGCGCGAACCAAACGTTGTTCCACGGCTCCCTCGCTGACGCCCATTACTTGCGCGATCTCGCTGTTGTTCAAGCCTTCGAAGCTCTGCAGTACCAAGGCCGCGCGTTGCTCGGCGGGCAGCGCTTGGAGCCATTCATCGAGCTCGGAGAGCGCCACGCGAGCTTCGGCAAATGCCGCGCCGTCCCAGCTCGGATCGATCTGCACGTCGCTTTGCTCGGCCCGCCGCGAGCGAGTGCGCTTGGCGTCGATCGCGCCGTTGACGACGATGCGATACAGCCACGTCGCAGTGCTCGACCGACGATCGAACTCGCCCGCTTTGAGCGCGCGGTAGGCTTTGACGTACGCTTCTTGCACCACGTCCTCGGCGTCTGCTTGGTTGCCCATGATTCTAGTGCTCAGTCGCACGAGCCGAACGCTCGTTATATCCACGATCTGTTGAAAGGCCGAAGCGTCCCCGCTCAGGAGTCGATCGACGGCCTTTTCGAGAGTGTCCATCAGTCTCCGAGTTGCCGTTCACGTTGCCTGCTAAGTGACCGTGCCTCAAGCTGCAGAGGCGCTCGCCGAGTTTGAGTTCTGGCGGGCGGGTTGCTCGAGAGGAGGGCATGCGTTTGTGTTCTTGTATGTTCGACGTGCGGGCGCCGGAGCTTCCTACGAAGCAGCTGATCTTTTATCGAGGGCGTCGGGGACGGAACGAGGCGTGGCTCGGACGGGCGCGTGTAACTCGCTGGAATTGTTTTATTATTGGTGGATTCTCAAAAAATCTCGGAGCCCCTCGTAGGGTCGGGCTGGGCGGCTGCGTCGGATGGATTGAAAGTGGAGGAGAAGAAAAACATCATGCGCACCTCGATCCTAACGTCTCTCGTGTCTGGTTTTATCCTCTTGGCGCTGGCCGGTTGTTCTGGCGCGGGCAGCGAGCCGGTCGATCAGAGCGCACAGGCCGAGACGGCAGCGCTCAACACGCCGCCCGCAAGCTCGGCAGCGGCACCCGCGCCGGCAAACAGCGCGACAGCCGAGCATCACGGACATCACGCTCCGGATCCGGCGGCATTCATCAAGCGCTTCGACAAGAATGGCGATGGTGTCTTGCAGATCAGCGAGCTGCCGGAGCACATGCAGAAGTGGCTAGCCAAGGCCGACACCAATGGCGACGGCGTGCTCAGCCTGGACGAGCTGAAGGCGGGCGAGGAGAAGATGCGCGCCAACTTCATGGCCAAGGCCGACACCAACCACGACGGCACGGTGAGCCCTGAAGAGCGCAAAGCCGCCTTCGAGAAGTTTGCCGAAGCGCGCTTCGCGAAGCTCGACAAAAATGGCGACGGCGCGCTCACCGAGGCCGAGGTCGGCGAGAAGCGTTGGGCGCGTCTCAGCGTCGCGGATGCGGACAAGAACGGCAGCGTGACAGAAGCCGAGCTTCAGCAAGCAGTGGCTTCCGGCGTGCTGAAGTTCCCGCACCGCGGTCACCACGGCCATCACGATGCTGACGGTGCAGCGCCGCCCGCGGCGGACCCTTCGGCGCCCGGTAGCTCGACCGGTAGCTGAGCTAGCACTCGGAAGTGCGACCAACGCGAGGCGCCGCAGCAAAAAAAAATGCTGCGACGCCTCGTCGCTTTTTGTGGCGAGAGTCCGCAACTGAAACGACAAACGCCGCATGAGGCTCCGGTACGGCGCTGTGGTTTTCGCAGCGCGCGTGTAGGTATGGTTAATTCTGTATTGATCGCGCCGTACAGATGGGTGGAGCTTTATAGCTTTGTTGCTTCACTGTCTCATCGACCGAGCGTTGGTCTGACGGATGGTCGTTCGAATCACGCCTGCTCCTGCCAAACCTGCTCCGGAAACCGTCGGTGCGGGCGAGCGTCCGCCCTCGGACACGGGTCGTAAGGCACGCGCGACGCCGCCGCGTACCGAGTACTTGGCTGGCGCCGTGATCGCCGATCGCTACAAGCTCGTGCGGCCGCTCGGACACGGCGGCATGGGCGTCGTTTGGGTCGCCCATTCGCTCGTCTTGGGCGTCGACGTAGCGCTCAAGCTGATCCACTCCGACGTGGCAGGGACGACTGGCGCCACGCGCATGGCGCGGGAGGCCCACGCCGCCGCGCGCCTCGGACATCCGGCGATGGTGCGCGTCTTCGACTTCGGCTGGACGAGTCGCGCCGATCCGTTCTTGGTGATGGAGCTCGTGCAAGGCGAGAGCCTCGGCGCGATGCTGCGTCGGGAGATGCGCTTGCCCGCTATTTTAGCGGTGCAAATCGTCTTGCCGCTGGCTGACGGGCTGCGCTCGGCGCACGACAAGGGCATCGTGCACCGCGACATCAAGCCGGACAACATCTTGGTCGCGCGTGACGAGTTCGGTCGTCAGCAACCCAAGCTGCTCGACTTCGGCATCGCCAAGGTCGATCAGCAAGCTAGCGAAGATCGCAAGCTGACGCAGGTCGGTGTCGTGCTCGGCAGCCCCGAGTACATGTCGCCCGAGCAAGCGCTGGGCCGCGAGGACATCGATCACCGCACCGACGTTTGGGCGCTCTGCGTCGTGTTGTACGAGAGCATCACTGGGCGGCTGCCTTGGGATCGACCGAACTACAACGCGTTGATGCAGGCGATCATTCACGAGCCGGCCGCCGCGACGACCGAGTTTTCGGCGGGCGACTCGGACCTGTGGCGCGTGATCGAACGCGGGTTGCAGAAGAACCCAAACAATCGCTGGGCCTCGATGACCGAGCTCGGGGAGGCGCTCGCGCTCTGGCTGTACGAGCACGGCGTAAAAGAGGACATTTCGGCGAACTCATTGCACGCCGTTTGGCTGGACGGCTCGCTGTCGGGCGTGCGGATGGATCTGTCGTCGCTTTCCCCGCGCCGCCCGCTGAGCAGCGGTTCGGAGCTTGCTCCCATTCCGGCCAACGCGGCGCGGATGCCGTCCACCGAGCGCCCGAAGCTCGAGACGGCATCGCTGGTCGCAGCATCGGCCGAGCCCGTGTCGAGCGTAGGGGCCGCGTCGCGCCGCGGGCCCGGGTTGTGGATGCTGCTCGTGGTGCTGGCGCTCGCTTTGGGTTTGGGGTCGGGCTTTCTGCTGCGCGCAAATCACGCGCCCACGCCTGCGCCCGATCCGACCGCGGTGCTCACTAAGCCGGCGGCGCTCACTGCGGCTCCCGTGGCTGCTCCGCCGGTCGTCGTTGTCGATGCCACTCCGCAGCCGAGCTCGAGCGCGGCTTCGGCTCCTTCGGTTCCTTCTGCTCTGTTGCACGCAGTGGTGAGCAAAGGCGCGTCGCGGGCTGCTTCGACCCCCGCTCGAGCGCCAGCAGGTCACGCTGCGGCCGGAAAACACGCCTATGATTTTGGTTTCTAAGGCGCTCCGGGCAAAGTCCAGCAGGCGCCGAGCTTACGGCGTTTTTGGCGGATTACTGAGCGCGCTCGTGTGGCTGTGCCCAGTGCTGGCGCGCGCCGAGGACGCCGAGACCCGCACGGCGGCGCGTGATCTCGCGACACAAGGCGCTCAGGCGTTCGACGCCGGTCGCTATGACCAAGCGAGCGATTTTTTCTTGCGCGCGTACGAGCTGGTGAAAGCGCCGTCCATCGCGTTGATGCACGCTCGCAGCCTGGCAAAGCTTGGCCAATTGTTGGAAGCGATTGACGTTTATGAACAAACCGCGCGGGTCAAGCTGCCGCCGGGCGCTCCAGACGCTTACGTCAAAGCGGTCAAGACCGCGCGTAGCGAGGTCGAGGAGGTGCGCAGCCGCGTGCCACGGCTCAAGCTCACGTTGACCGGCGTCGAGCCCTCGGAAAATCCAGAAGTCACGATCGACGACAAGCCGACGCCTGCCGCCTTGCTGGGCGTGGAGCGACCAATGAACCCGGGCTCGCATCACGTCGCAGTGCTCGTGTCCGGCGAACCGCGCGCCACGCGCGAGCTGAGCTTGGAAGAGGGCAAGAGCTACAACGTGGAGCTCGACGCGAGCGCGAAGACGCCCGCGCCCGCGCCACCCATACCTGAAAAACAGCCGGATTTTCCCGCTGCGGCCCCGGCACACGCGCCGCCGGTGGTGACCTCCAGTACGGATTCGAGCGAGGCGCCTGCTACGTCCAGCGCGCACACGCTCGGCTATATTGGCGTCGGCGTGGGTGCTGTTGGTCTGGCGCTGGGCACGTACACCGGGCTCGTCGCGTTGCATCACAAGTCGCAGCTCGACGAGGTGTGTCACCCTGGCTGTCCGCAGTCATCGGCCGGTGATCTGAATGGCTTTCGTAGCAACCGCACGATCTCTTGGCTGAGTTACGGCGTCGGCATCGCGGCCGGCGCTACTGGGGTGCTCTTGCTCACGCTCGGTCACGCGGACCACGAGCACGTCGCACTTCGAGTCGTGCCCGGTGGCGTGCAGATCGGCGGTCGGCTTTGAGTCACGTAGACAGCCCTCGCGCTTTGAAGTCGCGTCTTGCGCTGGTGCCCTGGCTGCTATTGAGCTTCACCTTGACGGGCTGTCCGCTGAGCGACAACTACTCCTTGTTGTCGGACGCGGCGGGCGGTGTCGATGGTGGCGATGACGGTGGCGCGACTGCATCGGGCGGCACTGAATCCGCGGGCGTCGGTGGCTTCGGAGGCGCGCTGTCCGGTGCTGGGTCGACGCTCGCTGGCGGTATGAGCGGCGCGGCACAGAACGCGGGAAATGGCGGAAATTCCGGCTCGAGCAGCGGCGTCTCGGGGAGCGGGGGCTCGGCCGAAGCAGGCGCGCCCGACGTGGGCGGCGATGCCGGTCAGGGAGCCATCGGCGGCAGCTCGGGGGGCGCTGACAGCGCGGGCTCTGCCGGCACTGCGGGTCTCGGCGGTACGAGCGGCGCGTCAGGCACTACGGGTTCGGCGGGCAGTGCCGGTGGCGGTGCCACGTGCGCGCCTGGTTGCGGCTACACTTGTTGCGGCTCGAGCTGCGTCGACACGACGCGTGATTTTCAGAACTGTGGCAGTTGCGGCGCGCTATGCGCCGTGGGTCGCTCGTGCATGACGAGCCAATGCACGCCGGGTTGGGTGAGTATGTCGGCGCCGCCAGTGGGCTTCGCCGCGCGCTGGCGTGCGGCGTCGGTCGCGATGGCTGACTCGGTCTTTATCTGGGGAGGGTCCGACACCTCCGGCATGGTGTTGGACAGCGGCGCGATCTACACCACGACGACCGACACGTGGACACCGGTGGCCAAGGACGCGAACACGCTGACCGCGCGCGTTTTCGCGACCGCAGTTTGGACGGGCAGCGTCGTCATCGTGTTCGGTGGCAGTGACGCGACCGGGGCCACGCCGTACAAGGACGCCGCCGCGTACGATCCGGCTAAAAATGCCTGGTCTGCGCTGCCCATGGCCAGCAAAGCGCGCAGC
>Ga0210387_10004854_pt1 | contig 10309 bp, 5 predicted proteins | sample IncBWC7OmetaG_FD_160108 | JGI IMG/M metagenome (GOLD analysis project Ga0210387, IMG submission 160108) | Forest soil microbial communities from Barre Woods Harvard Forest LTER site, Petersham, Massachusetts, United States - Inc-BW-C-7-O ...
CCAAGCAAGAGCGGGCAATTTCAGGCAATGATGCGCCGGCGGCCGCATTCACATCCGCGTTGGGCAACCGGGTGGGCACGTACAGGCCGCCATCGGCGGCAAGGCCCCTGACGATGGCTTCGCTCAGACTGACGTGGGGTCCGGCGCCGCGCGAACTTTTAAACCGCAAGTCTGCCATCAAGCCTTGACCACCCGCGCACCGTAATTCTCCATCAGCGACACCCAGGAGTCGGATCGCAAGTCGTGTTCGGCGAACGCCGCCGCCATGGCGCCGCGCACCGCCTCGGCGTGCTGAATCTCGGACCATGCAAAAACCGTTGGGCCCGCCCCCGAGATCGAGCAGCCGAGTGCTCCGGCCGACATGGCCGCACGTTGCACGTCCTTGAACCCCGGTATCAACGAATGACGCTGCGGCTCGATGATCACGTCATTGAAGGAATCGCGAATCATGTCCAAATCATTGGAATAGCAGCCGCTGATGAACCCCGCAAGATTGGCGCTCTGCCAAACATAATCGGACCGGCTGACATTTTGGTTGAGGATGGCGCGCGCCTCGCGCGTGCCCAAGTACATGTGGGGGTGCACCAAGACGCAGCGCAACGAGGGGGGCACCGGAATTTGCTTCACGCGCGGATTGTCGATGCCCACGGTGAGTGTCAGGCCGCCGAAGAGACAGGGAGCGATATTGTCGATATGCGCGCTGCCGCTGGCGACGATTTCCCCTTCCATGGCAAATTTGAGCAATTGCAGGCGCGGGGCCGGCGCGTGCAGCAAGGCGTTTGCGGCCACGACGGCCGCCACCGCGGAGGCGGCCGATCCGCCCATGCCCGACCCCAACGGGATGCCTTTATCTATATCCAACTCGAAGCCGAAGCCCGGCATCAGCGCCGCGTGCATGGCTTGAACCGCACGCCCCGCCGTATTGTGCTCCGGTTCGACGGGCAGATCTCCGGCAACGCCGGTGATCGAACGGATGCGCACTTCCGGTTCCTCGATACGGCGTATCCGCACGCGATCGCCGACCGCTTCCACCGTGTGACCCAAAATATCGAAGCCGATGCCGACATTGGCAACGGTGGCTGGCGCAAAGGCGGTAACGTCGGTGAGCACGGTGTCCTTAAGATTACCTGGCGTTAAAGATGCGCGCCCAGATATGCGGATAGGCGCAGAAGATCGGAGAACACGCCGGCTGCCGTGACCTCGGGGCCCGCTCCGGGACCTTGTACGATCAACGGATTATCGCAGTAACGCCGTGTGGCAAAGCGCACCACGTTGTCGGTGAGCGCGATGTTCGCGAAGGCATGCTTGCCGTCCAAGCGCATGAGTCCGACGGTGGCGTTGCCGGTCGCATCGATGCGTCCCACATAGCGCAATACCTGATGCTTCTTGCGCGCGTCGGCGAGCATGGCCGCCATCGAGGCGTCCGATTCGGGCAGGCGCTGCATGAATTCATCGAGGCTGCATTTCACCAGCGCTTCGGGCACCAAGCCCTCGACGTGGACATCCGACATTTCCAAGCTGAGGCCCATCTCCCTGCCTAAAATAATCAGCTTGCGTGCCACGTCCACGCCCGACAAGTCGTCGCGCGGGTCGGGCTCGGTATACCCCTTGGCCTTGGCGGCACGCACGATCGAGGAAAAGGATTCGCTGCCGTCGAAGACGTTGAACAGGTACGCCAAGGTTCCGGAGAATATGCCCTCGATCTGCGTGATGTCATCGCCCGTCTCGCGCAAATCGCGCAGCGTTTGAATCACCGGCAAGCCGGCGCCGACGGTGGCCTCGTACAGATAATGCGTGCCGGTGGCGCGCCGCGCCTCCTGCAGTGATTTGTAGTACGACGCCAGACCGCTGTTGGCCTTCTTATTGGGCGTGACGATATGTATGCCGCGCGTCAGCCAATCGCGATATTGAGCCGCCACATCCTCGCTCGCCGTGCAGTCGATGACCACGGTGTGCGGCACGTAGTCCGCCTGCACGTGGTTGATGAATTTTTGCATATCGAGCGGCTCGCCCGCCTCAGCCAGGCGCTCCGACCACCTGCTCAGATCGACCGTGGTCTCCTCGAGCAGCATGCGCGTCGAGCTCGTAATGCCACGAACGCGCAGGTCCAGGTTCAGTTCGCGCAACCTATCGATCTGCGTCGCCATTTGACCCAACAGGACGCTGCCCACCGTGCCCGGACCGATCAAGCCGATCGATAGTGTGTTGGGTGACAGGTAGAACGCGGCGTGCACGGCACGCAACGCCTTGGCGGCGCCCTTGCCGTCGACCACCACGGATATATTGCGTTCGGACGCGCCCTGCGCGATGGCCCGCACGCTGATGGCGGCATCGCCGAGCGAATTGAATACCTTGGCGGCGACGCCGTGCGTGCCGGCCATGCCGTCGCCGACGACCGCCAGAATACTCATGCCCAGCGCCACTTCCACGTGCTGAATCTGCCCGTCGCGCAGCTCCGCGTCGAAAGCGCGGCGTACCGCCTCTTCCGCACGCACCGCCTGCGCCTCGGGGATCGCGAAGCAGATGGAGTGCTCGGAGCTGGCTTGAGAAATCAGAATGACCGAAATTCCGGAATCGCGCAGCGCTCCGAACAGACGGTGTGCGGTGCCGGGCACGCCGATCATGCCGGCGCCTTCGAGATTGACGAGCGCGACAGGATCGATAGTCGTGATGCCCTTGACCTTCAACGCTGAAACCGGATTGGCGCAGATCAGCGTGCCGCGTTTTAGCGGCGCAAAGGTGTTGCGGATAAAGATCGGAATGTCGCGCGCCACGGCCGGTTCCATGGTCTGCGGGTGAATGACTTTGGCGCCGAAGTAAGCCAGCTCCATCGCTTCGTTGTACGAAAGTTGATCGATGACCTGCGCGTTCGGCACCAATCGCGGGTCCGCCGACAGCACCCCGTCGACGTCGGTCCAGATGGTAATCTCGGCCGCGTCGAGCAAGGCCCCGAAGATCGAGCCCGAAAAATCACTGCCGTTGCGGCCGAGCGTGGTCTGGTTGCCCTTGGTGGTGGTCGCGATGAAGCCGGTCACTATCAGCCGGCCGGTAAAATTCGCCGGCACCAGCTTGCGAAGATTCGCCTCGCTCGTGGCCCACTGCACCGCCGGCCCGAGAGATCCCCATTCCACGATAATGACCTGGCGCGTATCGATCCATACGATGTCGCCGCGGATGCGCCCGCGTTCGCGTAAGAATGGCGCGAACAACCGGGTGGACCATATCTCGCCGTAGCCTGCGATCACATCGCGCATCGAGTAAGTCGAGGAGCGGATGAGGTGCACCGTCTGCAGCATGCCGGCGATGTCTTGACAATCCTTCTCGAGCTGCGCGTTGTAGCTGTCGCAGGCGCTCTTCGATACCAGTGCGGCCGCCAAATGCATGTGGCGCGCCTTGAGCGCATCGATGGCCGGTGCGCACACTGCCTCGGGCCGTTCCGCCATGGTTACGAGGTCCAGCAAGGCATCGGTCACGCCGCGGCATGCGGACAGCACAATGGCCTCGCGCGGGTTGCTCGAGGCCTCGACGATGTCGGCTACCCGTCGGAAACAAGCGGCGTCGGCGACGCTCGATCCGCCGAATTTTTGCACTATCCATTTATCCATACTGCACACGCGCCCTAAAAGCACCAGGCGTTCTTCGCGCTCCTATACCTATCGTTGATGAATTGCGGCAAGGCCGCGAGACAGCTCAGAACTCTAGCCGCACCAACGGCAGCCTCGCAAGCGATTCCGTCGTGCTTTAGCGTCTTCCGCGCCCCGACCTCAAGCCGGCTTTGCCGGATTTCGGCAGACCGGTGTGTTGCGTGCGAAATGGGCGCAATGCCGAGGCACCGCCGCTTCCCACGGGCTGGTAGGCGGGAATCAGATGTTGCTTGCCGTTGCCGATCAGGTCGGCGCGGCCCATGCGCTTCAGAGCGTCACGCAACAGCGGCCAGTTCGCGGGATCGTGATAGCGCAAAAAGGCCTTGTGCAGGCGCCGCACTTTGATTCCCTTAGGGATCACCACTTCCTCGCTGGCGCGCGTGATGCGCTTCAACGGATTTTTGTTCGAGTGGTACATGGCCGTGGCGGTGGCCATCGGCGAGGGTAAAAACGCCTGCACTTGATCGGCGCGAAATCCATTCTTCTTCAGCCACAGCGCGAGCTCCAGCATGTCCACATCGCGGGTGCCGGGATGTGCGGCAATGAAATAAGGAATTAAATATTGTTCCTTGCCGGCCTCTTTCGAATACTTGTCGAACAGCTCCTTGAACCGATAATAAGCGCCGACTCCCGGCTTCATCATCTTCGACAGCGGTCCCTCGCCGATCGCCTCAGGCGCAATTTTCAAATAGCCGCCCGTATGATGCGTGGCCAATTCTTTCACGTACTCCGGCGATTCGACCGCTAAATCATAGCGGACACCCGATGCGATCAGCACCTTCTTGATGCCCTTCAAGGCGCGCGCGCGGCGGTACAAACTGATGAGCGGCGCATGATCGGTGTTGAGATTCGGGCAAATGCCCGGGTATACGCAAGACGGTCGGCGGCAAGCGGATTCGATCGCCGCACTCTTACAGTGCAGGCGATACATGTTCGCCGTGGGGCCGCCAAGGTCGGAAATCACACCGGTGAACCCCGCCACTTCGTCGCGGATGGTTTCGATCTCCCGAATCACCGAGTCCTCCGACCGGCTCTGGATGATCCGCCCCTCATGTTCGGTAATCGAACAAAAGGTGCACCCGCCGAAACAGCCGCGCTGAATCGCCACCGAGAAGCGAATCATGTGATATGCGGGGATCTTCGCCTGTCCGTACGAGGGATGCGGGCGCCGCGCGTAGGGCAATTCGTAGATCGCATCCATGTCTGCGGTGGTCAACGGAATCGGCGGCGGATTCAGCCACAGTTCCTGGGTGCCGTGCCGCTGCACCAGCGCGCGCGCGTTGCCGGGATTTGCCTCAAGATGCAATATGCGCGAGGCGTGCGCATACAGCACCGCGTCCTTGCTGACTTGCTCGAACGAGGGCATGCGGATGACACTGCGCTCGCGCTGCGAGTTGGGCACTTTGCGATAGAACTTGACGACGTTATGCGCCGCGCCGGCAGTCGTCGCGCCGGCGGCCGATGCGCTGCGGCGCTGCTCTTCGCTCGCGTAAGGGTCCGCAGGCGGATTCAAAGGTCCCGGCGCATCCAACTCGCTCGAATCGATTTCAACCCAATCTGCGGGCACGGCGCGCCGCAAGAACGCCGTGCCGCGTAAATCGCTTATCTCGCCGATCGATGCGCCTTCATCCAGGCGCCGGGCAATCTCGCCGATCTGCCGCTCGGCGTTGCCGTAAACCAAAAGGTCAGCCTTGGCATCCACCAGCACCGAGCGGCGCACCTGCTCCGACCAATAGTCGAAGTGCGCGATGCGGCGCAGACTCGCCTCGATGCCGCCGATGACGATGGGTACATTCTTGAAGGCTTCTCGGATGCGTTGCGAGTAGACGATCACGCAGCGATCCGGCCGCTTACCGCCGGTGCCGCCCGGGGTGTACGCGTCATCGCTGCGCACGCGCCGATCGGAAGTGTAGCGGTTCACCATGGAATCCATGTTGCCGCCGGTCACGCCGAAGAATAAGCGCGGCTCGCCGAGTGCTTCGAAGTCTTGGGTGCCATGCCAGTTGGGCTGCGCAATGATCCCGACCTTGAAGCCCTGCGCCTCGAGCACCCGCCCGATGATGGCCATGCCGAAGCTCGGATGATCCACGTACGCATCGCCCGTGACGATGATGATGTCGCATTGCTGCCAGCCAAGCGCCGCCATTTCCGCGCGCGACGTGGGCAGGAAGCTCGCCGGCGCGTGGCCGGCGACTTGAGGTTTATGGCTGGAAAACATGGGGGTGGCGCTTTGCACGCCCGGGATTAGATCCGATTGCTCAGCGTAAGTACATCGAATCCGCTCACCCTAAATCGATGGGAAAATAAATCTCCGCATCCTCGCGCTGAATCAGCAAAGCCACGGTGTGTCCGGCGCGTGCAACTTCGCGTTTCAGGTCCGCCACGGTGGCAACCCCTGCGCCATTGACGCCCAAAACCACATCCCCGGCCTGTAATCCGGCCGCCAGCGCAGGTCCCGTCACCTCTTCCACCAGCAAACGGCCCTTGGTATGCAGCTCTTGCTGTTCGCTGGGCTGCAGCAGACGCAGCGCCAGACCCAATTTGCCGCCGCCGTCCTCGGTGGACGCGCGCGCCGCCTGGGCGGGGGTATCGTCCAGAACCACGGTCTTGACGGTCACCTCGCCCGCCCGCTTGTCGTGCCAAATGCCCAAATGCGCCTGCGTACCGGGGGGCAGCTGGGCAATGACCGCGGGCAAGTCATAGGAATGATCTATGTCGTGGCCGTCCACACTGGTGATGACATCGCCGGCCTTGAGACCCGCCTTCTCTCCCGGGCTTTGCGGCTCGACCTTGCTGACGAGCGCGCCGTGCGGTGCGGTCAGCCCGAAGGACTGTGCCAGCTGTTGATTGATGTCCTGCACCGACACGCCGATGCGGCTGCGCGCCACTTTGCCGGTCTTCAGCAATTGATCTTTGACGCTCAACGCCAAATCGATGGGCACCGCAAAGGACATTCCCATATAGCCCCCGGTGCGGCTGTAGATTTGCGCATTGATGCCGATCACCTGACCGTCGATATTGAACAGCGGGCCGCCGGAATTGCCGGGGTTGACGGCCGCATCGGTTTGAATGTACGGCACGTAGGACTGACCATTATCGTCGGGCAGCGGACGACCGGTGGCGCTGATGACCCCCGCCGTCACGCTGTTGTCGAAGCCGAACGGCGAGCCGATGGCGATCGCCCATTGTCCGGGTCTCAGGTGCGTCGAGTCGCCAAAGCGCACCGACGGCAGATTGGCGGCCGATATCTTGATGAGGGCGACATCGCTGCGCTTGTCGACGCCGATGACCTTCGCGGCAAACTCGCGTCGGTCCGTCAAGGTCACGATGACTTCGGAGGCATCCGCGACCACGTGCGCATTGGTGAGCACATAGCCGTCCGAGCTGATGATGAATCCCGAACCGATGCCCTTGCTCGGCGGCGAGTGCTCGGGATTCGGCTGCTGAAAGCGGTGGAAGAACTGCGACAAAGGGTCATCGCCCCCCTCGCCGGGGATGGCAAAATTGGGCGCCTTTTGCGGCTTCTCGGTGACACGGATATTCACCACGGCGGCACCGTTCTCGGCCACCAAGCCGGAGAAGTCCGGAAGGCCGGTGACTCGCCCGGGAGTGGCGCTCGAGGGCCCGGGGGCGACGGCAGCGGGCGCCGGGGCGGCCTGCGCGACACCGGCATGCAAACGCTGATGAGCCACGACCATTACAAAGATGCCCGCAACCACGGCGAGCGACCAAGTTCTGATGCTTCCCATTGAGATTCGACCCCTCTTGGCAGAAATGTAACAAAGCCAAAACTAATGACCCCTAGTGGGGGTGTTGGTTGCAATTTTCCAGGCTAAACGCGCTAATTTTCAACGTATTGGGCGCTCTAGGGCCCGAAATGTGAATTCCCCACGGGCAATGGAGGCGCGCGAGCGGCTACCCTGAGGCGCTATGACAGACGTGGGTCCAATATTGGTGGTGGTCGGGGGCGACACCAAGCGCGTGCAATGGCTCACCCACCATGTCACCAGCCATTGGCCGAGCGCTCAAGTCACCACGCTGCGTGCCGGCGAATCCGCGCCCTTGAGCCGCCTCATTTCCGAGCGCACGCCGGACGCGGTGATCCTGCAAGCCGACTTTGCCAACGAGGCGCTGGCCGCCAAGGTCATCAATAACATGACGGCGCTGCTGCGCATTCAGCCCGCGCTGCATTGCATATTCCTGGTCGACAACGGCAATGAAATGTCCGCGGTGCGCGCGCTGAAAAGCGGCGCCAAGGACTACCTGCCGTTGGCCGGCATTACGCGCGACCAACTGCTTGCCGCGGTCGGCGAAGCGTGTGCGAAGCGGCGCATCGCGTCGCAGGCGGCCGCCATGCTGGCGCAAAGCGAAAACTCCACCATCATCGATGTGCCGGGTTATTCCATCGTCAAGGAAATCGCCACCAGCAATTTCTCGTCCGTGTTCCTGGCGCGCAGTGAGCGCCTGCGCCGCAATGTCGTCTTGAAGGTGATGAATCGCGGCGAATCGGAACGGGAAATGGGCGACGCCGAGCGCTTTCAGCGTGAATACGAAATCATCTCCAGCATCACGCATCGCGCCATCGCCGAGATTTACGACTTCGGCTCGATACCCGGACATCTGTACTTGGGCATGGAGTATTTTCCGTGCGGCGACTTGCGCGACCGGCTGCGAAACCCGTTGAGCGTGGATGAGAGTTTGTATTACCTGCGCGCCATCGCGGAAGCGCTGCGCGTGATCCATGTATTCGGCATTTTGCATCGCGACCTGAAACCGGCCAACGTGATGCTGCGCGAGGATAACTCGCCCGTACTCATCGATTTTGGTCTCGCACGACGTTCGCTCGATGATGCCGGTACCACCGGCGTTGGCCAGGTGCTCGGCTCTCCTTACTACATCAGCCCGGAGCAAGCCCAGGGGCACCGGGTGGATGTGCGTACCGATCTTTACAGCCTGGGCGTGATGTTCTACGAGATGCTCACGGGACAAAGACCCTACGCCGGCCGCAGTGCCGTCGCCATCATGTCGCAGCACACCAGCTCGCCGGTGCCGATTCTGCCCGAGCCCACATTGGCGCAGCAGCCGCTCATCGATCGCCTGATGGCCAAGCAGCAAGGCGACCGCTACGCATCCGCCGACGAATTGCTCGCCGACTTGGGTCCCATGGTAGCCGCCGTCGCATAAACTGAGACGCGCGTCACAAGCCTTCCCGGCACGGCGCAGCATAAGTTACACGGTGCCCTAGGCTGTGACACTCATCATTCCGCCTTCGCGCCGCGTTTGGCACGCTCTGGGTTGCCATGTTCATCTCTGTCAAACGTCATGAGCGCGAAATACAGGAACTGATTAGCGCTAGCAATCGGCTGACCGACGCCATTCTGAAGACCAGTTCGCTGGGACTGTTTCTGATGGATTCCAAGGGCAAGATCCAGCCCGAGGTGTCCGCCTCGCTCGGCAGCCAGTTTCGCCGTCAAGATTTTTCCAACCTGACCTTCGAGAAGCTCATCGCGCCGATCGTCACGGCGAAGACCTTGAGCCTGGCGCGCGCGCATATGGCCCAGTTGCTCGAGTTGCCTCGCGGCCAGACTGAGCCGGACAATCCGCTGCAAGATGTCGAAGTACGATTGCCCAATACCGACGGCAGCGTCGAGACGGCGCACTACTCATTTGAATTCAGCGCCGTGGATGTTTCCCACGAGCCGCGCTTCTGGCTGGTGCGAGTTGCCGATATCACCCACCGCGTGCAGCAACATCGCGAACTGGAAGACCTTCGGGTACAGGCGCTCACTCAAGGCGAGATACTGCGCAGCGTCCTGGATGCGGGCGGCGCTCGTTTCGGCGCGTTTTTGCAAAAAACCGCCGCATCGATGAAGACCATCAACAATGTTTTGAAGAAGCCGGCGCGCGAAACCGGTGCATTCCGCCACAAGCTCGAAGAAACCTTGGAAGAGGTCGATCGCGTGCGGCGCGATGCCGCCACGCTCAAACTGACGGGACTGCAGTCGGCCGCCAAGGAGTTCGAAGATGCGTTGCAGGAACTGCGCAGCCGCGACGCCTTGAGCGGCAGCGATTTCCTGCCATTGGCAGTCAAACTCGACGGCCTATACGGACAGTTCGCCATGGTCAGATCGCTGACATCGCAAGCGGCGCCGTCCCGCGAGGTCGAAGCCGCACCGGCGCCGCCCGCTGCGCGCATGACCGAAAATGGCACGGAGATCATCCAAGCGCCGAAATTCTTATCCGAGATGGCCGAGCTGGCGCACAACGCGGTGCCCGCCGCGCAGCAAATGGCGCCGGTCGGCAGCCTGGAGAGCACGCTGGCCACATTGACCGATCTGGTGGCGCAGGAAAATCAGAAGGCCGTCGTCCTGTCGTGCAACGGCCTGCATTTGGTGCCGGCGCGCTACCAGGCCACCGTCAAGAACGTGGCCATTCAACTCATCCGCAATGCCGTGGTACACGGCATCGAATCCGCCGCCGAGCGCGAGAGCGCCGGCAAACCCCTTGACGCCGTGCTCAGCCTCGAATTCAAACCGGCGCCCGGCGCCGGCTTTGAATTGGCGTTTCAGGACGACGGCCGCGGACTCGATCCGCAGATGGTGCGCGAAGTCGCCATTGCCAAAGGCATATTGACTGCCGCCGAGGCCGCTGAACTGCGCGACCGG
>Ga0210387_10004855_pt1 | contig 10306 bp, 8 predicted proteins | sample IncBWC7OmetaG_FD_160108 | JGI IMG/M metagenome (GOLD analysis project Ga0210387, IMG submission 160108) | Forest soil microbial communities from Barre Woods Harvard Forest LTER site, Petersham, Massachusetts, United States - Inc-BW-C-7-O ...
CAGTTCGAAGGCCGCGCCGGCGAAATCCGCCACGCGAATTCTCGAAGTCCCTGTTTCGATCGCGGGATCTTCGTCGAGCATGCTCTGCACGCGATCGAGCACATTCCGTAACTGTTCGACTTGCGTCTCAATTCGCAGTGAAAAGTGCTGATTGAGGAGGCATTTCCGGCGAGGACCAAAATTCTCGAACTGCACTTGATTGCCGATCTTGCAAAAGCTACCGACATGCACCGCTTTGTCCATGAGCAATGTGATCCCGCCCAGGATGTTCTCCAGTGATTTTTGGGCGCCCAAGGCTAGCGCCAGTCCACCGATGCCGAGGCCGGCGAGCGTGGTCCTCACGTTCAGCCCTAGTGCGGCCAATGCGGCGACAAAGCCAATCAGGACGCGGGTGAGCCGCTGCAGCACGACCAGGATTGACTCTCCGCCTACACGTTGCGTTCGCGTGCGGTTGACTGCATGATCAAAACCTCGGTCCGTCATTCTGCTCACGAACCACGCGAAACACCCGACTAGGAGGGCGGCCAGAAAACGAGCGTAGTAGGCGCGATACAAGAGCGGCAGATCCAGCATGTAGACGAAAAGGCCGTGCAACAAGATCGCAACGATACACCGAAGCGGCATGCCCAGTGGCGTCTTCCAGACCGTTCCAAAAGGAAGCTTTCGGAGTTTGCACCAGATTCGCCGGGGCGCACTCAGCAGAAACTCCAGCAGCCAAGCCAGGAACCACGAGATGGGAATCGAGAGCAGCCACCCGATCCATTGCGCGAGTGACATATCCAGCAGGTGCCGACTAGTTAGAGCCGCAGGCACAAATCGTTCGGCTGTCGTCAGCCCCTCGCTTTTCATTTGAGCGTAGAGCTCGGGGATTCTCTCCACGGTATCTTTCGAAATCAGCCAGATTTTCCCTGAATCTGGATCATCCACGCGCACCAGAATCACGTCTACAGTCGTGGCGCCTACCCGGATTACTCCAGCATGTACCTCGCCGGGAGGTAATCCAGCTTCAACCGAGCCGTTGGGTTCATCGCTCAACAAGTCGATGTTGCCTTTGAACTTTGCGTGCAATCCCTGAAGTTCCCTGGCGCGCTCCACCAAGTGTGTGTCCTGACCTGGAGTCGGTTGCAGGTAATGAGCGGCGGTCTCGAAGTCCCGGCGTTCTCCGTACTTCAGAAGGCCCATCGCGGTGCTACGGGGGGTTTAACGTCCGAACGGATCGACTGGCGTCGCACGCTCGGCTTTGGCTGGAGAGGCCGTGGATGTCGAAAGCTGGCCTGGCGAATGCGCCGCTGAGCTTGCAAATAGGAGGATGGACAAGGTTAGGCGGAGAGCACAGGTCCAGTAAAGCGACTTGCTTATTTCCCGCCGGTTCTCTTTTAGCAAAGGCATCGGCTCCATCCGGTCAACCAAAACTATGTCCGTTAGTTCGCGCGTTGAGTTCGGCCCAAAAGCTCCGCCGCTAGAGGCCGCGGCCGCTCTGCATAATGCCGCCATCAGCGAAGATCGTGGTAGCTGCTATATAACTTGCGCCATCTCCGGCGAGGAAGGCGACTACAGTAGAGATTTCTTCAGGCTTCGCCTACGACCCAGCGGGATAGCAGCGTTCAGTTTTTCGAGGAGCGCAGGATCCTTCATCGTCGATAGATTGATTTGCAACTCTGTTCTTTAATGACATGTGAACTCCGGTGAAAATTGGTTGCTAACGGCCCGCTTTCTTGGCCTCATGGCTACTGTGCTACGAACAGGCCCGGGCTACTGCCGCCCTAACAGCGACAGCCTCGGATCGCTCCCCTCGCGCTCCAGAATCAGAGCCCGCATTTCCTTGTGGCCGATCACCCGGGCAAGCTCTCTGAATCCGAAGAACGGCAACAACAAGACGAAACACATGACGCCGACGGCCAGGAGGCCCCGCGGATTCCACCCGAGAAAGGGTGGAAGGCTCTCGGCGATCGTGTGCCCGTGGAACAGACCTACTGCGGCACTCTCGATGATGTGAAAGAAGATAAGGACCACGCTGAAGATGAAAGACTCGTAAAGAATCGGGTAGATGAGTGGTTTGCTGCGGAACCGAGTTCCGAGTTTGAAATGCTCTCCGACGAGAAGGACCTTTGCGAAGACGAAGGCGTTCACGATCGCGAAAGCATGCTCCTCGGTATCCAGATGACGCTGCGACATGACGATGCTCTTGTGGATGGAGAGCAGTCCGAAGACGACCCAGAGATAGAGGAATATGACGAGAAAGCGCCTGAACTCTACAGAGGCTTTCTCTTTGAGGGTCGGCTTCTCGGCGGAAGTTTCGGTTGCCATGTGGGGCCCTCCTCAATTACTGAAGAGTGTAGACCAGCCTGTGTTATTTGGGCATGAAGGAGAGCACTCCAATTACCGCCCCGCCCAACACGAGCAGCGCTGGATTGATCTTGTAATGCAAAAGGATCAGCAGCACGCCGACGGCGATCGCTGCGGTCTCGACACCGAAGATTGCGCCCTTGGCCATGGTGAAGCAGCCGGCCAGCAAGAGACCAATGGAGACCGGAGCCAATCCCTCCTGGATGGAGGTCCGCCACGGCCATTTTTCCAGCTTTTTCCACCCACGGGCGACAATGAATGCGAGGACCGCGGTCGGTCCGAAAAAGGCGATCAGTACAGCGAGCGCGCCGAGAAATCCGCCTGCCCATTGTCCGATGACGACGATCATCATCATGTTGGGGCCGGGGTACATTTGTCCCACGCTGTAGATGTGAATCAGCTGCGGGAAGGTGAGCCAGTTGTGGACCTCGACGGTCAGGATCTTCAACTCCGGGAACGCGGCCATGCCGCCGCCAACAGTTAGGATCGAAAGGTAGGCAAAAACGCGAATGAGAGCCGGGATCTGGTTCATTGAGCTCCACTCTCCTTCTGCTGTTTACGTGGCCGATGGAACAGGATTGCCAAGAGGCCGACCGCTACGAGCGTACGCGGAACTCCTAGGTGCAAACGGTTGACGGCAATCACGGTCAGCGCGATGAAAACAAAGTCAAATTTGCCGGTGAGCGACTTCTTGCTCATGCTTACAACCGTCGACAGGATCAGGCCGACTGCCGCGGCGGCCACTCCTTTTAGCGCCGAGTGATCCAGACGTGATCGCCGTGGATGCGGTAGAAGATGCCCACGACGTACATGAGCACAGCACCCGGCAGACAGATGCCGATGATGGCGGCGATGGAGCCGAGCGCGCCGCGCAACTTTTCACCTACCAGAATGGCCATGTTGGTGGCGTTCAACCCGGGAAGGCTCTGGCTGATGGAGAGCATCTCGACAAATTCCTTGTCATTGATCCATCCGCGCTTGGTAACAAGGCTGCCGCGGAGGTAAGGAACGACACCGCCGAAGCTGGTGGCCCCGATGATGAGGAATTCGAGAAATATCTGGGCGATCGAGGCTTGAGCGGCAACTGGAGCAGCGGCGGCCAAAGATTCGACAGAGGGATTGAGGGCCGCGTCACTCATGGCTCTGGGGCTCATTCCCCTTGAGGCGGTAAACCATGCCGGTCTTGGTTACGCCGAGCGCAAGCCAATCCTGTACGTCCTGTTGCAGCATTATATAGAACTGCGCGGCAAGCTTCTTCTGCTTTTCGGCTACATCCTCTCTGCGATCGAACTTGACCTGAAATGCGAACTCTCCCACCAAAGACTTATGCTCGCCGCGGGTGCGCCATATACCGATGTCGCATTTGGCAACTACGCCTTTACCGAAGTCCAGTTGACCAAGCGGCAGCAGCACCTCTTCTACAATGCCTTCGTTCACCAGGCTTATCTTCTCGTCATTGGACTTTTTCAGGGAGGCGAGCGCCGGAAACACTTTCACGAGAGTGGCCATCGAGGCCTTGTCTGCGTCGTGCATCTGGCTCAATCCGAACTGGCAGTTGTGCGAGTAGAGAATGCGATATCCTCCGACCTGATCTTTCAGAGGAAGGGCCTCGGCTTTGAACTTAATCCGGTATTTTCCTGCGATCTTGGGCCGCACGTCCACGGCCGTCGCTTGCTGTTCGTCTGGGTGACGGAACTTGAAGACGATTTCGGGATCGCCCACAGGGAAGCCATCCACATAGGAGATGCGCCTGCGCAGGATGAACGCGTTGTTGTAAAGGCGGAAGTCGGGCGTGTCGCCAAAAATGATCTCCCGGACTTCCGGTCTTAGCCCGGTCTCACGGTCCTCAATGAAACCAACGCCAACCTTTTTCGCCGTACGCTGCACGATCTTGCCGAAGTCGCGGAAGCTCTGCACCGAATTGAAGCGGTCGGGTTTCAAGATGAGCTTGGCTTCGAGATATTGCACTCGGTCAAGGGGCGTCCCGTCGGCATAGCTCGCCATGTCGGAGGCGGCGGTGGTTTTACCGGCTTTTGCCCTCTTGTCGTTCTTCTCTTTTGGCTTCTCTTTACCTTTCGCCATAATTTCCCCAAAGCCCCACATCTTCTTACGGTTACATGCGCAGGAGTTATGGACGCATCCAAGACTCTAACCCCGCACCGTGGTGTCGGCAACTGTCACATCGGCCAGTGTCCGAGCGAGCAATTAGCCCTGTCCACGAGCGCTGTCAGTGCGCGTCCACCATTCCATGCGACTCTCTTGCCGTATCCCATTGATCCTCAATTACCGGGGCAAAATCGAGCATCCCACTGCTGATTGGACTGTGCAGCAGTTTCGCGAAGCTATTCTTAGTGATCATGGACATCGCTTTCTCATCCATGATGTCGCGGGGTCGTCAATCAGGCCCAGCTTTCCCTGCGGAGCCAGGACCTCGACCAGTGGAGCAAAGTTCCGCGCGGTGGCCGTGAGGCTGGCGATGTATTTCACCGGACGGATACCTAGTGAATGAACTTGCCCGGCCAACGGCTGAGTGTGGTCGATCACATGGTGGGCTCCCATCTGTGTGACCCATTGCACTGTTTCCGGCCGCGATGCGGTCGCGATGACGGTCAGTCCCGTGAGTCGACGAGCGATTTGTACAAGAATGGAGCCCACGCCTCCGGCGGCTCCGCTAACGAGCACGGACGCCTCGCTCTTGTCCTCGCGAACGCCCAACCGGTCGAATAGCAATTCCCAGGCGGTAATGCTCGTCAAGGGTAGCGCGGCGGCCTCGGCAAAGCCAATCGACTTCGGCTTACGTCCGACAAGCCGTTCGTCCACGGCCTGATATTCCGCGTTTGAGCCGGGACGATCCAGCGCGCCGGCGTAGTAGACCTCATCGCCCACGTTGAATCCGGTAACCGCGGCGCCTTTGCCCACCACAACGCCCGCAGCATCCCAGCCAAGCACCCGCGGCTTGCCGGTTTTGTCTGACGCCGAGCCCTGATGCCGCGCGCCCCGCACCTTTGTATCCACCGGATTGACCGAAACCGCTCGGACATTGACCAGCAAATCCCGAGGGCCGAATTCCGGCTCCGGCAGATCCAACTCCACCAACGAGTCCTCAGCCTCGATCGGTAAGGGACGTATGAATGCGATCGCTTTCATGATTGTCTCCAGTTTGGAACGATTTGCCCAAACAGCCGGCACCAAGTTTACTAGCAATGACGATAACGCGCGCACCGAACGCATCTTGCGTGTGATGGAATCGGGAAGTCCTGGCTAATACCTTTGCGATGCTCCAGTAGAGACCGGATTAGTCCTGTAAAGTCGGCATGGCGACTGGAATCTGGACACAGGTGAGCTATCACCAAATAACCGTAGCCATGGGCGTTTCCCAATACCTATCCTCTCGCAGGAGCCCAAGTCTGCTTTAATGAGCGATTTGCCCTTGATTGTCACAGCTGAGACCAATTTTCGAATCTGTCTTACAGAGAGCTGACCGCCCCGCATTGACACGGCGGATATACCTTGACCTTCTACATCTTGCAAAAGTATATGTAGAAGTAACAGGCATGACGAAAACAGACGACAGGTTTGACCTTCCGCAAGGCACGCTCGACCTTCTCATCATGAGGGTCGTTGCGCTTGGACCCATTCACGGCTATGCCATCGCGCAAAGAATCCAGCAGATCTCGCGCGACGCACTCCAGGTCCAGCAGGGATCCCTCTATCCCGCGCTCCATCGCCTCGAATATAAAAAGTTCCTCAGCTCTCGGTGGAAGCCCTCCGAGACTGGCCGGGAAGCCAAGTTCTACGAGCTCACTTCCAAGGGGCGAACTCATCTCAAGGTTGAAACCGAAAACTGGACGCGCCTGACCGACGTGGTGAGCCTTATTTTCGAGGGAACCCTGGAGGGAATCTGATGGGCTGGTTACGAAGGCTTTTCTTTCGCGAGCGATTGGAGGCCGATCTGGACAAAGAGCTACGCTTCCACTTCGAATTTCAAGTCGCCGACAAGGTTCGTTCCGGCATATCGGAGAGCGAAGCCCGTAGGCTCACACGAATCGAGTTCGGCGGAATCGAGCAGATTAAGGAAGACTGCCGCGAGCGACGCGGAACCATGTGGCTTGAGTCGCTTCTGCAGGATGTTCGCTACGCCCTTCGCCGATTGCGCAAAGCACCGGGCTTTACGCTGACGGCGGTGCTGACTCTGGCGTTGGGCATCGGCGCAACCACGGCGATCTTCACGCTCGTGCAGCAGGTGATGTTGCAATCGCTGCCGGTCACCAGACCGGATCAGCTTTGGCGCATCGGCGACCAGCCCCGTTGTTGCAACTGGGGTGGATACAGCCAGGACGGGGACGGCGAGCCGAGCGACTGGAGTCTCTTTCCGTGGGAGGCATACGAGCTATTCCGCGCAAACACGACGGGATTCCAGGATCTCGCAGCGCTCCAAGCGGGTAACACGGCATTGGCAGTGCGACGCGCTGGCTCATCTGGACCGCCGGATACGGCGAATGGCCAGTATGTCTCCGGCAACTTTTTCCAGACCCTGGGTGTATCCGCGTGGCGCGGAAGGCTGTTGATCGACGCCGACGACGAGGAGGGCGCGCCGCTGGTCGCGGTGATGAGCTTCCATACCTGGCAGGAGAAGTACGGCTCCGATCCTTCGGTGGTGGGATCCACATACCAGATCAACGGCCATGCGTTCACGATCATCGGCGTGGCCCCGGCAGGTTTCATTGGGGCGAAGATGGTGAGCTGGGGCATGCCGGATATCTGGATGCCGCTGACGGCCGAGCCAATGTCGTTCGGGACAACGGCGAAACTTAAAAACACGCGGGTCGACTGGCTGGATTTGATCGGACGTGTGCGCCCCGGAACTAATCCGAAAGCGCTGCAAGCGCAGCTTCAGAGCGAATTGCACGGCTGGCTGGCCAGCCACCTGGCGGATATGAGTCCGCAGGAAAAGGCTGTGTGGCAGAAGCAAACCCTGCGCGTATCCCCGGGTGGTGCGGGTTTCTCTCAGATGCAGAGGGATTATAGCGAGAGTCTGCTGCTGCTCATGCTCACCGCCTGTTGTGTGCTGCTGGTGGCCTGCGCCAACATCGCCAACTTGCTGTTGGCCCGCGGACTGAAGAGCCGGCAGCAGACGGCGGTGCGCGTCGCGCTGGGCGCATCGCGCGGGCGCTTGGTGAAGAATGCTCTGCTGGAAAGCGTTGCGCTGTCACTGATCGGTGGCGCGGCCGGTGTGGCTGTGGCCTGGGCGGGGGCCCGGCTGATCCTTTATCTCGCGTTCCACACGCAGGAACAAAGCACCTGGATTCCAGTGCAGGCCTCGCCATCTGTTCTGGTTTTGCTCTTCGCGCTCGGAGTCGCTGTGCTTACCGGAGTGATCTTCGGCATCGCACCCGCGTGGATGACCTCGCACGCCGAGCCGGTGGAGGCGCTGCGCGGCGCTAACCGTGCAGTGGGAAGTGCTCGCCATTGGGCCCAAAAGGCGCTGGTCATCGCGCAGGCGGCGGTATCGCTGGTGCTGCTGAGCGCCGCGGCGATGCTGGGCGGTAGCCTGCGCAATCTGGAGCACCAGAACTTCGGGTTTGATCCCGATGGCCGCTATCTGGTCTTCATCAGTTCCCTGTTGTCGAACGGGAACCATAAGCAGGAGCAACTGGTCCCGCTCTTTCGTGAGATTCAGGACCGGCTCGGCGCAATTCCTGGGGTGCACAGTGTGAGCGCCGCGACCTATGCGCCGCTGAGCGGCGACCAGTGGGGGCATAATATTCGGATTGAGGGCAAACCAGAGCCCGGCCCGAAGGACGATGAACCCGCCGACTGGACGCGCATAACGCCCGGGTTCTTCGATACCATCGGTGCCCGAATGCTGGCGGGCCGCGCCATCAACGAAGACGACAATGGGAATACGCGGCATGTGGCCGTCATCAACGACGCCTTTGCCAGGAAGTTTTTCGGGAACCAAAATCCGATTGGCCAGCACTTCGGTCCCGCTCCGGTGAAGAATGCGGGGACCTATGAGATCGTCGGTGTCGTTCAGAACATTCATTACGTGAACTGGGGCTTCAGAGACCCGGCCCGGCCCATGTATTACATCCCCGAGGCGCAGACAGTTCACTTCGATCAGCCGGATAAGCAGAGTTACGAGCTCTGGTCGCAGAACCTCTACAACATTGTTATCCGGGCGGCGGGGCACCCGCAGAATCTGAGGGCGCAGGTGAAGAGCGCACTCATGCAGGTCGATCCGAATCTGGTGATCTATGACATTCAGCCGTATTCGCGAGTGATTCAAGGAACATTCGATCAGCAGAATATGATCGCCAGCCTGGCTTGGCTGTTTGGCGCTGTTGGCCTTGTGCTGGCTGCGGTTGGCCTCTATGGCGTTACTTCCTATGGAGTGGAGCAACGCAGGAGCGAGATTGGTGTGCGCATGGCGCTTGGCGCCGACCGCGGCTCAGTTGTCGCTATGGTGTTGCGCGAAGCGTTCTGGCAGGTCGGCATCGGATTGGGGATCGGGATTCCGGCGGCGATTGGAGCGGGATATCTCATGGCCAGTCAGCTTTTCGGAGTCACGCCGTGGAATCCGTTGTTGTTGGGGGGAGCGACTGTGCTTCTCGGATTGGCGGCGCTATGCGCGGCAGTGATCCCCGCGCGAAGGGCAGCAACCATCGACCCCATGCAGGCGCTGCGAAGCGAATGATCAACAGGGAAGTAGTCCAGATCAACTACAGGCAGAAAATGGCAATGAAGAGGAGTTCGGCGACGCCCGACCGTGCGCAGTTTTAGATATTCGAAAGCTCTCTGAACGCTGTCGATTCACCCGTGATGCACGGTAAGTACCGAAATGTCGGCCAGTGTACCGGGATGTCGTGACCCCGCAGAGGCAGATTGTCGAACACTGGCGCGCTTTAGGGGAGTAATCCTGACAATCGCACGTAACCGGATGTCGATGAGTGGTTTGCCCTGTGAAAGTAAATTGAACCAGAGCTATCAACACACCCGCGTGTCAATAACACGATCTTTGTTCGTGCAGTGGGCTTCAGCATAGCCTTTTATCGGAACAAATTGTCCTACTCATACAGATGGATGCCGCCTCGGAAGATGGGTTAGACCTGTTAGCCTTTCAATAACGCTTTTAGAGGTGCGTCCGATGGCGCGCAAGGAGTTTTCTTGTTTTGTCTCGCTGGAATCCCTTTATAGCGACTTGCGGCAAGCCTGTCGCCAGATCGGCAAAGCGCCGGTTTTTGCCGCAACTGCAGCTTTGGTGCTGGCAGTCGGGTTCGGGGTCAGCATCGCCATCTTCACCATCGTACGCAACGTGCTTTTTGCGACTCTTCCGTACAACGAGCCTCACCAGCTGATTCAAATTGTCAGCCGATGGCCCAAGACCGGCGACCAGAACGGCTGGAGCGCCCCAGCGCGGGATGCACTCGATTGGAAGAGCTCCGTTCCGGCTTTTCAAGACTTGGCTATATACCACTACAATCTTGTAAACCTTACCGGGAGTGGTCAGGTTGAGTCTATCTATGGCCTCAGAATCACCGCAAATCTGTGGCCAATGCTCGGTGTGCGCCCGCAGCTTGGCAATTGGTTTTCCCCTGAACACGATTATCCCGGAAATACCCATGTGGTTGTGCTCAGCGATGACTTGTGGCGTCGCCGGTTTCATTCTGACCCGAAAATCGTCGGCAAAACGATCCATTTGGACGGTGAAGGATACGAAGTCGTCGCGGTGATGCCTCGCGGCTTCAATTTCCCTCTGAAACTCGGCACGAGCGCACAATTGCCAACGGACCAGATGCAATTCTGGACGCCCCTCGGTAGCGATCCGGCAAAAGAGCAACGTGGCGCGCCCAGTGCGGGAGTAGTGGCACGACTGAAGCCCGGCATCACCCTGAATACGGCACAGGCGCAGATCGAAAATGCATGCGCATTACTGGCCCGCGAATATCCTGAAACGAAC
>Ga0210387_10004856_pt1 | contig 10305 bp, 9 predicted proteins | sample IncBWC7OmetaG_FD_160108 | JGI IMG/M metagenome (GOLD analysis project Ga0210387, IMG submission 160108) | Forest soil microbial communities from Barre Woods Harvard Forest LTER site, Petersham, Massachusetts, United States - Inc-BW-C-7-O ...
ATGTAGGTGACATTCATATACGACAAAGGTCACATGATCATTGTGACAACATCTTCCTTGACATAAAGCTCTTGCCACAAATTGATTTTCAGGATATACACTAGCTGTTGCTGCGAACATCAACTGAAACCTTTCTTGGCACCTGTTTTGTGTGGCTCATGGCTAATTTCCTGAGATTCCAAATTTATCACATCAATGAATCACTGAGCATGGGGCATATGACAGGACAAAGGAATGTATGTAACAATGAACATATCAAAAAAAACCAAAGAAGTAAAAGTATTGTTGTGGCTTAAAAACCCATGCTGTGGATGTATCTAATGTATTGACCTTGTCTTTGCAGGTGCAGCAGTTGGATGCCAGGAAAGTGGCTAGTGAATTCTGGAACAACCCAACACCTACCTTATATTATAGAGGACCACGAGAAAAACTATTAAAATAATAACATTGCCAAGAATCGAACCCTCAGATCGAGGTAAAGGACTACAAAGTATGGCATGAGCATACTCACGATCGGCGTTTGCCGTTCAGGGAAAGTCACGTGTTGCGTCACCACTTGCTGCTACCAACTTGAATTCGCTACCCAACTGACTATCGAGTGACGAGCCCCGTCAACACGGCTGATGCAGCCACCTATGAACGGCGATCAGAATCCTTTCAGCTCACCTCTGGAGATCATGGCCATTCGTGCAACTTGAATTGTACATCCCTCGAACCAACGCCGCGGCGGTCATCACCGGTCCTTGTGATTTCGTGCAGTACTGCTTCTTAATGGCATGGGGAAACAAAAATGGACCAAATCAGCCAAGTACTAGATACCCACCACGCGGCCATCAATACAAACGATAGAGACAAGGGAGACCGGCCTTGATGCTGAATTACATTGGGAGGAAAACGTGCTAGCAAACTTTGCGGTGCAGGAGGATAGAACTGGTTGATACTGACAAACGTGCGTTCAAGATTGCAAGCTTTGCTTCTCTGATGGCAATACGCTGATGGCACCTCGATCGAAACACAATCTTGATATGCTTTCAGCCGAGTAACCACCGCCTTCCTCAGATCCTCCCTCATAAATAAACGATGAGACCACAAGTGAAGCTTTTCCGGCCCTCCTCTTTTTCCTTCCACCCTGCTAACAAGGATGTCTCTAAAAACACGCCTCCAGAGTGTCTCGCTCATTTTCGCGTACGTGCTCGTGCGCTTACTATGTTCGATTACTCATGGCTTTTCTCAACAGTTGCGGAACGGCCCTGTTCTCTGATGGTATTTATTTTAAGGATGCAAATGCGGTTCTAAGAACTCACGCAGTCTTACAGGATATGCCAATGGTGTAATCGGGAATGGTGAGTAATCTTGTTACCGTAATTCGGATCCGACTAACTGGAATTGCAGTCAATACTTGTTGGTCTTTTGATCCATTAAATCTGCAATGCAAGAAGCCATTCATTAAAATCTTGATAGTGTTGACTCGCGTCTACGGAAAAGAGCAATTAGACAGAAAAAATTACAACAAAACCCTGAGCAGTGTCGGATTCGCCGGGACCGTCTTTGGGATGCTCCTCTTTGGCTATCTCTCCGACAAGATCGGTCGCAAGTTTGGCATGGTAACCCCTAACCAATTTTCAATGCAAGTACTAAACTGACAAGAACTTATTCATCTACAGATGTCTGCTACAGGAATCGTTGCATTTTTCTCCGCTCTGTCCGCTGCTTCCTCAGGAGCTCATGGCAGTATCGGTGGATTGCTGAGTATGCTCAGTGCATGTCGGTACGTTGCCGCATCCACCACCTCTTCATCTCATGCTGACCCAGTATCGCCTGCTAAACAGATTCTTGCTTGGTATTGGAGTGGGCGCCGAGTACCCATGCGGCTCCGTATCCGCGTCGGAGCAATCAGAAGACCAGGGTATAAGTAAAAATGCTCAACATCGGTGGTTTGCCTTGGCCACTAGTGCGCCAGTTATATATTTCATTCAATGACCCCTTCATTTATGACGGTATCAGATTCCATGATTGACTTTGGCTTCGTGGTCTCATCATTCGTGCCCCTTGTCCTATACTGGATGTAAGCACATTTCCACCTGCACTTTATGAATCTAATCGGTATCTCAGTTTCGGACCCAATCACCTCCGTGCCGTATGGCGACTTTCCCTTGGCCTAGGTGTGGTTCCAGCACTTGCTGTATTAGCCTGGCGATACGGTATGGAGGAGCCAGTCCGTTACAAAAAGGATTCGATGAAACGCGCTCGTATCCCGTACATGCTTATCTTCCGCCGCTACGGAGGAACTCTTGCAGCCATTTCACTCACCTGGTGGGTTACATATTAAGGCTCTCCACCTCGCGCGTTTTTATGCTCATATTGCTGTTAACACGACAGGTTCCTTTACGATTTCATTGTGTATGTGTGATTCATATTATTTATTTGAAACATTATAATTGACCGTGGCCAATTACAGCTATCCTGTTAGTTCTTATCCTCCCATCTCTCTTTCCATCCTCTTTACATCACGCTAAAACAAGCATCTCTCATAGTTTGGCCTCTACTCCTCCACTGTCGTGAACAAGTAATGGTCTTCGTTTCCTCCACGGTACAATTCGAACTCAACTATATTTGACAGTATAACGGGAGGCTCAGATGCCCTTACCGTCGTTTTCGGCTGGAACGTAATCATTAAGTACGTCTCAGCATTCCCTTCCCAGCATTCGGTTGCTCATCGTATCGTCCGCCGTGAGTTTGTTTTATATGCCTGGTAAAACCAAATTTCCTCCCAATTACTGCCCTCCTCTGACTAATTTACTCTAGGGACGCTTGGTGGTGCATTTGTCGTAGACTACTTGGGTCCCAAGTATACCATGGTATTTCCTTCAGCTTTCATCATTCTTGCACGCGAGATCACTGATGACATGGTCAGATTGTCGGTCTCCTGTTGCAAGCCGTCATCGGCTTTATCATGAGCGGACTTTATGAACAGTGAGTGAATCAGATGATTCTACCAAATGGTCATCTACACGCATCCGCAGGTTGACAAGGCACATCGCTGCTTTCGCTGTATGTCGGCTGAACCTCTTTCGGTTTCTCGTGGTGAATTTAGTGAATTGACGCATGCAATTAACAGGTCGTGTACGGTATCTTCCTGAGTTTCGGAGAACTTGGTAGGGACCTAAGTTTTCGAATGAGAGAATGAGGAAGGCTGATGTCGATCTTGTCCTGGAGGTCCCGGAAACTGTCTGGGATTGTTGGCGAGTAAGAGCTGTCCGACTGCAGTTCGTGGACAATTCTACGGGTTGGCAGCCGCCATCGGAAAGGTTGGGGCATTCGTTGGTATTTGGGGTACGTTTCAACCGTCATTGGAGAACTATCCACAGGTAACACTCAACTATTTCTAGCGTTCCCCCCAATGATCGATGGTAAGTCTTGTAGGTCACGAATAGTCGAACTGATTCGACTTGAATTACAGCTTTTGGCGGATCAAAAAGTTTGAAAGGAAACACTGGTCCGTTCTGGATTGGCAGTGGTACCTCATCTATCTAGTCTGACTGAAATTAGAGGGTTCTAATGGCTTTGAATTCAAGGTTTGGCAATATTGAGCGCCTTGGTCACGTTTTTCTTTGTTAAGCCCCTGACCCATGACGGTATGCTTGAAGAGGATCGCCTGGTAAGTGACAGCACAGGTTCGTTTTGTGATTACTGCCGCTCATACACCTGCCTAGTTCCGCGAATATTTGGAGTCGCACGGCTACGATACGTCGCAAATGGGCCTTGAGACCGTCGACATAGATACTTTGTCCACCGTGGGGGAAAAGGAGAAGCAAGTAGCGTGAGGATGCCTGAGAGTCCATCGTTTACGAAAGGTTACGTCTGCTCTCGGTATTAATGGGAATTCGAATGGGAGTAACCGTTTACAAGGATACAATAATAGAGCTTCCTTCTCTACATCTCACAATATAATGTTTATAACCCAATGAAATGGCAATGCTTACTGGCCTTGGGACCTCAATTGTGTTCGCTGAATTCGCGTAAGTTTATTTGCGGGCGCTAACAGCGTATGCATTAATGCTCCATGGCATCGCCAGCGACTTTGCCCGTCTTCGCCAGCTCGTTCCTAAACATCACAATGAGAAAGGAGTAAGTTGAACACAGCGTGATAACACGTACCTCAACTGCACACTAAACTCGTCCTCGATGTCATCATCATCCCAGTTATCCTCCCAGAGTTTGTCTCCTCCGGATTTGGCAGCGCCAGGCGCAGCACCGCCAAGATGAGCTAGGTCAGTCTGAGAGTCATCCCAGTCTGCGTTGAATCAAATTCTCAAATTCAGCAAGGAATTAAGACACGAAGATGCTACAAACCCGCTACTGCAAACTCTTCAAATTCGTCATCTTCTTCCAATACGCCCAGGTGTGAATGGTTATCCTCTTCTTTCGGTTGTTCTGCGGCTGTTGTCGTGTTTTCTGAGGGTTTCGATGTGGATGTTGATGAGGACATGATGCCAGTACAAGTGTTGACTCCGAAGAGTTGTTTAGTGTGGACGCCCACACTGCGTGGGAAAGGATGAGAGGCTAAATTCAATTTCCTGCCAATTCCTGCGTCAAGATTCAAAGATGAATCTATCTCTCATATGTACATCTCAAAAAATAAGCGACGGATTTATATGGTTGAAAGTGTAAACCAGTAACGACTAAGAGCGTCGATTGGGTTGAATCTACAACTTGGTTCAGACCTGTTCAGACTCTTGTCAGACTCCTCAGAGGAGGTCAAGAAACGTCATCTAGACGCCGGAATATGGGTATTGTAAGATTACAATAATGATAATGTATAATATAAATGCGGTAGTGCCAAGAACATCATCCAATTATCCACCAGAACCACGTAAACCATACTGAATTGTCCGTACAAACGAAGCTGTCAGTCGATCAGTCAAACCACCGTCTCCTTCCTCCGCTGGCGGACGAGTAGGCCGAGCAATAACATTCGCTGAGGCAGGCTTATCACGGGAAGCACGAGCTGCTTTGCGCCCAGCATTTGTCGCCAGTAAAACGTTCCGTCGGTGAGCACGGCGAGGTGGAGAGGTGGCGGGTGTTGGAGGTAGTTGGTCTTTGGCGAAACTCAAATTCCTGATATGCGTGGACGACGCAGGAGTGGTAATATACACTTCTGGAACAAGGAGTTTTCCTCCCGGACGAGCTGGGATTCGGAGGATGAGCTTGGACTGGTTGGTTTCCCACTGGCGAGCGGAGTAAGGCTCGATCAGATGCGCCGTTTTACTCTTGTTCTTGACTGGGGTGGGTGAGACAGGTATTTTTTGTCGCTTTGCTACGATCACCGACGCTTCCGGTCCACCCTTGCGCTTTTTCCCGCTTCGGTCCTGATTAGTGTTCGCCTGCTCATCTGCTTCTCTTATCCTCTGAGCCGCCAGCGCGGCCTCTTCTTCCCGCTTTTTCTTCTTCCCACTTGCTAGCTCCTTCGCTCTCATCTCCTTCCCAATTTCTTCCTGCAAGCTCTTTGCAAACATCTGTGCATCCCCCTGAATCCACGCATCAAAGACACCCTCCCACTCCCTCGTAGGTACCGGGAAATCGAGATTCAGATACACTGCTTTCACGGGTGGTTCTTCGTCTGTTGTAGGAGAACGACGAGGAGATGGTGATGGACTTGGTAAACTCGAGGTGTTTGTCTCCTTGGAAGAGGCAGCAGAACCACGAGAATGGACAGCTTTGGCGAACTCACGCACAATCCGTTTCGTACCCGGCACCCGAAGGCTCGTTCCCACAACTAACAACAGATCGGCACCACTTCTTCCCTTCCCCTTCGACGACCCAATCAAATCCTTCCTAACAACTTCCCCCACTCCCTCCCCGTCCTTGTGCGTCTCGTTGTATAAGACAACACTTGGTCGCAATTTACCGACACCCCGCGCACGTTTGCCTATCAACTGCCTCGTTTCCTCCATGGCTGTACATTCAGGACACTGTGGTGGTGTTCCAGAGATCAAGGATGGGAGATGATCTTCTAAAGGGAAGGAATGTGTGCAGGTCTGACAGTGAAGTGTTTGGAGCGTCCCGTGTAAAGGGATGCACCGTGGCGTTTCAGCCGGAGGGGATGGAAGCCTGTTAGAAAGCCGCTGAACTGGAGTGGGGGATTGTGGGATGGTGAGACAAGGTGCCGCAGCCGGTATAGATGATTTCCCTTTGGACCGAGGTTTGCACCGTTTGCCTTCGAACTCAGGAACACCGAACGAGAGTCCACATTTCAATTCAATAGCATCAATGTTCTGTGTGTAGACTCGGAGGAGTTTTCCCCGGTCATCGAGTGCTCGAAGCATTTGATGAAAAGGGGTTGGCACTGCGGCTTGAGAAAGCTCTGAGAGGCGAGCAATCATTTGGCAGAAAAGAGATGTAGTATTCTCAGACTGAAAGAAAGTGAAGTAAGCCAACATGTCACCCGACGTGAAATTGAACAGAAATGCGATAGTTTTCGGCCACCCAACCATACAATATCGGGGAGACTAGATGGTGGAAGAGAAGAGTAGTAGGGTACTTACATTGAACACAGAAGCGTCAAATAAGTCTTTTCCCGATGCTAGCGCCTCCCGAGGATGATCTCTTTTCAAAGTTTGGAAAAGTCCTTCAGGAGACCTGAAATCCGGTATCCCAGCTTGTACAGAAATTCCTGCGCCTTTGAAGGCAACAAGTCATCAGGTCCGCACTCCTGGAAAGAGCGATTGGATTGACCTACCGCAAACGACCACGATCCGTTTGGCTTTCATGATGGCTTTAATTACTTTTGAAACTTGTTCGGCTCGGTCTGTAGATGGAACCAAGAACGATGGGGATATCGGGATGGGCGAAGGCGCCTCCAGAGGGAGGAAAACCGTCATCCGGGTTATTGTATAGTGGAAGGAGAAGTGAATCTGACAAGGTGGCTAACCGTGACGACGGTAGAAACCGACCCGGACAATGTGGCGCGGGAATCCAATGATTGACCCAAAACAACTTTGTTGAACGCGCAGCTCGATGGATGAAGATCTCAGTCTAAATTCTACGAGATCACTATGCGTTGCTCAGTATTGGCGCGGCAGAGACAGTAACGGCCAACCACTACCGTTGCACTGGGCTTTGTTTGCAATCTGGAACGGGACAACTGATTCTTTATCAAGTGCTCAATATTCGGCTGCCAATGATCATTGGGGAACCTGTTATCAAGCCATTGGCAATTCAGACACCTTCACATACTCGCGCACTGTGGATGAATGCATGGAAATCCTGGCAGATGAGTATCGAGGATGTTTGGTCGTGGGAGAGGTGAATGGAGGCGATCTGGAGGAAATCGAGAAGGGTTTGGAAAACATTACAATCTATCGTCACCGAATAGATTGGAACTGCCAAAACTGGGTCCTTGCTGCTTTGGAGAGGTTGAAGGTGAGGGGCTGCGTTGGCACCAATGTCACTGCGAATGGTTTGCGCAACGAGCTCCGAGATATGTGGGAGACTTGGGGTGAGAGCAAAGGGCCGTAGAATGTATTGACTGGGGACTGGTAGGTATCACTCGTGGCTTAGGTGGGTATGCACCCCCCATTCTTTTGGTTCACGATTCCCCATCTGTTGCAGTAGTCCTCGAAAACGAACCGCGCCTAACTTCTTTCTCATCGAGTCCAAGGCCCACTAATACCATTCTCCTCCCTCTCAATTTTCATCTTATCCGAGTTGTTTTCTTTCCATATTTTTCGCCAGTTTGGTCTCAGGAATATTGAGCTTACAAGAACAATCGAAATCTTAGCATTACACAAAAGTACTGGCAGCTTTCCCAGCGGTTAACTCCTTCCTCGAGTATTTCAAGCATGCCGTGACTCAATTGATACTCAAGTTCTTGCTGATTTGGAGGTCAGAAATTTTATTGGAGACGACATCGACACTGCGAAACCTGATAGATGGTCTGCATGATTAAAATGGAATTCATCTATTTATTCTGAAGCTTCAAGGACAACAGCACCAAACAAAAACAAATGATTTGAAAACTTAACCATTCCTGGGGGTTAGGACGACAGGTAACTTCCCCTTAATCGTCACGAAATAGTCCAGCATGTCAACTTCCCATGACTTCACGTCGAACCCATCTTCAAAACGCATGTCAAACTTTTGCATCAACACGCATATCACCATGCGCATCTCCTGGTACGCTAGATTTTTCCCTACACAGTTTGCTGGGCCAAACGAGAACGGGATAAAGGCTGACATATTGTGGATTATGTTGTCTGGGCCCTTGAATATATCGGGCTCGAGCGAAACTTGTTCCTCTGCAGAGAGCCACCTCTCTGGCAGGAAGTTGTTCGGCCGCGGGGAGAAGTTACGCGGATCACGTTGAAGCGTGTAGAAGTGGATTACGACGCTAGTCCCTTCTGGTACAAAGCTAAGATGTTCCTGTCAATGAGATGGAGTGTGTCTGGCATGGACGACATACTGGGGTCCAACTGCCTTGCCTCCACTTCCGATTTCTGGCGCACGTTGACTCCCACTAAGTACCGGAGGAAATAGACGCAATGTTTCGTTTCTGGTTCCAGAGTTAATCGATGGTCTTGAGAACCGAGGGGAAAAATGATAGGACAAACATGGCGGCATTCAGATAAGACATGCGAGCTTGTTGAGCCGTATCCAAAACATTGTCTCCCAAAGTGTCGACTTCCGCTTGGAGTCGGCGGTAGGCAACGGGATGGCAGAGGAGGAACCAAAAGAGACTGCTGAGGGTTGTTGTCGTGGTATCAGCCCCTGCGACGATAGCCGGCGCCCCATCTGAGACAACCTGTGGTAGGGTTGGTGGAATGGGTTCGAGACCTGCTTCGTCGATCTGAGAGGTTGTCGTCGGTCAAAGGGTTGATGGAGGAAGAAGATTCAAATCATCCCTACATACCAAATGGTAAAATATGTCCTTGTTTTGAGAGCCCTGCGCTTTCCTTATTGTCGCACGCTGTATTGCATAACTTCGGAATGCTTTCAAGCCCCGTCCGACGCCGGGAATCTTCACATAGAAGTATCCGGTCCAAGGGACATGACTCATGAAGAGTGCCGTTCTGTTTCAAAGATATTTTAGCAGCATAAAATGGAATTGGATGAAATCTGCTCACGGCTGGGCATTCTCCAACATATGCCATAAGCCATCAGTGTCACCATGACGCATCAATTCCGAGCCCCCTCCAAACCTGTGAATTAGTCAGAAGTTGTGTCAATGACGAAGAAGTGCCCGTACACCATGTCGTTCATGAAATCGTATCTGATCGGTATATTGTCAGGCGTGTCCAAACAACAGAAACCACAACCCACGTGAACCAGCTTATCCACTCGGCCAAGTCAACGTTCTGGCCTATTCTCTGCGAAAGGGCGTCCACAAGTTGTGAAACCCTTTTGTCAATTACCACCTGGTACTCTTTCAGTGCTGGTGTATTGAAAGCCCGGGTCCAGGGACGACGTCGGCGGGCATGTTCATGTGGGTCTCTTAAAGCCAACAGCGATTTCACCTTACGCTGCTCAGGCATGCGCCCATCCCACCCTAAACGTAAATTCAAGGTTAGAAATTTCAGTAAGAATGAACCCAGGTACACATACACGGTCCCTTTGGCATGCCGTTCGACCCCATTATAGGTGTGATAGCTCCCGGGTCACAAAAGGACAACTCGTTCGGACCTATCATTATAGGGGCCATTTAGGAGACTGGATGTGAGGAAGGCGAACCGATGTACCAATCCTGACAATGTCTCCGTAGTGTTCGTGGATCTGCTGATAATATATATGCTGTTTTCCTCCCATAGCAACTCCTGCGAACCAGAGCTTTGAAATTTTGCACATGACTGGCCCAGGATATTTTGCCAACGGATGGAAGGGTGAAAGTCGGTATGCAAGAGTGGCAGCAACCAAGGTGGACAAATAAGTCGAAAATGTCATGGCCACGGCCAATGGCACATTGTGATTGTGCGGAATGAGTACTGGAGTCAGGACTATGGGCACGACGACCAAGAGACACGTAAAAGAGAGTAGACCACGAGGCTCAAAGCGGTTGAAAACCAAGTGACATCCCTGCATAGAGGTCAGTCAAATTCAACGAAGTAAAGTGCTTGACTGACAAGCCCAGCCCCTACGATGGCGAGCAGTGCATCTTGAAAAGTGAGTGCAGTGTCCATCCTGTGAATCAAGAGTCGGCGCTGGCCCGTTTATTTGAAGGAAGGCTAGATCACGCGGATCAATGATCGAAGCTGATATTACATAATTAAGCGCCGCTAAATTTGGTATGTGTTCAATTATCTTGGTCACCTG
>Ga0210387_10004857_pt1 | contig 10305 bp, 10 predicted proteins | sample IncBWC7OmetaG_FD_160108 | JGI IMG/M metagenome (GOLD analysis project Ga0210387, IMG submission 160108) | Forest soil microbial communities from Barre Woods Harvard Forest LTER site, Petersham, Massachusetts, United States - Inc-BW-C-7-O ...
CAACTCCGGCCTCTAGTGTTCAATCATCTGGCGCTTCTACTACTGCGGCCAGATTAACTGACAGGAATATTCCGAGTTCAACAACCTTGTTTCCCTGATTCTATCGGATCCAGGCGTCGGTACGAATCGGCAACTCGGAATATTCCGGAACTAGGAATATCATCCGAAAACCTCCGTTAAGGACAAACCCGTTCTAGCACTGCCTTATTTCTCTTAAAACGGAGTGCCGGTCTAGGAAAGGTTTTGTTCTTGCTTCCTCGTCGAGATCGTCGCTGCCGAGTAAGTCGCGAAATACCGAGATGTCCCGGCCGACATCGCCGCCGGCGACGAGAAATGGCTCCATGACGAGTGCGCCTTGATAGTTGATTGCGTGCAAGGCGCCGAAGATCTCTGAATACGGCATCCGACCGCGCCTGGTCAAGGACGCGCTGATCCGCCGCCATCTCGTGAGCGAGCGCTGGGTAATGGGCCTCCCACATCCCCGATGGTGAGACCACACCAAACGGAAAACTACGCTTAGGCCTTCAAAAGATCATTCAAACTCAAAGAAAACGTTCCAGACTCGATGACAGCTCGTGTCACGGAAAACTATACTGGAGGCCCGCTACTTTGTGATGGAGGTTTAGCGTTCAGCACTAATCATTAGAAATGCCACATCAAGCGCTTCCTCAACCGTTGCTGTGCGGTGAACGTTGCACGGTCTTCGCAGCTCTTTGACTACCTATTGTCGGTCTTCCTTGGTCAAAATTACGCCCGGCTCGCGGCACATTCTCTTGGCCTTACAAAACGGAACCGATGTGCTGTACTGATTGCTCATTTATTCTTCCACATACGGTTCGGGTTTGCTAAGCTCCTCGGACCTCATTTCCGCCTCCTTGGACGAGGTGTTCTCCTGCAAGCGCAATCGCGAAAACTCAAGTCTGACGAGCAATGAGCATTAGCGCAGGAGATAAATTTACTTTTAAGAGATTCCTAGTCTGACCAAAGAGCCTATGGGGTCCGCAACCGATATTCGCAGTCAAAGTGACGCTGACGCGCCATATCAGTTCCGCCGGGGCTTTCGTGTATACCACAACGGTGACTGCGGTCCCGATTTGCCATGACGAACCTCATGGTGAAAGGCGATTTCAAACCGCAGGCGGTCCGCGTCTGCCCGTCACAAATGAGACTATGATGAAGATTACGGCTACTACAAGCAGCACATGAGCAATCCATGATGCTTCTCCAGCAACACCACTGAAACCGAATGCTTCGGCTATCAGGGCCACTATCAAAAAAATAATCGCATATCTTAGCATAATTTAACTGCTTAGCGGCAGTCCATAGTCAAAAAACAGTTGAGTGGAGCAGTCGACAGCTTCCGGCGAACGCCTCACACAGCAAGAATCGGCCGCCTTGACAGAGTCCAATCTGAATAGAGCACGTGCCTACCACTTACGAGGCAATGCACCAGGAGCACCATCATACGGTACACTGGCATAGGCAGCCGACCGAGCATCAAACGCACGTGAGGACCCGAGGCGCCAAATCTTTCACTTCTCCAAAATTCCTCGCGCTTCTTCGGCGCTTACTCCCAGTCTTTTCTGGATACGTCCAAGAAGTTCATCCTCTTTCCCCTCGACATAAGTCAGATCGTCATCGGTAAGTTTCGCGTATTGTTGTTTTAGCTTCCCTTTCACTTCATTCCAGTTCCCTTTAATTTGCAGTTTGTTCATAATTGTTCCTTCGTGCGCTTAGTGATAAACGGATGTTTTGAATTAAATTATTGGCAAATTAATTTAACAGCCCAACGCTCCTGGTTGTTCGTGTCTTCCTTTCTCCCACCACCTACGCCAGGCGTTTACATATTTTGCTTTGCTCAAACTTTCGATTTGCGACACGATTCGAAGTCTAAATTCGGAGCCATATCTTCGGTTTCGTCAATTCTGCCATAGTCGACTGTCCATTCGCGTTCCTTACTCTGACTATAGATCTCGACGCAACGTTGATTCCACTCAATCTGATCGTAATAGTAGTCTGGCAAGGCTCCGGATCGTTTAAGAGTGTTGCGCGGACTACTTGCAACAGCACTTTGCCTCGGTCAAATTCAAGCCAAGCGTTCCATCGCCAATTCCGCCACTCGATCGTCAAGCTAGGCTGCTTAAGCCCTGATGGACAATTCACCGTGCCACTGAACCAGAACAGTTTTAAATGCTGGATGCTGATTAAGATTATCCGCGTTTTGACCTGGGATTCGCTAAGCTGTGAACAACTGCCAGAAGCTCCGCTGGCTCTACCGGCTTCGCCAGATGGTTTTGAAAGCCGGCGCTTATAGCTTCTGTACGATCTTCCAAGCGAGCGTATGCAGTCAAAGCCACGGCCGCGACTTCACTTTTTTGGCCGTCACCAAGTGCACGGATGCGGCGTATCAATGAATATCCGTCCACATCAGGCATTCCAATATCGCAAATCAGTACGTCCACAGATTTGGTGAGGAGATGCTCCATCCCCTGCTCCGCCGATGGTGCCAGGTATAATGGCTGCGGCTCAGCTGCGCCAGAGCGGCAAGCTCGGCTATGGAGAAATCATTCGCAAAATCGGTTTCCAGGTATTGAATGGCACGACGGATGCCCGGCGGCACCGCCGCAGCACGCGTCTTTCGGAGATGCTCGTCGCATACCGTGCTAAGTACGGCCACTGCCAACGCTTGGGTCAGCGGTTCGAAGTAAAGCCGTCCGTGCGGGCACTGGCTTTCGGTTTTTCCATCAAAAGCCGGCACAACGCTTCCAGCTGCTGATCGATCGCAAAGAAAGCATGCCAAAAATGGTCCACACTCGGCAAGGGCAGGCCCACCTGATCGGCAATGGCTCCGAAAAAGCGCCGTGAGAAGATGAATCTGGCCACCCTGCCATCGGCCCGCTCCCACTCGCCTTGCACCGGCAGGAAAGGCGGGAACACCAAGACGTGATCGCGGTAGACGCGATGGTGGCTCAAGCCAAGGTCCGAAACCGTCACCCGCGTGTCCCCTTTTTCTATCCTGGGGCGGTACCTCGGAGAGGGCCTCGAATACTAGACCGTTGCTCGGGTCGGTACTCGTTCCCGCGGCGCTGAGCGTCACCGGAGTTCCGACTTTCGCATTAATCACAAGCGGTTCTTTACCTGAGTCACCATTCACGACGGCCACTGGGTTATGATTGGCGTCCTTAAACTCCTTCAATGACCAGTCCATTCTGGCCGAAAAGTCATGCTGAAACACTTTTCGCCATCGCCAGATGGTTGCTTGGTCGGAGGTATATCGTCTTCCATCGACGCCTATCACCGTATCTCTCGAATTGGGACTTCCGGGGTATGAATCCCCGCCCTTAGTCCATATATAATAGGACGCGACTCCCCTGATGGTTGCGGACAATGAGCGTCCTCCCCATCCACCCCAGCCGGGGTTTCGATAACTTGCCAACCATTATTGATGAGGCCAAGAAAGGTCGGCGTATCCCCTTCCATAATAAAAAGGTATTGAGGATAGGTCAGTAGACTCCGAGGCCGAGGGACAGAAGCCCCCATTTGGCCGACGATTTAGCTGCAATCGCCAACCTTTTGCGCGCTGAATGGCCGATCGTAGTCGGGCGATGTGCTGCGCGACTTCGAGTTTGCCGTTGTTCTTCCAGGAAAAGACCGCGCTATTAATCGAGCCGCTGTGTTCCTGGAAAATGACCAAGAGATCGCCGCTGACCCCTAATCGAAAATAAAGACTGACCAGTGCTCAGGCCCCTACTCTTCCCTCCCCCACCCTCGCACGAGTCGCCGGGGCGCTCACTCTTCAACTTGGTCGTCTGTGTCGCAATCCCGGAGAACAATTTGGGGTAACGGGAGTAATGGAACCGAAAGCAGCGCTAAGGTGTTCAGTTTTATGGACAGCTCTGACTCCTCGCGTGTAAATTCGGACCGTGGCCACCATTATAGAGGAGTTGCGCCAGAGGGTGCAACTCGGAGCGGCGACTGATCGCCCGGTTAAAGACCGCAAACATCCGCTTCACCGATGCTCAGGTCGAGCGTACCTGGGCAATCGTCTCAGCCCATCAAGCTGGCTTATCGATTCGCAAAATCGCTGGCGCGACCGGACTGAGCTCGAGTCGAATCCAACAACTTCTCAACGCACCCGAAGCCAAGGAGATTCCAGTCTGGGTGAGCCAACTGCGACTTCCTGAGATGCGGCGTCGGATCGGCAGCGTGTCGAGCCCCACCAGACGGGACACGGTCGGGGTGGGCCTTTGGCGCGCTCTGGTTTGATTTCCCGGTTCAGCGTTGCGTCGACCTCTGGCGGCTGTCTTTGCGCTGAGTGCGATCGCAGCGCTCGCGTTCGTGTGGCCCCGTTGGGGAGCGCAGTTCGGGGTTGCCGGGCTTGATGTCGATCGGCGTACCATCGATTGCCTTTCAAATCCTGTACGTCAAGCCAGTGCCCATAACAGGAGAGCATAAACCGATCGAAGGCATTCTTCTAGACGTGCTGCTCGACGTAAGCCTGCAGCCAGGTGAGGATCTGAGGCCATCCCTTATGGCTCGCGCGCGAACTCTCACTCGCCAGGCCGGAGTGCGTCAAACGCACTGTCGTGACGCCATCTTTTTCTTCCAGATCAAAGCGAACCATAGACTCGGTCGCAGCCTCCTGCCAATCGGGAAGCCATGTGAACACAAGCAATCGGGGCCGCTCGATTTCGCAATATTCTCCCTTCACCGTGAAGGGCTTTCCGTAACCGGTGCCGCGCATCATCCACTTACCGCCAAAGCGCAGGTCAGATTCCATGTGAGTGACCTGGAACCGTCCTTCGGCACCCCACCAAGTTATGCGCTGGCCAGGGTCAGTCAGCGCCTCGAATATCCGTTCCGCTAGCCCCTTAATCGTGATTTCCTGGACAATTGAATCGGGAATATTCATCGGATTCATAACTTCTCCTCTTTTGATGTTCGCTTCGATGTGCTGTTCTCCTCGACGTACATTTTGAGGCTACGCATGCTCTCTTCCCAGAACGCTTCGTAACCGTGGAGCCACGCGCTGACGGCGCGTAGTGGTTTGGCATTCAAATCACAAATACGTGCGGTGCCGTCTTTGTGACTAACGACCAATCCAGCGGTGCGTAATAGACGAAGGTGCTTCGAGATTGCCGGACGGCTCGTTCTAAAGTTCCCTGCGATCTCGCCAACTGTGAGCCGGCCGTCACGCAACAGCCTCAGGATCTCTCTGCGAGTATGACACTCATTATTCGCGTGAACACCAAAGATTTAAATGAAGCGATCACGCTTCCCGGGTAGGGCATGATGGGGTTGGCACACATCGTCAATGCACCAGAACGAATGCACAAACGTTTTGATTGAAAAGCTGCGGCATTAACCTCGCCGAGAGAGCCGGGGTGTGATCATGCGAGTCGCGGGCGATCAGGAAACCTTATCCAATTCCGGCTTCGCATTTATGGAGATTTAGTGAGCGGCTATCGTATGCGCCTTGGCGGCGCGTTCGATGGCGGCTTTGATTTCTTCGGGACGTATCGGCTTGCTGAGATAATCATCCATACCAGCAGACAGGCAACGCTCGCGGTCTTCCTTCATCGCATTGGCGGTCATAGCGACAATATATGGCCGTTCGGAAGGGTTCATGCGTGAGCAAATAAGGCGGGTCGCTTCGAGACCATCCATATCCGGCATTTGGATGTCCATAAAGAGGAGATCGTACTTTTGCCGCTCCGCTGCTTCCACGGCTTCCTTTCCACTGACCACCAGATCGGTGTGATAACCGAATTGGAGAAGAACGCCCATGGCGACTTTCTGGTTAACGATATTGTCCTCGGCGATTAAAATATTGAGCGGCAGACGCGCAGCCATTGTGGAGTCGAAGACTTTGTTTTGACGTAAAGATTTCGTAACCGTCTTGATTTTTCCGAGAGCTGTCGTGAGCGCGTTAAACAAATCCGCCTGTTTAATTGGTTTCATTAAACGGACTGCGAACTCATCAGTGGGGCTGATGCCCATGCCTTTGGATGGAAGGGATGAGCTGAGTAGAATGAGAGGGAGTTCCTTGTATTTGTCGAACGAGTGGATTTCGCGGGCAAGCTGACATCCGTCGACGATGGGCATTTGAAAATCAAGGATGGCCACGTCCACCCGAGGTCCTCCCTGAAGCCAGGATAAGACCTCCGCTGGTCTCTCAAAAACTTGAGGAATCATCCCCCAGCGCTCGGTCTGAATGCGCAGAATGCGACGATTAATTTCGCCATCGTCGACGATGAGAACTTGGCGATCTGTCAGCACTGCTGAGGACGTGAGAAAATTCACTCGACGACGTGAACAGGTGGCTTTGGTGAAAAGAGTAAAGAAGAACGAGGCTCCCGTGTCCGCTATGCTTTTGACCCAGATCTTTCCGCCCATCGCTTCCACAAGACGTTTGGAAATTACCAAGCCCAAACCGGTTCCACCATGGTGGCGCGTTATGGAAGCATCAACCTGACTGAAAGGCTGGAAAAGGCGGTCCATACGATCTGCGGGAATGCCAGGGCCGGTATCGCGGATTTCAAACTTGAGACGTGTCCATTCTTCATCTTCAAATTTCTCTTCATCCACGAGGCGAAGATATGCATTGTCTTGAGGGATATCCTGACGGGAAAGCCGTTCGCTGGAGACCTCCACGACAACCTCGCCCTTTTCCGTAAATTTGAGGGCGTTGCCTACAAGGTTGATAAGGATCTGGCGCAATCGCGTGGGGTCGCTGACGATAGCTCCGGGCGTATGGGAATCATAGAGGTAAGCAAGATCGATATTTTTTTCGGCGGATCGCGCACTGAAGACGTCAAGCACCTCCTCCAGACAGGGGATCAGGTCGAAGGCTAAGTGTTCGAGTTCCAGTGAGCCCGATTCAATTTTGGAGAAATCAAGAATCTCGTTGATGATGGTCAGCAGGTTGTCCCCGCTTTGTCGGATGGTTTCAACAAAACCTATCTGCTCATCACAGAGTTCGCTATCCAGTAATAGCCCAGTCATACCGATAACGCCGTTCATGGGCGTTCGTATCTCGTGACTCATGTTGGCCAGGAAAGAAGACTTGGCGATGTTAGCGGCGTCAGCTATTTCCTTGGCTTTCTGAAGTTCGTGATTGGTCTTGTCCAATTCACTCGTGCGCTCCTTGACCGCGAGTTCGATTCGGTCGTTGGTCAATTCCAGTTCCGCTTGACGCCGGGCGATGCCTCGCATTTCCGCGACGCTTTGATGGCACATGATGAAAAGAAAGACATCTTCAAAAAGCACCCAACCAGCGTGCTCAATCCAGCGAGACGAGTCCGGGGTTATCGTACCAAAAACCGTTTGCGGCCAATAGGTGCCGCGCAGAAAATGATCGAGTGCTATTACAATCGTCGCCGTGACAAGGACACGCCAGTCCCGATAAAAGGCGAGAAACGCCAGGGAGCCAAAAATGTGGAAATGAGTTTCAACCCGTCCTCCAGTGAGGTCAATAAGTAGTACGGATGCCAGCATCTGGGCGACGGCGATGACATGACGGGTAATCGCCTGCCCTGGACGCAAAAAAACAAGCAAGATCGGGAAAACGGCAATGGCGCCTCCGAGAAAAATCGCGGCAAGGACGTGAAGATGAAGCGAACTGGTGGCTCCAATCCAAGTTCGAGGAGTGATCCACAGGGCCACGCCAATGCCTGCCAACCACTGTAACGCCATTAAACCGGCAAACATGCGGTCTGTGCGCTGCCAGACCTGCAGACAATGATTTTGAAAATGTTCCGCTGTTAGTTGAGCCAGCCGTTCAGGCTCCGCCTTATCTCCGTTTGTTGAAAATTCAATAGAAGACGGAGATTGTGTCATGAATATCCTTTCTGAATGATCCGTTGCAAGAGAGGTCTGTTTATAAGAGCGAACAACCGAAGACGGGCGTGTGATTGACAGGAGCGTGACCGTTGAGAATAAAGCTCACGACGGCAGAGCGGCCCACGTTGTCGCCTTCGTGTCCACGGGATGCGGTGATCCCTCCGCTGAAAAGCAACTTGCCGGAAGGGGCATACAACAGGGCATGTCCTGAACCCTCGACGTCAAATCGGTGAGCTTCCCGGCCCCCTTGGTCCCGAATAACACGAATGCCGGGAATATTTGTCGCTGAGTTCCACAAATCCCCTAGTTCCCAACCGGCGGGAACTCCATCTGGAATGGTAAAGACAACAATCACCGAGACCTTGTTCTGGGTTTCTGCCAGAAGACCGACCAGTTCATGGAGACTTGCCTCCGTACAGGGACACTGGGGATGGGCAAAAAGCACGAGAGTCGGTTTGTCTGAGACAAGTTGGATAGCGGAGCTTCGTGGGAAAAGCGTTATCGGTGGCGCAGCTTTCACCGGAGTAAACTCTTCCTGCGCCAAGATCAGGGATCCGACTACAATAAACGAAACCCAGAGAACACCAGCAGCGGCTAGAAAACCGTGAGACCGCTTGCTACTATTAACAGCTTTGATAAGGCTTTTGCTTCCTATCTTTTTGATTCAAATGGTCACGGCATTTACCAAGCGAGATTCATCCACAAAAGCCGTAATCGACTTCCCTGATCAAGAAACGCTTGTTTTGCTTAAACGATTCCGGACATTGAGAAGGCGATTCCATAACGATTTTGATGGGGGCGATTTCACTTGATCAGTACCGAGATTCTTTGTTTGGGATCTTTCGCATTCTGACGCGGCGGCGGTGGCGGAATTAGTCGGCGGTGACCCAATCGCCTTCTTCACTGCGTTCCAGATTATCTCCCGCGAGAAGGGCTTCTCGAGGAAATCAGAAATACGAAGCTTCTCCGCTCTCAACGCGACGGCACTTGGGTCATAACCCGAGATAAGAATGATTGGAGCTGCACCCCATTTCGACCGAATCCGTTCCGCGACATCGAGTCCGCTACCGTCCGGCAACTTGTAGTCCATCACATAGACATCAAAAGGTTTTTGTTCGACGGCTCCGAGAGCATCGGCGACAGATTGGCTTGTCTGGACCTTATGCTGCTCATCTGAAAGCATCCGGTGAACGATCTGACAAACTCCGATGTCGTCGTCTACAACTAAAATGTTAGTAATACTCATCTGGATTTAGGCGATCGGAATAGATTCTCCCATAAAGCGTCGACTGAAACTCCTGGAGCAGCAAGGCATGCCCTCTAAACTCTCCGTCACGGGTGATATTATCACAATTATGGCAATTATGCAACGGTATGTGGTACAATTTCTGGTCGTTCGGCAAATCACGCGATCCAACCCGGCACATTCCGTTCGCGGGCCAAAGTACGTCGTCAAAAAAGGCAAAACGCCCGTCTGGAGCCGCGAAGACGCCAAAACGCTACTAGTGAAGAATGGAACAATGGCATCGGATTTGGGACTACTGTTCCGTGGCCCGTCGGCCTCGCAGGGCGGGGAAACGGAGGCGTAGCTGCTATCGTGAAACAGACCCCATATTCGATTGGGTACGTTGAGCTTGCTTACGCAGTCAAAAACAAGCTGGCTTACGGCTGGGTAAAAAATCAGGCTGGGAACTTCGTAAAGGCGAACCTCGAATCGATAACAGCGGCCGCTGCTGAGGTTGCCCACAACATGCCGGCTGATTTTCGGGTCTCGATCACCAATGCGCCGGGAGAAAAGGCCTATCCGATCTCGAGCTTCACGTGGCTTCTTGTCCCGGAAAAATTCGATGACAAAAATAAGCTAAGGGTCATGAAAGATTTTCTACAATGGATATCGACGGATGGCCAAAAGCTGACTCAAGAGCTCCTATATGTCCCATTACCCGCGGTTACCCGCGGAATCGTAGCTAAAGAGCAGGCCGCTTTCAGCAAGATCCAATGAGATTGGTCTGTGCCGCACGGGCAGATTGTAAGTGAAAAAGTTGGTCCGGAGAGCAAAATGCAAGAGAAACCCTTTGTTCTGATTCTATGCACAGGAAATTCATGCCGCAGTCACTTGGCAGAAGGCATTATCATAACGGCGCGCGCCGGAGGCTGAGACTCCACGAAAAAGGCGGCAAGGAGCATGATATGCCCGTGCATCACCTGCTCGAGCGGATATTAGACGAATACATTGTCGTCGCAGGCCTTCAGAGCGGGCAGCCCCTGTTCCAAAGCGTTAATTCGGCTGGAACGGAGGTGACGGGACGAGCTTTGAACCGCTACAATGCCTGGGCTGCTATTCGGAAGCGGGGCAAAGCGGCGGGCTTTCTCACCCCCGTCGGATGTCACACTTGGCGGGCAACAGGCATCACGATCTATCTAGAGAACGACGGAAGGCTCGAGCATGCCCAGCAGATGGCC
>Ga0210387_10004858_pt1 | contig 10304 bp, 10 predicted proteins | sample IncBWC7OmetaG_FD_160108 | JGI IMG/M metagenome (GOLD analysis project Ga0210387, IMG submission 160108) | Forest soil microbial communities from Barre Woods Harvard Forest LTER site, Petersham, Massachusetts, United States - Inc-BW-C-7-O ...
CGAGGAGGGCACGCAGCTGCCGCGCTCGATCATCGAGTTCTATTACAAGAACGACCAGCTCAACGACCCCATGGTGTCGGAAGAGCACATCACCGCCTTCGGCTGGGCGACACCGCAGGAGATCGACGACATCATGGCGCTCGCTATCCGCGTCAATGATTTCCTGACCGGTCTCTTCCTCGGCATCGGCATCCGCCTCGTCGACTTCAAGATGGAATGCGGGCGGTTGTTCGAGAACGAGATGATGCGGATCATCGTCGCCGACGAGATTTCCCCGGACTCCTGCCGTCTGTGGGACATCAAGTCGAACGAGAAGCTGGACAAGGATCGCTTCCGCAGGGATCTGGGCGGATTGCTCGAGGCCTATACCGAAGTCGCCAAGCGCCTCGGCATCCTCATGGAGAACGAGCGGCCGGCCGGCTCCGGCCCGGTTTTGGTCAAGAGCTAAAAGGGACCCCGAGACGTGAAAGCACGCGTTACCGTCACGCTGAAGACCGGCATTCTCGATCCCCAGGGCAAGGCCATCGAAGGTGCGCTGAAGTCGCTCGGCGTCGATGGCGTCGCCAGCGTCCGCCAAGGCAAGGTGTTCGACATCGAGCTTGCGGGCTTGGACAAAGCCAAGGCGGAGGAAGCCCTCAAAGCCGCCGCCGACAAGCTGCTCGCCAATACCGTGATCGAGAACTATCGGGTGGAATTGCTCTGATATGAAATCCGCGGTTCTCGTCTTCCCCGGAATCAATCGCGAGCGCGACATGGCGCGCGCGTTGAAACTCGCCTCAGGCCATGAGGCCGCGATGGTCTGGCATGCCGACACCGCGCTGCCCAAGGGAACCGATCTCGTCGTGGTGCCCGGCGGCTTCTCCTATGGCGATTACCTGCGTTGTGGCGCGATTGCGGCGCGCGCGCCGGTCATGGACGCGGTCCGCGACTTCGCGGCGAAGGGTGGACTGGTGCTCGGCGTCTGCAACGGTTTCCAGATCCTATGCGAATCCGGTCTCTTGCCGGGTGTGCTCATGCGTAACGCGCAGCTGAAATTCGTCTGCCGCGACGTGCATATGCGCGTCGAGCGTTCCGATACGCCGTTCACCCGCGGCTACAATGCCGGCCAGGTGATCCGCGTGCCGGTCGCCCATGGCGAGGGCAATTACGAGGCAGACGAAGAGACGCTGAAGCGGCTCGAAGGCGAGGGGCGTGTGCTCTATCGCTACTGCTCGCCCGAGGGCGTGGTCGATGAGGCCTCGAATTTCAACGGCGCCGCGCATTCGATCGCCGGCATCGTCAACGAGCGCGGCAATGTGCTCGGCATGATGCCGCATCCGGAAAACCACGTCGAAGACATCATGGGCTGCACCGACGGCCGTGGCCTGTTTGCAGGCCTTGCCGCGCATCTGGAAAAAGCGGTGTAAGCCTCGCCACCGATCCCACCGCTATTTCGAGACAGGCTCCCGAACCTTGCGTTCCGGGAGTTTTGATTCCGGCTGTAAAGCGCGACGCGCTCGGACTCATGCGACAGAGGCGCGGCTTGTTGCGACTACGTGACAGGTATCACGGTATTCACGCCGTTCGCAGCCGCATCCTGCGAGTGGGGTTGCGGAACGAGCCGCACCCATCAACAGGAGATACGAAGATGGTTCTCTCTGCAAACGATGACTTCAACACGCGCGAGCTTTCGATCGGCGAACTCGAGACAGCAACTGGTGGTTTCGGTCTCGGCGGCATTATCGGCGGCATTGTCGGCGGGGTGATTGGCTCCCTTCCGCCGCTGCCGCAAGTGGCGCATCCGCGCCCGCACCCGCACCATCCCCTTCCTCCCATCGGGGACATCCTCAATGCCATCTCGCCCATCGGTGGGGGGCTGTTCGGCATTTTGTGACGGCAGGCCGGCTGCCGGCGGTGCGCGGCGTGTCATAGGCTCTTCACACTAAGCCTTCTGATAGGGCAGCCGGGGTCGTCCAGGCGATACCGGCTGCGCGCCGTTTGAACCCGCGGCCGACGCCGACCGACTATTGCCCGGAAAGCCTGCCATGCCCTTTATCCTGATCCTTTTGCTGGTCGATATCCCGCTGGTTTATCACGCGTGCAAGACCGGACGCGCGCGGCCCTGGGCTTTCGTCATCCTGGCGGTGCCGCTGATCGGTTCGCTTGCCTATATTGGCGTCGAGCTGGTGCCGGAGTGGTTTTCGAGCCCCGGCGCGCGGCAGGCGCGCCAGCGCATGGCCAACCGGTTAGATCCGGACAAGCGCTATCGCGAATTGTCGGATCGGCTTGCCGACAGCGACACGATTGCGAACCGGACCGCGCTTGCCCATGAATGTCTCAACGTCGCACGTTTCGACGAGGCCGAGCGGCATTACGATCACGTTCTAAAACTGCCGATGGGGGACGCCCCCAAATATGCGCTCGGCAAGGCGCAGGCACAATTAGCGTCCGGCGGACGCGCTGGCAACATTGGACGATCTGCAAAAGCGCTGGCCCGATTTCCAGTCTTCGGACGCTCATCTGCTCTACGCCCGTTCGCTGACCGAGGTCGGACGGCTCGACGAGGCGCTGGAGGAGTATCATGCGGTCTCGGCCTACTTTCCGGGCGCCGAAGCGCGGGTTCGCTATGGCCTGTTGCTGCGCATGGTCGGACGCACGGCGGAAGCGAGGATCGTGTTCAACGAATTGCTGTTGCAGATGAGGCGCGCGCCGAAATATCTGCGCGACGCGCAGGCCGAGTGGCTGGCGATTGCGGAAAAGCAATTGTCTGCCTGAGCGCTTAGTTCTGCCGCGCGGTGGCCCACAACAGCTCGTGAGCGATGCGAGGCCGCATCTTCGCTGGCCTGAAACTTGCTCGTCTTTCCTTGTCCATCGAAAGCGATCCCCGGACAGGAGAGATCATGCTTATTCGGAAGGCGATTTGTACACTCGCGTTCGCTGCCGCTTTATTCGGCACCCGATCTGCACAGGCCGAAACGACACTGCGCATCGCCATGACGGCGGCGGACATTCCCACCACCACCGGATTGCCCAACAACGGCTTCGAGGGCATGCGCTTCCTCGGCTACCCGATCTTCGAAGGCCTGGTGCTGTGGGACCTGACGCGGACCGATCAACTGGCGACGTTGCGTCCTGGTCTCGCCGAGAAATACGAGCAGGATCCGGCGGACAGCAAGACCTGGATCTTCCATCTGCGTCATGGCGTGAAATTCCATGACGGCACGGACTTCAACGCCGACGCTGCGATCTGGAATCTCGATCGCTATTTCAACAAGGACAGTCCTCAATACGAGCCACCGAGCTCGGCGATGACGCGCGCCCGCGTGCCCGTGATGGGCGGCTACAAGAAGATCGACGACTTCACCGTCGCGATCACGACGACGCGGCCGGCATCGTATCTCCCCTACATGCTCGTCTATGTTCTGTTTACGTCGCCGGCGTCTTACCAAAAGGCCGATCATGATTGGGCCAAAGTCGCGACACTGCCTGCGGCCGGCACGGGCCCGTTCCGCATCACCAGGATCGTGCCGCGGCAGGAAGCCGATCTGGCGCGCTGGGACCAGTATTGGGACGCAGGCAGGATGGCCAAGGTCGACGACGTCGTCCTGGTGCCGATTCCGGAAGCGAACTCGCGCCTCGCCGCGCTTCGCTCGGGACAGGTGGACTGGATCGAGGTGCCGCCGGCCGACGGCATCGAGTCGTTGAAAGCCGCCGGCTACACGATCACCACCGGCTCCTATCCGCATGACTGGCCGTGGTTCTACAACATCGGCGCGACCAACTCTCCATTCAAGGATGTGCGGGTTCGCCAGGCGCTGAACTATTGCATCGATCGTGACGGGTTGGTCGGCTGGCTCAATGGCACCGCTGAGCCGTCGGTGGGCTGGCTCAAGGCGAGCGACCCCGATTTCGGCAATCCGGTCAATCACTACAAATTCGATGCCGCGAAAGGCAAGGCGCTGCTGGCCGAGGCGGGATATACGCCGGCCAAGCCGCTCTCGTTCAAGGTGATGATTTCGAACTCGGGCTCGGGACAAATGCTGCCGTTGCCGATGAACGAGTTCCTGCAGCAGAACCTGAAAGAGGCCTGCGGTGTCGATGTCGAATTCGATGTCAGCGAATGGCAGGTCTTGCTGACCGCCGGCCGTGCCACGCCCGACAGCCCGAGCCTGCAAGGCAGCATGGCGCTCAACATCTCCTCGCCCTCATCAGATCCCGGCGTCATGGCGCGCTACTTCTCCTCGGCCAATTTTCCGCCGAACGGCTTCAATTTCGAGCAGTGGAAAGACGACGAGTTCGACACCGCTCTCAAAACCATCGAGACATCCACCGATCCGAAAGTGGTAGATGACGCCTATCGCAGGGCGCATGAGCGGCTGGTCGACAATCCGCCATGGCTCTACATTGTCCACGACCTCAATCCGCGCGCGATGAGCCCGAAGGTCAAGGGATTCGTTTCACCGCAGTCATGGTTCGTCGATTTGACGTTGGTGAGCATGCAATAGGGTTGGACGCGGGCTATCGAGCTCGCCTCAGCCAGCGCTTGATCTGCCCGCTCGGAATGGTCATGGCGGCTACCCCAATCATGACCAGCACGAGGCCCGTTGCGAGATGGGGCGGCACGGATTCGCCGAGCAGCAATACCGACAGGGCGACGCCGATCGGAATGCGCAGGTAAGCTTGCGAGTTCGTGGTCAGGGTGCCGAGCCGGGCGAGGCACATGTAGAACAGCATCAGCCCGAGCGCGCTGGAGAAAATCCCCATTGTCGCTGCGGCTGCAATTGACGGCAGTGTCGGGTGCAAGGTCCAGGGATGTTCGACGATCAGCGAGACCGGCAGCAGCAACAGGCCGCCGAACAATAGTGAGCCGGCCGCAACCACGGTCGGCTGGTAGCCGGACATGCGCAGGCCAAAGATCGTGCCGCAAGCGAACGATAGCGTGGCGAGCAGGATCGCGATCTCGGCGAAGATCTCGTGCCCGAGGCTTGTCAGCGCATCAAGGCCGATGATCACGGCGGTGCCGGCAAGGCCCAGGATGGCGCCGGCGAGCTTCAATAGCGTCGCCGGCTCGTGTCGCGTAAAGCCCCAGGTGATCAGGAAGGCGAAGATCGGCGTCGTTGCCGCCAGCACCACGGTGTTGGCGGCCGGCACATATTGCTGCGCCCAGGTGATGATCAGAAACGGCAGCGTCGAGTTGATGATCTGCTGGAAGGCGAACAGCTTCCAGGCCTTCAATTCGGTAGGCAGCGAAATGCCGCGAACGCGCAGCACGGCAAGCAGGAACACAGCTGCAATCAGCGAGCGTGTCACGATGAAGGTGACCGGCGGGATCGATTGCAGGCCGATCTTGGTCAGGGGATAGGTCGAGCTCCAGGCGCAGGCAAGCGCGAGCAGCAGGAGATAGTGGCGGAAGGTCGGATGCGGCCGGGCCGCTGTTGCTGCCCGGGCAGCCGGCTCATCGATCGCTGTCGTGCTCTTCTGCAAACGGCACGTTTCCCGATTTTATCTAGGTGCTGACCGTAGCAACCGGCGGGACTTTCCGCGCCACGCGCTTGATGGAACCGGAAAACGAGAACACCGGCTTCTCGGCCGATGTCAGCATGCCGCGCAGGAAGATGATGGAATTGCCGGCGCGGGTGATCTCGACGCGGCCCTCGATCAGTTCGCCTTCGCGCGCAGCGGCGAGGAATTCGCAGGCGAATGAGAGCGTCACGCCGGGGCCCTCCAGGAGCGGAGCCGCGGTCGCGAACAGGCAATAATCCGCAAACGACATGAAGCAGCCGCCATGGACGTTCCGCGCGCCATTGAGATGCTTTTTCTCGACCCGGAACGCGCAGCTTATGCTGCCGTCGTCCTCCATCCGGTGCCAGAACGGGCCGTTGTTGGTTTCAAAGGCGTCCCGGCTCCAGGTGCGCCATCCCGCAAATTCGCCCTCGGTGCCGATGTGCAGGTCGGGGCGGTTGAGGAATGCAGATTTGGCAAGCTCGTTCACGGGAAAAGGCCTTCAAGTGACGGATAAACCCCTTAAATCCGATCTGCTGGCGCCATGCAAACCCGGCGGATTGCAAAGCTCTGGACAGCGTGAAATAGGGCCATAAAAGGCCTTTTCCGGCCCCTCCGATCTCCCTATGAACTGATTATGCAGACCAACGAACCCAAGATCACCCCCGAGCTCGTCGCCAGCCATGGCCTCAAGCCGGACGAATATGAGCGGATTCTGAAGCTGATCGGGCGAGTGCCGAGCTTCACCGAGCTCGGCATCTTTTCCGCGATGTGGAACGAGCACTGCTCGTACAAGTCCTCGCGCGTCCATCTGCGGGGCCTGCCGACCAAAGCGCCATGGGTGATCCAGGGGCCGGGCGAAAATGCCGGCGTCATCGATATCGGCGACGGCCAGGCCGTGGTCTTCAAGATGGAGAGCCACAACCACCCGAGCTATATCGAGCCCTATCAGGGCGCGACCACGGGCGTCGGCGGCATTTTGCGCGACGTCTTCACCATGGGCGCGCGCCCCATTGCCTGCCTCAATGCGCTGAGCTTTGGTGCGCCGGAACATCCGAAGACGCGGCATCTCGTCTCTGGCGTCGTCGCCGGTGTCGGCGGCTATGGCAATTCGTTCGGCGTGCCGACCGTGGGCGGGCAGGTGCGTTTCCACACCCGCTATGACGGCAACATCCTGGTCAATGCGATGGCCGTTGGCCTCGCTGACGCCGACAAGATTTTCTACGCGGCTGCTTCCGGCGTGAACATGCCGATCGTCTATCTCGGCTCGAAGACCGGGCGTGACGGCATTCACGGCGCCTCGATGGCATCAGCCGAATTCGACGATGCGTCGGAGGAGAAGCGCCCGACCGTGCAGGTCGGCGATCCCTTTGCCGAAAAGCTGCTGTTGGAAGCCTGCCTCGAAATCATGGCGGCCGATTGCGTGATCGCGATCCAGGATATGGGCGCGGCGGGGCTCACTTGTTCCGCAGTCGAGATGGGCGCCAAGGGCGATCTCGGCGTCGACCTCGATCTCGATGCAGTGCCGACCCGCGAGACCGGCATGAGTGCGTATGAGATGATGCTCTCGGAAAGCCAGGAGCGCATGCTCATGGTGCTTAGACCAGAGAAGGAAAAAGAGGCGGAAGCGATCTTCAAGAAGTGGGGGCTCGATTTCGCCGTGGTCGGCTACACCACGCCGAGCAAGCGTTTTCGCGTCAAGCATGGCGGCGACGTCATGGCTGACCTGCCGATTAAGGAATTGGGCGACGAAGCGCCGCTCTATGACCGGCCGCATGTTGCCTCACCCGTGCTGCCGGTGATCCGCGCGCAGGATGTGAAGCCTCCCGTCGGGATTTCAGAAGCGCTGGAGAAATTGATCGCGACGCCCGAGCTCGGCTCCAAGCGATGGGTCTGGGAGCAATATGATCACGTCATCCTCGGCAATACCGTGCAACGGCCGGGCGGCGACGCGGCCGTGGTGCGCGTGGAGGACGGGCCGAAGGGTCTTGCGCTCACCGTCGACGTCACGCCGCGCTATTGCGATGCTGATCCCGTCGAGGGCGGCAAGCAGGCGGTGGCGGAAGCCTGGCGCAACATCACCGCCGTCGGCGGAAGGCCGCTTGCGATCACCGACAATCTTAATTTCGGCAATCCTGAGCGGCCCGAAATCATGGGCCAATTCGTCGGCTGTCTGAAGGGCATTTCGGAAGCCTGCCGCGCGCTGGATTTCCCCGTCGTCTCCGGCAACGTCTCGCTCTACAACGAGACCAACGGCCGCGGCATCCTGCCGACGCCCTCGATCGGCGGCGTCGGTGTGCTCGACGATTTCACCAAATCCGCGACGCTCGCGTTCAAGGCCGCGGGCGAGGCGGTTCTTCTGATCGGTGACACCCACGGCTGGCTCGGCCAGTCCGTATATCTGCGTGACATCTGCGGGCGAGAAGAGGGCGCGCCGCCGCCGGTCGATCTCGCCGCCGAGAAGCGCAATGGCGACGTGGTGCGCGGCATGATCCACGCCGGCACCACGACCGCGGCGCATGACGTTTCCGACGGCGGCCTGCTGATCGCGCTAGCCGAAATGGCGATCGCCGGCGGCATCGGTGCGCAATTCCTGCCGGCTCCGGGTTCGATCGTGCCGCATGCCTATTGGTTCGGCGAAGATCAGGCCCGCTACATTGTCACGGTGCCCGCCGCCGAAGCCGGACTGGTGCTCGCGAAGATGAAGGGCGCCGGCGTGCCCTGTGTACGCATTGGTACCACCGGCGGCGATGCGATCGCGATCGCCGGCGAATCACCGGTGTCCGTGGCCGCGCTGAAAGCGGGCTTCGAACACTGGTTTCCTGCATATATGAGCGGCACAAACTGAACTCCGTGCGCGCAAGTTCAGTCGATCGGCATATCCGATACAGCGACCAGCATGGTCAGGCTGAGTGCGGTGGCAATCAAAATCGCTGATAATCCCATCATAAGGTGTCCTTTCAAGTTGATCTCGGACGCCTCCCTTGAGGGAAGACCAATGCAGGTTTGATGCCAGAAGCCCCGCCGAATCAGAGGACGTGGGTCGCGCCCGGTATCTTACGGAGAGCGGCGGTCGCGGCCCAGCTCGAGGCCAGCGTCAGCACGAACACGATCACGGCCTTGATGATGGCGGTGAGTTGATCGAATGGGCCGAAGCTCATACCGAACATCAGATATTGCAGCCACAGTACCGGCACGTAGTGGATGAGATAGATGCCGTAGGCTGAGTCGCGCAAGGGATCGAGGATGCTCGAGCCTTCATTGTCGAAGCGCAGGAACAGCGCGATGACGTTGAAGGTCTGCGCCGCGCTGTAGGTCACGAAAGCGAGCGCGTAGCAGACTTCCCACCACAGCGGTTGGTGGTTGATGTCGGGCAGCACCGAATGCTTAATGTAGATCAGCACCCAGAGGCAGACATAAGCGAAGATCGTAGTGCCCAGCCACACCGGCCAGCGCCGCGCCATCTCACCGTCGGCGGCAAGCAGCCCGCGATCGAAGCTTGCCGCGCCGATGCCTATGCCCGCAAAGAAATACAGCAGGTAAAGCAAGATACGGCTCGCCTGCACCGCGATCGGACCAATCGCGAACCAGCGCGACGCGCCGAAATAGAGCACAGCTGGCACGTAGAGGATGATGGACGCGATCAGGAGCGCCCAGAAGAACAGCCCTGGGCGGCCATAACTCTCCAGCGACAATTTGCCGATCGCCTCCACCCAGCCGGACAGCGCATAATAGACGAACGCGGCCAGCACATCGAGCGCGAGCAAGACCCAGACGAACCATGCCGGCCCGCTATTCCACGGCCCCTCGGTCACCGTTCGCCACCAGAAGGCGGCAAAGGTGATGTTGGGGTCGTGCAGCTCGAGCTCGATCGCCCAGTAGGCGAACGGCATCAGCAAAATCGCGCAGACGATGAAGGGCAGTCCGAGCCGCCACAAGCGGTCGCGCAGAAACCAGCTGATGCCCTTGCGCTGCAGGCTCGGCCAGACGAACAGGCCGGACAGGAAGAACATCGCGGCCATGAAGAAGCTGTCGTTGAACAGCACGACGCCGTCGAAGACCATGAACGACTGCCGGTCGGTATGGCCGAAATAGGTATAGGCGATCACCGAATGGTGGATCAGCACCAGTACGGTGATGAAGGTGCGGGCGCGATCGAGCGCGGCGTTGCGCGCCTTGGTTTTTGGCACCGCCCGAACCCCCGCGGGCGCCGTTTGAGAGATCGTTGTCATGACGCGCCCCGGCTACTTTGGCCGCGATGTTGCCGCTGGGAACCGGATTCAGCAAGGGGTGAATTGCCGCGCTTTGCCGACAATTGCGCAAAGTTCTACCGGAGCGAGCGGCGCGCGCTTTGGAACCTGTTCCACGGCCGACAGTTGGATCGACGGACCGCGAGAGCGCGCCGGCGGGCGCGAGCTGGAGGAGATATCCGTGACGCTGCTGAAATGGGCTCTGGTCTTCCTGGTGATATCGATCATCGCCGGCATTCTCGGATTCACCGGCATATCGGCGGCATCCGCCGACGTCGCCCGCTTCCTGTTCTACGTCTTTGTCGTGATCTTCCTGGTGCTGTTGATCCTGGGGCTCACGATATTCAGGGTGTAGCGGCCTCCGCGCCGTCCCCGTCATTGCGAGCGAAGCGAAGCAATCCAGACTGCCACCCGCGGACGGGGCAGTGTGGATTGCTTCGTCGCTTCGCTCCTCGCAATGACGACGGAGGGCGCTACGCCACTTCCTCGATCTTCACTTTGTCGGGATAGAACGCCAGATGGCCGGAAATCTCGGTCATGGCCGGATAGGGCGTCTCATAGGTCCAGATCGCA
>Ga0210387_10004859_pt1 | contig 10304 bp, 8 predicted proteins | sample IncBWC7OmetaG_FD_160108 | JGI IMG/M metagenome (GOLD analysis project Ga0210387, IMG submission 160108) | Forest soil microbial communities from Barre Woods Harvard Forest LTER site, Petersham, Massachusetts, United States - Inc-BW-C-7-O ...
ACCACGTATCTCTTGATCGGAAGGCAGCCAGTCGGAAAATCATTTGAAAGCGACATCGCCGCGACCGATCGCCACTTGCAGGACACTCTCGACAATTTCCGCCCGCTCGGAGAGAAGAAGATTACGGTTTCCGGAATGCCTGCGGTGGAGCATCGCTTCCGCGTGAGCGTCGATCAACGCGATTGGTCTGGCGTCGTGGTGTTTTTCCAGCGCGACGGGCATCTTTATACAATATTCGGAATGACGTTCGCGGGTTCCGACCTCGTCCAGATTCAGGAGAACGTGATCAATCGCGCCATCGCGAGCCTTCAATTCACGAAACAATAGCGAGCCTCAGCTTTCAGCCTTGCAACCAGTTGAGAAGTGAGAGTAACTAACTCCTCTGGCCTATGCCGCGTTCCCATTTTCAACTCGCTGGTCTTTTCTTGAGTGTAATCGGAACTCTCGCATTTCTCGGTTGGCGCGACACCCCGAGGGTCGCTGCTGTAGCGATGGACATTAACGCACCGACTTTTTATCGCGACGTGCTGCCAATTCTCGCCCAGCACTGCCAGAGTTGCCACCGGCCCGGCGAAATCGGCCCATTGCCGCTGATTACGTATGAGCAGGCGCGGATCGGAGCTCGATCGATCGCGTTTATTTCCGCGAGCCGGAAAATGCCGCCGTGGTTCGCTGATCCCCGTGTCGGTCATTTCGCGAATGATCCATCGCTTTCGGGTCAGGAAATCGGGATTCTCGCAGCGTGGTTCAAAGCGAACGCGCCCGCAGGAAATCCACACGATGCGCCTCCGGCTCGCATTTGGACCACCGGCTGGAACATTCCGCAACTAGACGCAGTGATTGAAATGACAAAACCAGTCGCGCTTCCGGCGAATGGTGACATCGAATATACGTACGAAATAGTTCCCACAAACTTCACGGAAGCGAAGTGGGTGCAACTTTCTGAGATTCGACCGTCAAGCCGTGCGAACGTCCATCACGCGGTCGTCTACGTGAGGCCACCTGGATCGAAGTGGCTCGAGCACGCCCCCATCGGAGTTCCATTTACAGCTGCGGACATGACCGACGAAAGCTCGCGGCGTGATGCCCTCTGGACTGATGCGGATATTTTGCTCGTGTACGCGCCGGGAAGTTCGCCGGACCGCTGGGCGGATGGAATGGCGAAGCTCGTGCCTGCGGGCTCGGACCTTGTTTTCCAGATGCATTACATGTCTCACGGTGAAGCAACCGCAGATCAGAGCGCGATCGGGTTGGTGTTTTCAAAGCAGCCGCCAAAACAGCGCGTTTTGACGCTTCAGCTTACAAACGATCACTTCGTGATCCCCCCGGGAGCGGATGATTATCGCGTGGAAGCGCGAGGCACGCTGCCCAATGACGCGACGCTGCTTAGTTTTCTGCCGCACATGCATTTGCGCGGCAAGCGTTTCGAGTACAACATCGTTCACGCTGACGAGGCGATCGAGCCGCTTTTGCGCGTGAATTGGGATTTCTACTGGCAATTGAGCTACCAGCTCGCGGAACCTTTACCGCTGAAGGCAGGGACGGAGTTGCAGGCCGTCGCGTGGTATGACAATTCGAAAGCTAACGTGCACAATCCGGATCCGAACGTTGCTGTGCGCTGGGGCGATCAGACTTCGGATGAGATGATGGTTGGTTTTTTTGATGTGGCAGTGCGAGCGGATTTGGACAAATGGAAATATTTTGTGCGGCCGCGTGACACCTCAAAAGTGACGCGTTGATTGGCTCGAGTGTAGCGCGGGTACAAGCGCGAGGCGCTAGCCGCGAAAGTCATTGCAAACTTTTGCCGCTGAGATCCTTCAGGCATCCTGACCGGATGCCCTCAGGATGACAACCCGTCATTTCCTAGAATTTTGTCACTTCGCTGAAGTGGAAGTTATTAACCTTCATCGCCGGGACGACCATCTCGAACGATTCCTCTCCTGCAGCGCGCACGGCTGGGCCGAGCATCTCGACGTTTGAAAGCATTTCGAGAAGGCTCTGATTGAAGCGGAAATTTCGTATGCCGCCGGTGACCCGGCCGTCTTCGACCAGAAATGTTCCATCGCGCGTCATGCCAGTGAGAATCTTCTCGTACGGATCGACTTCTCGGATGTACCAGAGCCGCGTAACCAGAATGCCCCGCTCCGTTGAGCGAATCATGTCGTCGAGCGATTTATCTCCGCCACCGAATACGAGATTCATCGGAGCTTCGCCATACTCGTTGGGGAGGCTGAAGCCATGACCGGTGGGCTTGGCCTTCATTTTTTTTGCGGTTGAGCGCGAATACACGAGATTTTTTGGCACGCCGCGATCGACAAGAAGAACTTTCTGTTTTGGGAAACCCTCGCCATCGTACGGCGCGCCCAGCTGGTAAGGATGATAGACGTCGTCCCAAAGCGTGACGTTATCGCCGAAAACTTTTTTGCCCATGCGGTCGTTGAAGCAAGAGCGTTTGTCGAGAATTGCGGTGGCGGCAAAATCGTAGAAAAGAAACCCGACGAGGTCGAGTACGGCCGACGGCTCAAGGATCGCGGTGTAGTGGCCGGGAGGCAATTCTCGCGGCTCGCGCGTACCCGCTGCTTTTCGGCTGGCCCTTTCGGCAAGGCCGTCGGGATCGAGTTCGCGAATGTCCGGCGAATTGGCTTTTGCCCAGCCGGAAGAATTGGGCTCTAGAATCGTGACCGAAAATTCGGAGCGAGTTTGCTCGTGATGCGCGAACAGACCGTTGGAATTTGCGAGAACGGATTGCATCGCGCCGCTCGAAAAGATTCCTGCCGCGGTCTGATTGTTTTTCTCGGCAAGCTTGCAGACGCGCGTGACGGCACGAGCACGATCCTGTGGAGTGCAACCTGCGGTTGCGGCGAAAAACCGCGAGACCTTTGGGATCTTCTGCTTGCCAAGCATCGGCAGAAGGCCCGGAATCTTCGGCTGGTGAAGCGCAAGCTTTTCGGCCGCCGCTGCGACGCGGCGAAGCGATTCTTCGTCGGTTTTGTTCGTGGTAGCGCGGGCGGTGCGGCCGTCCATCACGGCGCGCACGGAAATGTGTAACACCTGCTCGGCAACATTCTGGTGAATGATGTTGTTCGCGAAGCGGGTGAGAGCGTCGGTGGAGACGTCAATTTCGACTTCGGTTTCGTCCGCTTCGCTGAAATTCAGAATGCGCTGGGCGATTTCCTTCAGCTCCGCAGCGGTGAGGCGCGGGTGAGACGGCGCGTTCACCTCCGCGTGGCGGATGCTTCGGGAGATCGATTTTTTCACGCGGCTCTTCATTTTGCAAAAGCCACTCCGATTTTGATGTTTCGGAACCGCGCGGGCGACGCTCCATGGCCGGTTCCCATTGTCTGCATGGGCTGACCTTTTCCGCAATTGGGAGTGCCCCAGAGCGTCCAATCATCGCGCGAGCAGATTGCGTCGCAGCTATTCCAAAATTCCGTAGTGATGCCGCTGTAACTCGGATTTTTAATCATGCGGCCCTTTTTGCCGCCCTTGATCTCCCAGCCAATTTCAGTGGAGAACTGAAAGTGGTAGCGGCGGTCGTCGATGGACCACGAGCGATTCGTGTCCATCAGAATCGCGTCATCGGTATCCGCAATCAAATCGTCGTATTTCCATTTGCCGGGATTGATGCTTACGTTCGTCATGCGAATGATCGGGAGCCGATTCCAACTTTCAGTGCGCATGGTGCCGTTGGAGCGGTCTTCGCCGATCGCCGATGCCGTTTCGCGATTGCTCAGGTATCCAGTGAAGAGGCCATTGGTGATGATCGGCGTACATTGCGCGGGGACCCCTTCGTCGTCATATGCAAACGTGCCAAGGCCCGGCCCGTGCGCGAGGCGCGCGTCGGCAACGACGTTTACGATGTCGGAACCGTATCTCAGTTTGCGAAGTTTATCGACGGTGAGAAAGCTCATGCCCGCGAAATTTGCTTCCTGGCCAAGGACGCGGTCGAGCTCAATCGGATGACCGATCGATTCGTGAATCTGCAAACTGAGTTGCGAGCTGCCGAGAATAATCGTGCCGGTTTTTTCGGGACACTGCGCTGCGGAGTGAAGTGCGACGGCTTCTTCGCCGGTACGTCCGGCATTGCCGACGAGATCGAGCGCTTCGATGAGCTCGTAACCTTCAAGGGCGTGTTGGCCGCCGAAACTATTTGGGTACGAGCGCTTCTGAATTTCGCTACCTGCAAAACTGGTGGCGACAATCCCGGCGCCAGATTGCATTTTGATCTGGTGAATCACCGAACCGATGCTCGAGACGAAGAGCTGATCAATTTTGCGAAACGTCATCGAACCTTCGGCCAGCGTGACGCCTTTGATGCGGCGCATCTCTTTGTCAGCCGCGAGAAGCAAATCGATTTGGCGTTCAACTGGGATTCGAAACGGATCTTTCAGAAACGGATTCTGCCAGGTATCGACATAAGGATTCTCGGGCGCGAGCGCTACGTCGCCATGCTTCGCGAGCGCGGACGCTTTGGCGATTGCAACGGCTTCAGCGGCGCAGGTATCAATTCCCTCGCGAGTGAGGCGGTCCGTGGAAGCGAAGCCCCAGGCGCCTGAGGCGATTACCCGGATTCCGATGCCGAGCGATTCAGATTCAACGAGAGTGCCGACTTCGCCGTTTTTGGTGGAGATATCGCGCTGGCGAATATCCATCACTCGCGCGTCGGCGTAGGTGGCGCCGCGGCGTTTAGCGGTGTCGAGTCCCCAATTGGCCCAGTCTTGCATCACGAATGCTCGTCGGCGGCAATTTCGCGGCGCGACGAGCAAACGATACTAGTCTGGGGTCGGAATTGTGTCAAATGGGCTGGCGTTGCGAAGTTGGGATTGTTGTTTCGTGGCACGATTCTAAGCACATATAATCCGCGGCATGATTACGAACACTCGAAATATTTTTGATGCGGCGTGGAAGTGTTGGGTAGATTGTTTTCCGTCGAGGTTCGCAGCCACGCACTCAGAGATGGATCTCGAGTGCGCCGGAATACCAGTGCCATTGTTCAACTGTGCTTTTCCGAAGCGTGACGCGCACGGCGCGAATCTGGGGCGGCTGATGACGAAATTTTCTGCGATTCTCGCTCCTCGCGGTATTCCCGGATTGTTGATGGCGCGGTCGGATCAAGTGGATTCGTCACCGAGTGCCGAGCCGGTGGTTCGAATGCCGGGAATGATGGCTTACGAACTGGAACCGGCAAAATTTCCGGCTGCAGATGTGGTAATCCGCCACGTACGCGGCGAGAGGATGGCCGAGGAAATCGCGCGGCTGAACGTCGTGTGCCACGGAATGCCCGAAGACGAAATCGAACCGATGACGTGTGCCGCACTGTGGGAAGCGCCGAATCATGGATTCTTGATTTATGCGGACGGCAAGGCCGTGGCATCCGGATCGGCTTCGTACGTGGATGGCGCTTCGTATATCGGTTGGATGGCGACGCTTGCGGAGTATCGGGGACGCGGATATGCGGAGGCGATTCTGCGGTACGCGGATCAATTCATGAAACGAGAGTATCGCGTCGCTGAGACTGTTCTTCACGCAACGGAGCTTGGGCGTCCAGTCTACGAGCGCGTCGGATTTCAAACTGTAGACGAGTTTGTTGGATTTTTGTGTCTGCCGGACGTTGCGAAATAGCGCGTGTTGAAGCGCGCGAGACTAGAATCCACGCGCTATTTCTCCGGAACATCAGCCGGGGCTAGGACCTGGGCCATCGTGAGGGCCGGTGGAAACTTCAGTTTTACTTCGAAACGCATCCATTCGATTGAGCCGGGGAAAAGCGGATCCTTTATCGAAGTGATTCGATATTTCAGCGCCTTGAACTCAGCGGTGCCCAGTTGAATGTTTTCGGAGCTTTCGGCGACTCGCTGCTTTTCATCATCAGAGGCTGAATTCGGATAGAGCGCGACGTTTACGGCTTCCTCCGCGCGGTGCTCGTCGTTTTCTGACATGACAAAATTAAATCTCCGCGGTGACATCTCGAGGATTTCTTTTGCGGAAAAGCCGAAAGTGACGTCGATGTAGCGCTCGTTGTAGGAGTGATAGGGTGGAGTTGCGATGGCCGAGAATTCGATGGGGCCGTCGGCAGGTTGAGTTTTGGGAACGATCATGATGTCCCAACCGGCGTAATCGCCGGTCTCGGGGACTTCGAGGCGGAATATAAGATCGTGGCCGATGTCGTGTTCGAACGTTTTTCCGCGTTCGACTTCGGCTGTGAAGTCTACGTCGGGATTTTCGATCTCAGGCGCGGGCGTCTTGGATTTCCGCGAGTGATTTTGCGTGGATGCTTTGCGAGTTCGAGATGGCGCGGCGAACAGAAATAGCGAAAGCGCTGAGCAAAAAGCTACACGACGGAATATTCCGAGCTTCACCGAAGTTTCCATCCCATCGCAACTTTCAGCGCGACGAAACAATCCGCACAGATCCACCGATAGTTGTCCTCGGTGGCATATCCTTCGGCCGCAATTTGTGGCCCCGCAGATTCCATGAACTTTGCCCAACATGCCTCACAGTGATCGTGGTCCCACGATTCGCTGTAGCGCGTGTATTTCTTGAGTTGAAGGGTTGCGCCAAACGTGTGCTTCGCGTTTTCGATGCGCCAATCGGTCATTGCGTTTCAACCGGGTAAGCCCCGCCAAAAGAATATATCAGAGAGGTCAACGGCCGGGCGGCGATAGGTGGTAAGGCAGGACAACAAGTGAAATGCCCACGACGAGAATTGCGCTCGTCGTGGCTACCAGAGCAGAGGGAGTAGCGCGGAATCGCTAATCCGATGCGGGGGCAGCAGAGGACACGCCGTGCCGTGCCCCTACTGACTTTTTCGTTCGTTGCCGCGAACTTAGCCAACCATCGCGGAACTCGTTTAGGTACCTTCGGACCAAGACGCCAGGTAGTGCTCCTGTTCAGGCGTGAGCTTATCGATTTGGAAGCCCATGGATTCGAGCTTGAGCTTGGCGATTTGCTGGTCGAGGTGCTCGGGAACCGGGTAGACCTGAGGCTTCAGGTCCTTCGCGTTCCTTACCATGTAGTCGGCGGCGAAAGCCTGGTTTGCAAAACTCATGTCCATCACTGACGCGGGATGGCCTTCGGCAGCCGCGAGGTTGATCAGACGGCCATCGCCGAGCAGGTAAAGCCTGCGGCCATCCTTCATCACGTATTCGTCAACGAACGGGCGAGCTTCTTTTTTGCCGCTCGAGAGCTTTTCGAGCGCGGGGATATCAATTTCCACGTTGAAGTGGCCGGAGTTGCTGATTACCGCGCCGTCTTTCATCTTTTCGAAGTGATCGTGCGAAATTACCGATTTGTTTCCGGTGACGGTGATGAAAACGTCGCCCACTTTCGCTGCATCGTGCATCGGCATTACGCGGAAGCCATCCATCACGGCTTCGATAGCCTTGGTAGGATTCACTTCAGTGACGATGACGTCAGCGCCGTGACCCTTGGCACGCATTGCGACGCCGCGTCCGCACCAGCCGTAACCTGCAACGACAACTTTCAAGCCCGCGAGAAGCAGGTTCGTGGCGCGAATCACGCCATCGAGCGTGGACTGTCCGGTGCCGTAGCGATTGTCAAAGAAATGCTTCGTGAGCGCATCATTCACGGCAATGATCGGAAACTTGAGCGTGCCGTCTTTTGCCATCGCGCGAAGGCGGATGACGCCGGTGGTGGTTTCTTCCGTACCGCCAATTACCCCTTTCAGCAAATCAGTACGCTTAGTAAGAAGCTGAGTGACGAGATCCGCGCCGTCGTCCATTGTGAGTTGCGGCTTGTGGTCGAGGGCGGCGGAGATGTGCGCGTAATAGCTGGCATTGTCTTCACCCTTGATAGCGAACGTCGGAATATTGAAATCCTTCACGAGCGAAGCCGCTACGTCGTCCTGCGTGGAAAGCGGGTTTGAGGCGCAGAGTACAACGTCGGCACCACCATCACGCAGGGTGATCGCAAGGTTTGCCGTTTCGCTGGTGACGTGCAGGCACGCGGAAATGCGGATGCCCTTCAGCGGCTGGTCTTTTATAAACTGCTTGCGAATGAGCTGGAGCACGGGCATGTGCTGATTTGCCCATTGGATTTTCCGCTTGCCGTCTTCCGCGAGTGCGATGTCTTTTACGTCGCCGTTCAATTTGGTGGCAGTTTCCACGAGAGGTTCCCCTTTAGAATTTGAGTCGAGAAAATTAGTGACGCGAGACAGCTACGGCGCCACGCGAGCCGGCTTCCTTGCGAATTGCGTCGGCTTTGTCTGTCCGTTCCCAGGTGAAGCCCGGGCCAGTGCGGCCGAAGTGGCCGTAAGCTGCCGTCGGACGATAAATCGGGCGGCGCAGATCGAGCGTCTCGATGATGCCTTTCGGCGTGAGCTTGAAGAACGCGCGAATCAATTCGGTGATCTGCGCGTCGGGAATCGTTCCGGTGCCGAATGTGTCGGCCATGACGGACACGGGCTCGGCAACGCCGATGGCGTAAGCTAGTTGCACTTCCACTTTGCGTGCAAGGCCAGCCGCGACGATATTCTTTGCAATATAACGCGCCATGTAGCAAGCCGAGCGGTCAACCTTCGACGGATCCTTGCCCGAAAACGCGCCGCCACCGTGACGGCTATAGCCGCCGTATGTGTCGACAATGATTTTGCGGCCCGTGAGCCCGGCGTCGCCCATCGGTCCTCCTGTTACGAATCGGCCCGTGGGATTGATGTGGAATTTGGTCTTCTTATCGAGCATCGCTTCAGGAATCACTGGCTTGATCACTTCTTTGATCACGGCTTCGTGGAGGTCGCGCTCTGAAACTTTTTCGCTGTGCTGAGTTGAGATGACGACCGTGTCTACGCGCGCGGGGCGTCCGCCGATATATTCAATCGAAACCTGGGACTTACCGTCGGGACGGAGAAAATCGAGTGTTCCCTTCTTGCGGACTTGAGCAAGTTTATGCGTGAGCTGGTGCGCGAGTTGGATTGGCATGGGCATCAGCTCGGGCGTTTCGTCGCACGCGAAGCCAAACATCATGCCCTGATCCCCGGCGCCTCCGGTATCGACGCCCATAGCAATATCCGGGGACTGCTTCTTGATGGTGCACACGACGCCGCAGGTTTCTGCGTCGAAACCGTACTTGGCGCGCGTGTAGCCAACGTCGCGTATCACTTCGCGCGCGAGGTCGGAAAAGTCGACGTAGGTTGTGGTAGTAATCTCGCCGGCAACGACAACCAGTCCGGTGGTAACCAGGGTTTCGCAGCCGACACGCCCGTTGGGGTCGTCCTTCAGCACCGCGTCCAGGACGGCGTCAGAAATTTGGTCGGCAATCTTATCGGGATGACCCTCGGTTACAGACTCCGAGGTAAACAGGAACTTCTCATCGGCATGAGCCAAAACAGTACCCTCCGGGGGAGTGAAAAGCACGTGCGGGGCCTTGTCAAACTACCAAACGAAACCCACGAATATCGACGGTAACATGCGGTACAAGTTGAGTCAATCTGATGCAGGGAAATGGGTTAAAGCGAAGGCGAAATGGGGATTTACGGGCCTGAAAGGGTGTCTGGGATGGTGGTTATCGGCGCTCCGAAGCGAATCTTTGAGACCTTAGGTCCAAACCATTTCCTCCGCTGGGGGGTGGCTAGAGGCCGCGGGTGGCACCTCATTTCCGGGCTGGAGTGGAGTCCAGATCCCGGCGATAGAGCAAATAGGCACGGATAAATTCGTCGAGGTCACCATTCAGGACTTTATCGACGTCGCCACGTTCGACCTTTGTGCGGACGTCTTTAATCAACTGGTAAGGCTGAAGCGTGTAGGAACGAATCTGGCTGCCGAAACTGATCTCCGGTTTCGAAGCGTCGAGCTTGCGCAGATCTTCGCGGCGCTTTTCAATTTCCTGCTCGTAGAGTTGCGAACGAAGCATTTTCATCGCGATTTCGCGGTTCTTGTGCTGGCTTCGCTCGTTCTGGCACTGAACGACGATACCGCTAGGCAGGTGCGTGATGCGAACGGCGGATTCCACCTTGTTGACGTTCTGGCCGCCGTGACCGCCGGCGCGGAACGTATCCACGCGCAAATCTTCGGGTCGAACGTTGATTTCGATCTCGTCATCAATTTCGGGAATCACGAAGACAGAGGCGAACGAGGTGTGACGGCGCGCGGCCTGGTCGAAGGGAGAAATGCGCACCAGTCGATGCACGCCGCTTTCGCCGGATAGCATTCCGTAGGCGTTTTCGCCTTCGATCAGTACGGTGGCGGACTTGATGCCCGCTTCTTCACCCGGCGTGGAGTCGACGACCGTGCTGCGCAGGCCTTTTTGTTCGGCCCATCGCAAGTACATACGCAACAGCATTTCCGCCCAAT
>Ga0210387_10004860_pt1 | contig 10302 bp, 9 predicted proteins | sample IncBWC7OmetaG_FD_160108 | JGI IMG/M metagenome (GOLD analysis project Ga0210387, IMG submission 160108) | Forest soil microbial communities from Barre Woods Harvard Forest LTER site, Petersham, Massachusetts, United States - Inc-BW-C-7-O ...
GAAGATGGAATATCTTCAGGGGTGTTATCCGCATTACCTTACACTCCTCTTGCAGCCGTTGAGGACGGGGATGGAGAAGAAGAGGTGGCCCTGCCTGCAGGTCCTAAGAGAGGTGTGTCGTTGTCTGCGAGTGACAAATGGCGCCTCGTTAGACCCTTGTTACTCAAATATATGTTGCCACTATGTGAGATATCGATTGTTTCCCTCCACGTTATGGTACAATTGATGACATTTCAAATCAGTTTGTGTCTATCTAGTGAGTTCTCACCTCCTCTGGCAAACCATTGTTTGGTGCTCATATCTAATAGTTCGAATACACGATCAACCAAGTATTTCTAATGTAACATGTGGTGGGATGGAGACTGACGTCCTTGTATTAGGGCATAGCACCGACACTCCTCTATCCCGTACCTTCACCCGAAAAATACTCACTCCTCAGTAAGATCATACACTCCATCCGTGACTATTACCCTCTCTGGCAGGTACGAATTTTTCGATTGCTCCTCTCTCAAGTCATCAGCACCTAATCACCCCTTTCGTCCCTATCGTTGGACATATACAATAGCTAGTATACCAAATGACCGTATTCTTCTCGCGATCCTCGATATCTATAGGCATCCCACCCCTACCATCTCGCTTACTTCCTCTCCCTGCCATCCTGCAAGCCCTAATTCTACTTACGTTGACATTGGAGTCTGCCGTGGGATTCTTTTCGGCTGAATCGGAAGCGCTCAGCATCATCACCGTGTTTACCTTGATCAGCATCGAGGGAATATGTGGGGGTTTGGCATAGTAAGCTCAAGTTCCGTTCCCCTCCCGCATCCCGCCTTCATGTTCCCTGAAAATCTTGATCATTCAGTGTGAACGTGTTCTACCACATCAACCAAGAACGACCCGAACCGAACATCCTACACGATATGGAACGAACTGGACAGGAACAAGAATTCAGGATTGGGTCGATCGGATTCTCCGACTCCTCTGCCATTCTCCTCGCTTCTCTCCTTGCCGTTCCAACAGAATTGGAGCTGTGTAAGACTCAGGTCAGGAGGGGCAAGTTGTTGTGCAAGGGTTTATAGATACAAACTATCACGTTGCTGGAATGCCACCCAGAAACTCCTGATACGCGGATTCAACTCATAATCATGAGAACCCTATGAGTAGGATTTAACGGATAGGATTGCATACTGCGATGATTTATGTACAGTGCTCGAAAGCGAAGCAAAAAAAAGCAAAAAAAAGAGCTGGTTCAAACCTGACGACATTCATCACACAACTATTCTCCAACCCAATCCAAGTGTTAATCCTCAAAAAATTGACGGGGTGATCCCACCTTGAAATGGGGAAACCTCGTTAACCATGAATTGAAAGCTATGGTCACGAAACATCACCTTAGACATGTATGACTGCCAAGTCTCCTGTAGACTGCGGTCGTCCGCTGCAATGCCCCTCAGAGCGGCATCTGGAGTGTAGTGCTGGTGGTGCACAGGCTGCGAATGATATTGGGGCGTAAGGGTCGAATAGTTGGCAGTCGGAGCATTGGGCCAGTACTGTAAACTAGCCAACGGTGGCTGCGATTGAGATTCATAATCAGCCTCAGGTGGGGGGTAATGGGATGAGGAAGGCACGGTTCCGTTATTTGAATGGTGCATGTATGTTGGAGTAACGTTGTACGTCTGGTGTTGTGGTTCCGGCTGATACTGATGATAACCTTGTTGAGAATGAGAATGAGAGAGTGTATGAGAGTGAGGGTGATCCCGAGTGGGAGCAGGAGCAGGTACGCCGTGAGCGTTATGATCAGGGTGGGAAGACATGTTCGAATAGGGTTGTTCGTACAACTGCTGGTGTTGTTGAAGTAGCTGCTGCCGTTGTGCCTGTTCCTGCTGCTGTTGTGAATTGTCCACCAAAGTACGAGCAAACGCATCGTTGTTAGCGAAGTACGCGGATTGAATTTGTGTGTTGATGTGGCTATCGAACCCGTGTAACTGGTCAACGAGAATTGGATGCACACCCGCAAATGACGGGATGGTCGTATAGCTGTTCTCCGGAGAATCCGATGGCGACCTCGACACTCCTGCGGATCCGGCGGGTTGACCTGGAAGATGTGGCGGACGCGATGGTGCAGCGTTCGCCTTCGTAGCCACGGTATGCGTCTTACCGCTGAAGATCGAAAGTTCGTCTTTGTGATCGTCTTGCTGAGAAGGCGTGAAGATGTCATTGGCAAGGGTTGGAGGGATTCCACTGTGAGTTTCGAGGTAGACCTGCTGGGCCTTTGTTTGAAGGCGCTGAAGGATTGGCTATAGATGATTGGATGAGCGAATTTGGAAATGGAAATGAGCTGGGTATGCTTACTAGGAATTTAACCGCCCGACCACCATAGGTGGCAGCCTTCTCAAACAGTTCACAAGCAGTCCTTAGCTCCAGCAGAGCGGCAGGAGCCACTTTTGATGTCGAACTGTGAGTAACCACGGATGAAAGCATGACCTGTAAATAATTTACATTATTGGTCAAGGGACGAGTGAAACTGTAAGTGACTTACAGCAGACGAGAACGCATGAGTCCACAACACCCAAAATCGTGCAATCTGAGCAGGGAAGAGTGAAAATTGCATCTTCACAGATCCAATAAGGTCGCATGCACTACGATACCCAGCCAAGAATGATGGGGCATATTGACTCTTGATAGGATCATGGGGATGACTAGAGATGGCATGCGCGAAGAAGCACCGATGAATATATAGAAGGGCTGGAAATATTGTGAGATGGGTATAAAATGAAAGGACCAAATTGATGACTGAACTGAGTTCGCGGTAGTTGATTGGCATGAAATGAGACATCGTGTGCGACAACCCCACGCCCTGGGGCACTGGACCTTGAGCATATTTTGGAAGTTCCATATCGCGGACCTTTCGATCCAGCTCAAGGATAATGGAGTATTTCGGGGCGCGGGAGGTGAGCGTGCCTTGCACTATACCGGAGACGCATTCAGCGCCAAATCGAGCTTTCCAGAAAGGGACTTTTTTTGTGAAATGAATGACAATAATATGGTAGGGTTAGGAACAGAGGGCTCACAGCTCGGTTGAACCGTTCCATCCTCGGCTATTGTTTGGTCTGGGTCAACAGGTAACTCACAGTCGACGAAGGGTAACGAGAATGTAGCTAGCCGTCCCGTTGCTAGACTCTGATTGATAAAGGAAGGTCAACTCCAGGAAAATAAGTTTGCATAGTGGTGATGAGACATTCCTGCCAACAGTCAGTGATGAAGAGTTCCCAAAAGAGAGCACGCCGTTTTTGCACTTCGGCTGGGGTCAGTTTCCAGCGAGCACAGTCACGATCTAACGACAATATTAATATTTTATAGGTTGCTTAAAACAAGAGCAGCTTACGAAGGCCAACCTAAGGAGATCCAAATCAATTATCATAGGATCAAATAGTCTACCAAACTTACACTCTGAGCCAATTTTGTCGAGAGCCCCATCAGCGCCCATGTGCTCTCAATACTGTTCTCGCCACTACACAGGCCCTCATAGATGGCCATGAGTGCCAATGTTTGGACAGTTGATACCGACGGCGGACGATCCAGCACCCCTTCCAGTGTCAATGCCGCTTTCGTTAACTGGAAATATTGATTTGCATCCGGGTTATCCGGGGCAGGTGGAAGCGAGATGTCAGTGAGGGCACCAAAGCAGAAGATCACGAACAATAATGCGAGTTCATGAGCGCCGCCTTTGGCCGGGGAGACATTCGGTGGAGATATCTCACTACTGAGTGGACTAACAAGGGATTGACTGGGCGAGGTCGATCCGGAGGTAGGTTTGGGCGCCTCTTGGTACCACAATGGGAGGACTTCTTCGTGTAGTTGGCGTTTGGTGACCGCACCGAAGAACCAGGGTGCTTGTTCGAGATATAACTCACAAAGACGCCATGCCTCTTGCCAAGGGGGGAGAAATGATTTCACGAGGTAATTGAGGTCGATGCCCGATTGCTGGTAGTTGTTAGAGGGAAGGGGGAAGGAGCTTGAGAGGTTAGTGACGGATGGGGGGAGCTGATGGGACCAGTTTGCATTTCCGGCGATGTTGGGTTTTTGATCCTGGGCATTCTGAGACAACGGGGAAGCCACTTCGCCCTATGTAAAACGTTACAATACTTACAAATATTTTCGGGGTTGTATTGACTTACGATGAGGAGACTCTGAGGAAATTATTAATATAAATAAATTTTGGAAAGAGTGGTGATATTGCCTGCTTACCTCTGACCCCGCTGAACGACCATAGAATGTCGCAGCACCATCATCACGTATGGCCAAAGTTCCAAAGGCATCGATGTATTGCGATTCTTCAACCTCGTCCGACGCCACGCTTCCGTCTTCGCCTTCCACGGCAGAGTGCAACTCGATACTCGATTTGATTTTAAGCAGATCACGATGAAGGAGGGGATGGGGATCATGGGTAAGGGTAGATTGGAGAATGGCAAGGGCGTCCTCGAGTTGGCGGATACGATCGCTCATTTGTGCGATCTTCTTATGCAACTTTTCGGTATCCGCAAGCACGAACCTAGTGCCTTGTCCCGTTATGAGACTGCCATTGGGGCAGATGGCGGAACAACCTCTCCGTTTGCAGCTTTTACATGGAATTAGACATTTCTAATCGAACAAACAAAACAAACAATCAGACCTCGAACACGGCACAGTTTTGTCGCACTTTAACTTGAGACTATGAGGGATGGAGGTTCGCGGTCAGAAAAGAAATCTTCACAACTTCCACAACTGATATATTACTGTACTCACCGCCTACATTCGGCACAAGACAGAGCACCTTGGCACAATACGAAATGGTCAGGAAATATTGCCGCACTTGATCGAACTTCTTACCCCGGGCTCGTTTCGATTCCTTGTCCTGCGCTCGCTGGGTGGTAGGGTCCTTCCGAGCAGCTTGTGGCATAAATACAGGTTTGGACCAACGGGGTTGGCACCGTTCCGAAGATATACTTAAAAATCAAACGAGATAGCAGAATTTCCACACGGGTGTTCGATTCCACGGACTTCCCAAAAGTGGCACTCCGACGGTGACCCGACCTTGGCTTTGCACATTTCCAGGCACAGCTGCTGGAAATTCGCTTAATAAGTTAATTCCGGTTACACGTAATATAGAATACGTAACTCTATTTACTTAGAGCTATAGTACTTACGTGAAGATAAGCCAGGGAAATTCAAGTTTGAGCCTTTTGCTATATGCAGGCAGATTCAATTTTTTACATGATTTCAAGTCGTATGCTCCATTTTATACCAATGTCTGCTCACGTTCAGACTAAGTCAGTCGCTCCGATAAGATAGCTGAGAGGATATCCGGCATTCGAAAAGCCAGTACCGGCGTGACTTATATGACTGTCACATTGTATTTAATCGGGACTTGAAGTTTATGATTCTAATTTAAATTTAATATTTACATAAGCAATCAGAAATGACTTTAACCCCCAATTAAATATTGAAACCTCGATGTGTATACATAACATATATAGCTGTGATGAAAGATACTGTACAATGAATTACTCCGAGATCATTTGATCGATATCCCGGCAGAACAAACTGTTCCGACCAGAGTGTACTCGGAGAACAAGAAGGTCACTGAGTTTGGTATTGGACTTCCGTTTTATGTTGGTCTTGTACGTATCCCCCGTCGGCTGAACGGTTTCTTTGGTGACGGAACAGCGGCAGGAAGGAGAAAGAGATACTCCTCATGGCAAACCTACTTCTCACCGAACATCCGCGCATATGGACTTATCAGTACCAGTTACCGCTCCGTCCAATTGAGCCCTTCCTCGTACTGTCACTCGCAGGCCTTGCAGACCTCACCCTTCACAGTTATATTACGAATATAGAGCGTACTATTCGCAACTCCAAATTTCCTGGCACATTGCACTTTCCCAGGAATCCCATCCACCAAATTGATGTACAATCTGCCCTCCTTCTGCAAAAAGCGGTGAACGTGTCCGCCTCAAGTGAACCTAGCTCCATGTTATTTCCTCCCACAAGAGTTTTGAGCAAATTGTCCCCGACCTTGTCACTGGCTTTACTCGGCCAACTTCAAACTCATAGTCAGCGACTTGTTGAGACCTCGCAACCGACGAAATTTTCGTCGAGATGATCAAGTGAGCAGATACGGGAGGTGGAACGATTGTAATATAACTTGAGACCTTGTGACTTCTTCAGCCGTTTTTCTTCAATTTTCATCTTATTCACATTTTGACCGAATAGGTGCACACAGCGAGACTAAGCCCTCACATGTCCGGGATTCACAAAAACCCCTGATGCACTGATCACCAAACATATTCAAGGTAAGTATACAACAGACTATCCAGACCATACAATTATAACCGAAACCGAAAAGAAACGACATCACCTAAATCACGATGTGTACCCATGGCTGGCACCTCAATCGCTCTTAACCCTCTCATACCCTCCCTTGGAGCCGCTTGGACTCCCGCCCCAACCAAACCAGCTCCCCCTCCTTTGAATTCCAGTCTCACGCACAGACCCCAGATCATCCTTACTCCCATTACCGCTGCTGCCCACATCATACCCCTCCGCATCACTGGGCACATCAATCTCCTCAAACTTTCCCCCAGACCCTGTTGTTCGCTCCCTCAAATGCAAATCAGATTCCGACGACGTTCTTGACGAACTGAACAAAGGTGAAGCCGCTGGGATAGGCACAGGCACTAGGTCGAGATCCCCATCCTTCTGAAGGGCTGCTAGCTCCGCCTCGAGTTGTCTCCTTCGTTCTGAAACCGATTGGGATGTGTCGGCGCGTACGTAGGATGGTGGGATTGGGGGAGAAGCTGCGGGTGAGTTTAGAGTCGCTTGGTGGACAGTAGGTGTCACGGTTGTAGCGGATTGCCGGAGCAGTGCATTGCCTGATGCAATAATGCTGGGACCATATGATCGCCATAACGAAGAGATGATCTGTGCAGGACCTGAGACGGGGTCGCCCAATGTAGGAGGTGCGGCAGAATTGTCGCCCGTTACACCGCCAGCCGGATCCGAGGTGACTTGCTGCTGCTGCTGCTGCTGACCAACGGTAGCGGCTACATGTTCCCATAGAGCGCGCAACCGCTCTTGAAGAAAGGTGTATACGCGAACTTTGAAGGAGACGAGCGCTGCATCTATCTGCGATTCGTGGGAGTGGAAGAATGGCTGCAGGTGGTTGATGTACAGGTATGATGATCCCCGGGTCTGCGGGAGGGCTAGGTAAAGGAGGAAGGTCGTCTTGATTGGATAGTAGAATGGGATCCTGAGAATAGTAGTGTCGGGAGGGTTAATAAAGGGTGCTTCACGTTCTTATACTGCCCAACTATTCCGCCAACTCGCCCTCCAACATGAGTTGAGTTAAAATTTAAGAAAAGAGATCCTTGAGCGATCCAACTTTTAATAGCAACGAATTGGGAATTGAGTTGTGAGGCGAGTCATCGATCCTATCACAACTCGACTTACAAGCCGACGGAGGGCATAATTGGAAACAACAATGAAATTCGTTCGCACCATGATACGAGCCACTCTGCAACATACTCAACACCAACTATGCAGCCCAGAACGGACCAATACATCAGCCATCGCTCAAGGTCGTCTTCGGAGGCTGGGCGCTGGCTCAGCGTCTTGTATGACGCATATCCTGGATAAAGGAACGCCGCGATCGCACTGTAATTGTGGTCATGAAACAGTATGTCTTTGTGGGACTGATTACATACCTGACGATGCGCGAGGTCAAATAAAACAGCATTTCTGTATTACGAAGTTGATGAATCTATGTAAGGGTTGTGGATTAAGTAGAGCTGAAGCCTCCCTTGAACCTCGTGCCAGTGAGGAAACAGTGTAAGCCTGGGTTCAAGTTGCTGCGTCGGATGGCACTTGGCAAGCTTATGTAAGAAAGTAGCATTTGTTGAAGTCACGCGTCACGGTTCAAAAAACCTCTCCATTCGGAATGCCTCGTCGCCGCCGTCTTACCAAGATCAAGAAGTCAGCCAAGCGCACTGGCGGTGATCCAGATGCGCCATCGGACGCTGAATGGGAGAAGATGCGGGCTTATGGTTCTTTCGTCGGTAGGTGCCCAATTATCATGATTTCCGAGTCGTTTATTGTGATCTTTCGACTAACTTCTTGAGCTTCCGATAGTCAGGGACGATGATGATGAGGAACACACCTTAGAGTGAATGACCAGTGGGGAATTCTGATCTGCTCCTAAAGCAGGAGATATTGACCAAATAATCAGTGCCCTAGTGTTTCCCCCCAACTGTGAGGTTGGGACTGAGCTGGAACTGCACGAATTTTGGGTCGTAAAAATCAAAGACATACGTGCGTATGATCAGGAGGTCACTAATCAATTTCTTGCGTTTGACTTGGAACACACACTGACGATCGAGAAAAGGTGTGGGCTCGTGTCCAGTGGTATTATTCGGGTCAAGACGTTGCAAACGTGATTAAAATATTGTAAGTCGTGAATTCCTTTAGCATGGTGACCGGTGACACACTCGGTTGTTTCACAAACACTTCTTCAACGCACTCCCCAACTCGTCCGTGAAAACCAAAAATTCGAATCTGAACAATGTCGATCTTTTCCATGCTATTGGGAAAGACAAAAGCATTATGACTCAATGTGGATCACCGGTCATGGGCTGATTTCACGTTCAGCTTGAAGTTGGTTAACGTCGATCGACGAATTTGGAGCAATACAAGATTCACTATTGACTAACATGTCCCATTAGTGATCCCACGACCTGTGGCAAGTACGAGCGGATTTTTTCAGATCACTTTGATTATATTTCATCATTGACATTCGATGGTACTGTACTCCGTCTTCCTACCCTTGATTCAACACTCAGGATTGTCAGGGGTCACGACGGTTAAGAAGTACAACGAAGCGGACTTGCAACAGGAAGCTATCGGCGAAGAAGAATTCTACTGCCGCTACACCCTCGAATACAACGCTCGAAGGATCGACGTAAGCACCAATTCATTCATTCTTCCCTGCATGAATCTGATAATGACCAGCCAAAACCCGGTGTCGACACCTGCATCTGCAAACTTCCCTATAACCCAGATGATGATTCAACGATAATGCATTTCTGCCCCAGACCGAGCTGCTGTAAAGCATATCACCAGAATTGTCTCATTAAAGCCAAATCCAAAGAGCCCACGATATCCAGCCGAGAGCTCCGACTTCTGAACTCTTCACCAGACACTGACGGAGTGTTCACTCTCGCCGATCTCAGCACCTCCGAAGCCCCGAAGAAAAAGCGCATACTCAGACCAAAAGAAAATAATGATGCTCTTCCTCGCCTTCAACAATCACAAGCACATTTACTCACACCCCTACCTGCTGGCCTTGTCAAGGTCGCTCAGCATCCCATCATAAAAGGTGCAAAATTTAAAGCTGGGGGTGTGGTGGGGAATATCAAAGCAGTTGCTCTTGCCCGAAGGACTGTGTATGATGCAATTGGCGGGACCCTGGTGCCGAACGATTGGGAAGAAATGGTAAATGTCGAAGCAGCTTTATTTCGTGGAGTGGGGAATAGGAAACTGCCTGCGTTGATTTGTCCGCAATGCCAAGGTCCAATATAGTGGCTCGGGTGCTATTTTGGGGGTCAATCCTAAATGATTCAAATATAATCAAGTGAGTTGACAGCCTAACAGGAAAGAAAAACGAAATAATGACTACGACTTGGTGTTGCCGCAGAGTGAGTGATCAAAATTTTCTTAAGCAGAAGACGGCAAACACATTGGTGTGCTTTTCAAACCCCGATCACAAGTGCTTCACAGTCAAGACTGCAGGGTCGTTTGTCGCCTTGATGGTTCTCGTTACTTATCTAATTGACTGTCCGTCAGTTGATTGATCTCATTCCTACCATGACTGCATTGTCAACTAGAATTGGGTTTTTCCTCGACCGTATCTATGCTCTTACCATGCTCTCTCAGGGTGGGACAACAGGTCCTACCAGTAACCTCAACGGCGCAGACATTAGTAATAGCACTATGAACAGAATTTGTAGGTGTTTCCTCGGTGGAACTGCAGCAATCTGATCGGTTTTCCGCCTCTTAGATGTGCGCCGTATGGCTGCGGTTCCGAGTCATCATGAATCAACGGTGAGATTGCAAGTCGTGAAACCTCAGGCTACTACCCAGTTCGAGGCTGATGTTGACATCTAGGGCACACATGCAAACAAGACCCATTAGATCTATCAAAGGAGGAAGTCTTGGATTTGTTTTCCATGCAAACCATGAATGAGCCAAGTAACACCCGTCCGATTTCTTTCT
>Ga0210387_10004862_pt1 | contig 10301 bp, 9 predicted proteins | sample IncBWC7OmetaG_FD_160108 | JGI IMG/M metagenome (GOLD analysis project Ga0210387, IMG submission 160108) | Forest soil microbial communities from Barre Woods Harvard Forest LTER site, Petersham, Massachusetts, United States - Inc-BW-C-7-O ...
CCGGGGTCGGCGACTTGCGGTCGTTGCGCAATATGCGACCCGGAGGAGCATGAGACCATGAAAAAATTCGTCATACAGCCGCACTTCAGATTGCAGGAGTGGGTGGCCGATGAGAAGGGTTACTTCACAGCCGAAGGCCTCAACTACTTGTTCAACGAAGAAGTGCAGTCGACGGACGGCAAAGTGCATGACCAGGGACAGCGTGTCGGCGCCTACCAGTCGTTCGAGTCCGGCCGCGCCTCCGATGTGAGCTGTGCATGTCACTGGACCGTGAACGTCGCCGCGTCCAGCGGGCTGGGCAAACTCTATCCGGAAGCCTATTCAGTGGCGCCGGCCGGAATATTCGTACCCGGAAACTCCGCCATCCGACATCCAGCGGATTTGGCCGGCCTGCCGATTTCCGTGGGCTACCAGTCCGGCAGCCACTATTCGACGATCCAATCGTTGGAGCAGTACCTGCCGGCGGACAGCATCCATTTGTCATTCAACGAAGGCATGCTCTTCAAGCGCATGCAGCTCCTGATCGACGGCGAGATTCCGGCTGCTGCCCTGTTCAGTGGTCCTTACTACTTTGCCGAACAGCTCGGATTCCGCAAGATCATCGACACGACGTTCATGATTGCGACCATGGTCACAGGCGACACCACGCCGGCCGAGCTGCGCAAGTACTTCCGCGCGCTCCAACGGGCGCAGCGCGACATCGATCTACGACCCGAAGCCTACACTCACTTCTACCAAAACGAATTTCCGGTGCGCTTTCATTCGACGATGGACACGAGGCGATGGGGGCCGGGCGAACGCCTGGTGTTCGAGCCCTACACGGAAGAGGCTTTCAACCGCTCGCGCGAGTGGATTGCGCAGCATCAGATTTTCGGAGCGGGTGGGCTCGGCACCGCCACCTACGAGCAAGTATGCCTGTGAGTCATAGAACTTTGCTGTCCGTGACGGCCGCGATCTGCATGTTGGGCTTGACGCTCTCGACGGCTCAGGGCGCAAGCCCGCGGGATGCCGTACGCGGTTGGCGCAAAGCACACGAGAAAGTGATCCTCACGGATTTCGTCACGCTGCTGTCGATGCCAAATGTCGCGACCGACATCGCCGACGTTGAGAAGAACGCAGCCTACATCGAAGGCCAGTTGAAGGCGCGGGGTTTCGAGACGCGCCTTCTCACGGCCGAACCAGGCACGCCGCCTTCGGTCTTCGCCCAGATGAAGGTCCCGCACGCGAATCGCACCGTGATCTTTTACGCCCACTATGATGGTCAGCCCATTGGCCAGAAGGGCTGGGTCTCGAGTCCATTTCAGCCATCGATGCGCACCGCGCTTCCCGAAGCCAAGGTCATCGACTGGCAAAATTCGACCGGCCCGCTTGATCCGGATTGGCGGTTGTTCGGCCGCTCTGCCGGCGATGACAAAGTCTCGATCCAGGCCATGTTCGCGGCCCTCGATGCGCTCAAGTCGGCCCACCTGAGGCCGACGGTCAACATCAAGCTGCTTTACGAGGGCGAAGAGGAACAGGGATCACCTCATTTCTCGGCCCTGGTCGCCAAAAACCTCGATCTGTTGAAGGGCGACCTCTTGATCATGGGCGACGGACCGATGCACCAGAGCGGCAAGCAGATGGTCAACTTCGGCAACCGCGGCATCGCGAGCTTGACGATGACCGTGTACGGGCCCACCAAACCGCTGCACGATGGCCACTACGGAAGCTGGGCACCGAGTCCTTCGGTGATGATAGCGAACCTCATCGCAAGCCTTCGCGACGACGAAGGTCATATCCTCATTCCTCATTTCTACGACGACGTCGCGCCGGTTTCGGCTGAGGACAAGGCGGCCTTTGCCGCCTTGCCGCCCGTTGAGGAGGATCTCAAACGCGCACTGGGCATGGGTCGAAACGTCGGTCCGGCACGTCTGGCAGACGGTTATCTCGGGCCCACTTTGAACGTGCGCGCCATTCACGCGGGCGACGAGGGCCCGTCCGCAGCCAACGCCATAGCGACCCAAGCCAACGCTTCATTCGATTTTCGTCTCGCTCCCGGTGAGACGCCGGCCCACACCCGCGAGCTGCTCGAGAGCTTTCTTATCCAGCAGGGCTGGTTCATCGTGCGCGACGAGCCGGATCTTAAGACCCGCGTCTCGCACGCCAAAATAGTCAAGGTGGTCTGGGACGCGGGTGGCTCGCTCGCCACCAAAACCGCACTCGACTTGCCGGCCTCAAAGGCGGTTGTCGCCTCGATCGGCCGAACGGTCGGATATGCGCCGATCGAGTTGCCCATCGTGGGTGCAAGCTCTGGAATCGCCGACATTGTGAACCTGCTCCATGTACCCATGGCCGGCGTGAGCATTGCCAACTACGACGACAACCAGCACGCCCAAAACGAGAACCTACGGCTCGGAAACTTGTGGGACGGGATTGAGGTCTACGCGGGGCTGCTGACGGATCTGAACTGGTAAACAGATCGGGTTGCTCGTGGACGTCGAGGCATCGCTAGGGTGGCAAAGCGCGCAGTGCTTGCCTTGTGAACTCGTCCAAGGGGAAAAATGTCTCGAGCGCGAGCTCCTGCAAAGTGACATCTGCCGGCGATCCAAAAACCGTGGTGGTACTGATAAAACTTAACACCCCGACGGGTGTGCGAAGTTTTAAGGGCACGGCGATTCCCAGGTGTTCACCTTCTACACGTTCTTCGCTGCCATCTTCCGGGGCGGGGAGACGGCGCAGCTCGCCCAACAGGGAAATCAGCGCTGGGTCAGCGGTCGCGGCTATCTGATGATTCAGGCGGTCAAAGAGATGCTCACGCCACTGCGTCAAATTGACAATATTGGGTGCAAGTCCCAAAGGGTCGAGGCTTAGGCGCAATACATTCGTCGGCTGTTGCAGCAAGGATGCATGGACACCGGCCAGCAAGTGCGGCACCACGCCGTTGGCTGCCATTAAATTCCAGCGTCGGTCTACTGCCAACGCGGGATACGGTTCGTGGCTTTTCAGGATCAACTCTATTGCTTGTTTGGCGGCCGTAAATGCCGGGTCGTTCAAGGCGGATTCGCGGTAAACGGGCGCGAAGCCCGCCGCGAGCAGGAAGGCGTTTTGTTCTCGCAACGGCACCTCGAGCTTGGCTGCGAGCCGCAGCACCATCTCGCGGCTCGGATTCGCACGGCCCGTCTCGATGTAGCTGAGGTGGCGCGTGGAAATATCGGCATCGCCGGCCAGTTCTTCCTGGCTCATTCGGCGTCGATGACGCCAGGTTCGTAGATGGACTCCCACGGTGGGGGTCGCCTGGTCGAACTGCATCTCGGTTGCGGCGTGAACGGGCATGTTCATAACCGCATATTAGTTCGATTTTAAGCAGTGTCCATGACCTGGCAGGTAATGGACCGGCGCCGCTCGCCGCGCAACTATTTGTTGCCGCGCAATTGTGCGCGACAAATTTACGCAATCCTAAGGAGACGAACATGCCCGTCAAGACTTACCAAAACTTCCTGCGTTATGTGCTCTGGGCTGATGCTATTTCATGCCTCGTTTGCGGAATTTTGCAGGTGACTCTGGCCGGGCCTCTGAGTTCGTACTTTGGCCTCTCTCAAGACCTTCTGATGGGCACCGGGGTTTTCTTGTTGGTGTATGGCGCCGTCGTGGCGTTCCTGGCGACGCGAACGCAGGTTCCGATTGCAATTCTCGGACTGCTTATCGTAGGCAACATCATGTGGGGTGTGCTGGCAGCGGCCATCCTTCTGGGAGGTGATGCGCGCATTACGTTGTTGGGCAAAGGTTATGTCACGGCGCAAGCGTTGACGGTGCTGATACTGGCGCAAATGCAGTTCTTCAGCGTGCGTCAACTTCGCATGTAAACAATTGGTTACGGCCCAGCACACCGTCCCAGGTGCGGTCGCGCGGCAGGTTCCCTTGACAATGGGCCGCGATGCGAATCTAATCGCGAATACGAATGATTCGCATTAAGGGAAATGTTATGGGTTCTGAAGAAGTCTCCGCGCGACGCCTGAGCCGCGTACAAATAGGTGTTGGATCGACAATTTGTCTCGCGTCCTCTTTCGGACTTCATGCTGAGGAGTCGACCGATAAGCTCACCGAGGTCGTGGTCACAGCTCATCCTTCCATCAGCACCTACGCGACATCGCTACAAGACACCCCTCAGAACGTAACCGTCGTGCCCGAGGAGCTAATTACCCAGCAGGCCGCGAGTACGGTGCAGGATGCGCTGAAAAATGTGCCTGGAATTACGCTGAACGCCGGCGAAGGCGGCACGCATGGCGACAATATCAATCTGCGCGGCTTTGCCGCGAGCGACGACTTCTTCTTGGACGGCTTGCGCGACACGGGCTTTTATACTCGCGATAGTTTCAATCTCGAAGGAATCGAGGTCTACAAAGGGCCGGCCTCAACGTTGTTCGGACGGGGCTCGACCGGCGGCGTGGTCAACCAAGTCAGCAAGACGCCGCAGCTTCAGGATTTTGCACGCGCCAGCGTCGTGGGCGGCACCAATAGCGAACTGCGCGGTACCGCCGACTTCAATTACCAATTCGCGGACAGCGCGGCGTTTCGCGTGAATGCCATGGGTCTGAAATCCGAGGTTGCCGATCGCGATTTCGTCGACAACCGCCGGTGGGGCGTCGCGCCGTCGCTGGCATTCGGGATCGGCGGTACCACGACATTCACCTTGAATTACCTGCATCAGGAGCAAAATGACATCCCGGACTACGGGATACCGTTCGCGTTCGGCAGCCCCGTGCCGGTGCCGCGCCAGACGTACTACGGTCTTCCCTCCGACGATCGAACTCGATCACGCGTGGATGTCGGCACTGCGATTTTCAAGACTGAGTTCGATAAAGATTTCTGGTTCACCGATACGGCGCGCATCGGCAACTATTTCTTCGACAGCCGCGAGACCGCCGCCCACTACGGTACCGCACCGCCGGCACCCGGGACGCCGTTGGATACGGTACTGACATTCCGTGATCGCCCAAGCGTACAAGGCACTGTAAAAACGCTGATGAACGACGCCGAGCTGCACAAACGCATCACCACCGGTGCGGTTGAGCAGCATCTGGTCGTGGGTATCGAGCTGGACCGCGAAGAAGCGGATCTCGTGCGCTTTGCCAATCAGCTTAATCAAATTCCGGGCACGCCCATTCTCAACCCGGACCCGTTTGAGCCGTTCCCAGGCCATCAAACGCAGGTCACGCAAAGACCGGATACGGTTACGAAGACAGCCAGTTTTCTGTTGGAAGATGTAGTCGATTTCGGCCGGTACTGGGAAGCGACGGCAGCAGTGCGGGTAGATCGGTTCAACGCCGAGTTCAATGAACCCGTTACCCAGGCACACTTTGAACACACTGACACGATCGCGAGCCCGCGAGCCTCAATCGTCTTCAAGCCCATCGACCTCGTAAGTCTCTATGCCTCCTACGGCACCTCTTACGATCCATCGGCTGAAAACCTCTCGCTCAGCGCCAAGACTGCTTCGCTGGGCCCGGAGAAGGACGAGACATTCGAAGTCGGCGCAAAATCGATGGTCCTTGGCGGACGCCTCGCGCTGCAGGCCGGAGTCTTTCAAACCGAAATGAGCAATGCACGGGTTGGCGATCCTACCAATCCGACCGCTCCGCAGCTGCTGGCAGGGAAGGAACGCGTGCGTGGTTTTGAGGCCGATGCGAGCGGGTATCTGACGGATGATCTGGAGATCACGGCGGGTTATACCCACCTTGACTCCGTGACCGTGGCGTCGACCGATCCTGCGTCGGTTGGCGCTCCCTTGTTGAATACCGCGCCGAACCAGGCGAATATGTGGCTGGTTTACGAGTTTCACGAAGTGTGGAAAGTGGGCGCGGGATTGAACTACCTGTCGCGCCGCGCGGCGGACGTGGACAACACCGCGCACGTCCCGGGCTACGTCACCTTCGATGCCATGGCGAGCTATCGCTTGAACTCGCACTTCGCGGTGCAGCTGAATGGCTACAATCTGGCGAACAGATATTATTACGCGAATTCCTATTTCAGCTCGCCGGTGGAGAATCACGTTGTGCCGGGTGCGGGACGAACTGGTTTGTTGACCGTGTCCTTTGCGTTCTAGAGGTTAGGAGGCGGGCGCCTCAACATGTCCTTCGGCCGGCCGGCCTTCGAGTCTGCATGTACGACTTCAAAAATCTGATTGCAGTCGCGGCGTTGTTGGCGCTGGTTGTTGGGCCGCTGTTGCTCGGCGTTCGCGGACTCAACGCCGTGCGTCGTACCGGGCTCGCCGCGGCGGATGGGACGCCCAATTGGGATTGGGAACTCGCGATCACCTCGGCGTTGCTGTATGCGCTCGCCTTTAACCTGATTTTCTTTATTCAAGAGCTGTTCCTGGTGTTGCCCAAGGCGTTCACCCCGGGTTTGCGCCCGACTCTGTTTCACAACAATCATCGCTGGGAAGGTGAAAATGCGCTGGCGGCTCTGTTTCAGGGCACAGGCGCAGTTGCCACCTTTGCGACAGGCCTCGTCTGCGCTTTTCTCCTGAAATACCGGGTGGGCCGCTCATCGAGCGCACGGCTGTTTCTCATTTGGATGGCCTACAACGGATTTTTACAATCCTTGCCTCAAGTCGTCATCGGCTCGATCGAACCTGAAAATGATGTGGGCATGGCAATGGACTATTTGCATTTCGGCACGCCGGAAAAGGCCGTGGCGGCATTCCTGGCGCTCATTGCGATTCCTGCGGTCGCCTTGTGGCTGCGTCGCCCCTTGCTCGGCGTCGCCGGCGACTCCGCCCTTATTGCAGGCGGCCGCGCGCGAACGCGTTTCGTTTTCAATGTCGCAACGGCGCCTGCGATGACGGCGATTCTGCTGATCATTCCTTTCCGCGTGCCCCGCAATTGGATAGAGGTGGCTGCGGTGCCGGTGGTGGTGACGCTGATCGGAATCGCCTGGATCCAAGCCGGCGCCTGGGCCGTTGATGGGGTGGAGGCGGGCGGAATTTTGAAGTCGAAGTCGATGGTGTACGCCTTCAGCGCGCTTCTAATCCTTCTGTTGATTTTTCAAATCATATTGAGGCCCGGCATTCGCTTTTACTAGGTGTGACGCCTTCTGAGAACCTGTTTGCTTCGCGTGGGTCGATCGCCATCAATAAGCTTTTGGAACAGGGGCGCGAGGATTTTTACCAGCGCATCAGGCTCAGCGCGGGACAAAGAACGAAGTCCAATCATCTGCCGCATCATTTGAAATCCGGCAATGAGCGACAGAAGCACATCGGCACGCTGCGCAGCCATCTCCCCGCCCAGTGCGGCGGCAATCTTCCTGTGGTGGGATTTTTCAATTTGTTCACGGCCAATTTCCGCCGCGACCTTGCTGGAAGCCGAACGTAGCATGATCTGAAAACCTGCGAGAGGCGTCGCGCCGGTCTTTGTAATGCTGACGAGCGCCCTAGCGATGGCGTTGCCCGATGCCGGTGTCTTGAGAATCTCCGGCATGACGACAGCGGTTGTCGCCATCGTCTCGACAACCGCCTCTTCGAACAGTTTTACCTTCGATCCGAAATAGCGGTTGACCAGCATGGCGGTGACACCCGCACCGCGGGCAATTTCACGCACGCCGGTGCCCTCGTATCCCGCGCGCGCGAACGCCACCCGCGCCGAGGCGAGGATTGCCTGACGAGTGGCAGCGGCGTTTCTTGGGCGCTTCGGTGCTTGGATTCTCATGGCACACAATTATACACGTGTAGACATACGGCGCGAAACACTTTAGAGTCTACAACTGAAGACTTGTGACCAGAGGACGTCGCTATGGTGGAAACGGTTCTGGTGACCGGTGGAAATGGATTCGTGGCGGGTTGGTGCATTCGCACGTTGCTGCAACGGGGCTATGCCGTGCGCACCACGGTGCGCAACCCCGCGAAGGAAGCGCCGGCACGACTGGCCTTGGCGGATGCCGGCTCTAGCGGGCGTCTTGCCTTCTTTACGGCGGACCTGACAATCGATGAGGGTTGGGACGCGGCGGTCGCGGGGAGCGACTACGTCCTGCACGTAGCCTCGCCGCTCGGCGGCGGAGAGGCCGGCGAGCGGGACGCCATGATCGCGGCGGCGCGCGACGGAACGCTGCGGGTGCTTCGGGCGGCTGTAAAGGCGCGCGTCAAGCGTGTGGTGATGACGTCCGCCGCGGCGGCAGCGCGAGCGTCGCTGAGTTCGGATGGCATAAGCGATGAGACCGTGTGGGCGGATCCCAAAGATCCGCAGTTTGACGTCTATCGAGTCTCTAAGATTCTGGCGGAGCAGGCCGCATGGGATTACATCAAGACGGCCGGTGGTTCGACCGAGTTCAGCACGATCTTGCCGGGCGCCGTGTTCGGTCCCATATTGACCGCCGAGAACCTGGGTTCTGTGAAAATCATCCAAGGACTGCTCCAGGGTCGCCCTCCTGCACTACCGCGACTGGGATTCTGGATTACCGATGTGCGTGACTTGGCTGAATTGCATATTCGCGCGATGACCTCATCCAAGGCGGCGGGCGAGCGCTTCATCGCCGCCGGTGAGTTCATGTGGATGGCGGACATCGCATCGACCTTGCGCGCTCAGCTGGGAACTGCGGCTGAGAAAGTGCCGTCTCGGCGTCTACCTGATTTTGTCGTCAAGCTCCTGATGCCATTCATGCCGAACCTACGCACGCTGGCGCCCTTGCTTGGACGTCAATTTTCACTCACCGCCGACAAGGCTCGGCGCATCCTGTCGTTCTCGCCGCTGCCTGCGAGAACGACCGTCGTCGATTGCGCACGGAGCCTGCTCGCAACGAGTGGTTCATAGAAAGGATTCTGTCCGCAGCCGTTGGAACGATATGTCGTCAAATGCCTTCCGCAGCTTCGTAATTGTGAATCCGGCGTCGGCAGCGGGCGCCACCGGCCGACGCTGGGAGCGGATCGCCAAGCGCCTGCGCTCTTCACTGGGCGATTTCGAGCATGTGGCCACGCAGAAGCCGGGCGAGGCCACCCTGTTGTCGCGTGCCGCGCTGCGCGAGGGCTTTGAAATGGTGGTTTCCGTCGGAGGAGACGGCACCCTCAATGAGGTTGTGAGCGGCTTTTTCGAGGGTTCCGCAGCGATCGCCCCGGCGGCGGTGCTCGGTGTCGTCGCGCTCGGCACTGGCAGCGATTTCGCCAGAACAATTGATCAAACCGATCTTGAATCCGCCTGCGCGAGGCTAGCCGGACGAAAGACACGCTCGATTGATGTCGGCATCGCCCGCTTTACCAGCCACGAAGGCGCTCCGGCTACGCGCGTCTTCATCAATGTGGCGTCATTCGGCTGCGGCGGACTGGTTGCGCATCTTGTGAGTCCTCGCCTGAAAGCCGTGAGCGGCCGACTGGCATTTACGTTCGCCACGTTGCGCGCATTGGCGGTCAATCGGGACCAGGTTGTCTCTCTCCAATTCGACGATCTGCCGCCGCGATCGCTTGCGATCACCAATTGCGCATTCGGCAACGGTCGATTTTTCGGTGCGGGAATGCAAGTGGCGCCGACAGCGCTACTTGATGATGGTGAATTCGACGCGACGATCTGGTCCGGTTTCACATTGATGGATTTCATCCGCAAGCGACACACGCTTTACGACGGCAGTCACGTTCGAGAGCCGGGCGCGCAGGTGCTGCGGTGCCGACGCGCGATCGCGACCAGCGAATCGACCGTGCTGCTGGAGGTCGATGGCGAAAGCGTAGGCAGGCTGCCGGCGCAGCTGGACGTACTTGCCGGCGCACTGAAGCTGAAGGTGTAGTGCCTTTGCGGCGATTCGGTACTGCGGTCGCGCGCCGCCGAAGGACCGGCGTCGATTGACGCCGGTCCCACTGCAGGTTCAATACTCTGAAGCGTTACTCGTCTTTGATCTCAAATACCATCGGCCTGAGATAGTCGTTGGGATCGACCAGCCAAAGCAGCTGCGGCCAAGTGGTCGGCGGCACATTGGCGGCTTTGAGCGCGTCGAAGTAACCAACTTTCCATTCCAACGACGATCCTTCCACTGCCACCGCCGTGGTGTGATTCGGGATGAAGTAGCGCGGTTTCACGTGCTCAATGTAGGTGATGATGTCGCGTTCACCGTTTTGGTTGTAGCCCAGGCTCACGACCGAACCCAGTTCCACATCCACCGGACCCAAGCCGTCCATGATCGAGGCCAGATTGGCGCCGACTGTCTTGCCGTTCACCATGACACCAGGGAAGCATCCTTGGGCATTCTGCGGCGGCTCGAAGGGCATGCCAGAGGGGTCATTGTTGGGCAGCGCGCAGCTGTCGGTGATGTCGCCGGTCGAATTGTGCCAAACAAACCTGAATTTCTCG
>Ga0210387_10004863_pt1 | contig 10300 bp, 4 predicted proteins | sample IncBWC7OmetaG_FD_160108 | JGI IMG/M metagenome (GOLD analysis project Ga0210387, IMG submission 160108) | Forest soil microbial communities from Barre Woods Harvard Forest LTER site, Petersham, Massachusetts, United States - Inc-BW-C-7-O ...
TAAATGCTTAGTTTAACTAGATATTAACTGTAGTGAATGGTCTAGTGGTTGAGTCACTTTATTATTTGTGGCATGTGATGGTCATGCAGTTCGTGAGGTCGTAGGTTCGATTCTTAGTCAAGCGGTGATTATTTTGACTTAACTTACAATTAAGACTGGTGTCTGTCTTACTAGTCTTACTGCCATTATGCACCTGAGATTCTGACCAATGTCTTACGGAAAACAAGAAAGACCAATACAAGTTTCCTGATGTGTCTTACTGCTCTTCGTGCCCTTATGTACCTTAGATTCTAACCAATGTCTTACAGAAAAAAAGAGTCAGACAACGTGAGGTCTTTTAAGACTGATACAAGGTACCAGACAGTATCAAGACAATTCTCAGACAAATAAGAGCCATAAGTAATTTGTGCTTTTCCTGATGTAGTTATAAGGAGAGATAGAGGGGAGCGAAAGGAAGAGACAGCGAGTATGACAGCATGTATCGAGCAGGGATAGGTAAAGTAGGAGGTGTAAATGAGTACAAGGGAAGTAAAGAACAAAAGGGACTTATTTATCGGCCATTTCGACATCCTCGTTCGTGCGATCCTTGTCCTTCGTCATGGCAACAGCCCTTTTCTCCTTCTTTCTCGTGGATATTTTCGTCGCCTTGGGTGCGGGAGGGTCTTCATCATCGCCGATGTCATCTAGGTTACGTTTATTCTTGCCTTTGTCTTTCGGGATTTCGGCAGACAACGTGGACGGTTCAGCGGTGGGATCGATCGTGACATGTGATGCAGTGGTTGATGTTTGGGATTGAAGAAGTAATGCACATTTGGTGATTGAGGCGCAGGGTAGGATTTGTATGCGTTTGAGTAGTAACTGGTACACACGACCTCCATTCGGTTGTTTGGGTTGTTTGGAAATGACCCACCTTGTAAGGATGAGAGATGAATGATGAAGAGGTAGGTAATATTGGTTACTTACAGTTTCAAATACACTTCGACAAATACAACAGATTTGTCGACGAGTTTCAAGCCATACTCGCCAGGGTGAATAAGCGAGCTGTTCTCGTCGCGGACATCAGGTGGGATGATTGGTATAGTGGAAATGTTATATTGAGAAGAAAATCGAGCATAGAGACCTTGAGGGTCTGGCATGTCATGAAGTTTCCAGTCCTGTACACCTGTTGCAATAAAAATATTAGTATCGGAATGATTTGAACGATTGCGGAAGTTGTGCCTTTGATTTTTCCACTGGTGGATGATTGTTCAGTTGAGGCGGGTGTTGTACTAGTTGTAGCTGCATGTCTCAATTTACCTGTGATGAACAAATGTCAGTCCGAGTCGGTATAAAGTGGTGTGAGATGGAACAGACTGGGACTCAGCGGTTGCTGGGATTCTGTAGCAGTTAATACAAGAGTGTTGAGTTGATTAAAGGAGGTACGTACTGCCAATGCTTGATCGATTTGTCGTGGGCATGTTGATTTTGTTCGCATCCAGAAGGTTTTTGAATAGTCCAGTTGTGGTAACAAGAAAAACGAAGCGATCTTCATTAAGCGGTTCGCGTAAGAAGTCAGTGACTTTTGGTTGTTTATCGGCAGGTACATCTGGACAAGGATATAATCAATCAAGTAATGACAAGACGAGAACGTCAATTGAATATACAACATACTCTGATTGCGCGCATTTTCCACTTCGGCCTGTAACAGTTGCAGGATCTCAACAGCAGTAGTCGAGCACTGTAAGGCTTCATGAGGGTAGTTGTTGTCATCGGGTAATGGAGTGAGTTCGAATTGGACTTTCATTTTGCTAAGATCACTTGTGAGGTGTCGAAATACTGTGTCGGAAATGTTAAGTTGCTTTATTTGTAATTATTACTGTTCAACATACGTTATGGATACTGGGGGCCAAGCTGAAGTAAGGGCTCGTTTTTCCAAACATCCCATTGAGGTCCAAAATAGCGGGGAAACCAATGACAAGTGGTTGTCCATTTGTGGTATACCAGTACAATGCTGTGTCTTGCATGATACTAAATGCTGGACGGGGGTTGGTCTCGCTTGGTGCAATAGTATTCATTAATTCGAGAGAAGCAGCATGAGGGAGGGTAGAAAAGTGAAGAAGGGATTTTTGTAGAGGGCTGAGGGAGGGGTCAAAACGTTCAGGAGGGCTGTCGAGGGTAGAAGCTGGAGAAGGTGAAGTCATATAGAGGTTCGGAAACAGAGGAAGACGTGGGTGACATGTAAAGCCAGGTATGATAATGTGGCTTTATTTTGGATTCGGGGAGGAAAGGGGGTTTCACAGAGGTGTTCATTATTGGAGTAGACTTGGAGAATGTAGGTAAATCTAGATGGAGCGGTACCATTTGTTGTTAGTAGGGTTGAATTTTTAGGGGAAAAACTCACAAGTGGTTAGGGTCAATGGTCGAATAAGAAAGGTTGGTCTGGTGATCTTTCCTTTTGCTTAAGTACATTTTTGTGGCGGCACGGAAGATCTTGAGACAAATGTCAAGTTTGGTTTAGTAGCAGAGGAAGGTTTAAAAACTTACATATGGTCAATTGCGGAATTCAGGACAATTTCATATTGTATGCAATAGGAATAGTATTGTGTCTGGTGATTGAACATGTCGCTAATTATATTTTAGTGGCCGTGAATTGTTGTGATAAAATTAAGGTTAAAAATGATGGCATAACGTGAGCAGGGACAGTTTGGGAAAGCCTAGTGAGGAAAATGAATATTTATTTTTTAAGAAAGGGTAAGGTTATGAATTTTGAGTAAAACACATATTTTTTCCGTATGAGTCAAGGATTGTTTTGTAAGTGATAAATATAAGTTTAATACAGAATTAAGGTGTGTTACTCATATTGGAGAAAATATAGGTATATGTGGTGGTGTCGGCCATCCAAATTAGTTATATCTTTGATATTTTTTTCAAGAATTGGTGTTCCTCCATTTATTTGATCATTGTAGGCCCAAATGGAACCATCATCAGAAAGTAATCTGGCTGTAAAGTGGTAACCTCCAGAATAAATTATTCCTCTTAGACCATAATGAATATTGCCGTTATTTGTGGGAAAAGTTAAAGATTTAGAAGGAATAACAGTTGGAATGGTTCCAGGTATGACTTCAATAGGAATTATAGGAGGGCAATTATATAATATAGCTTGACACAGAAACTGTTGATCACATACTGAGCATGGAATTGAATTTAGAGAGTGACATTGTAATTGAAAACTTTTAGATGCACAGTACATATTTAGCCAATTTTGAATAGAGGCAGAATTGGCATTTTGGTTATAATTTGTGTGAATAACATTTTGGTGCCATAGGCTCTGAGTGCAGATTGAAGGTAATTTTTGTGAATGTGGAAGTGTATGTTGTGTATTACAATTATTAGAACAAATTAAGTTGAATTTAATTAAAGGTTGACTTGTAACATATTCTATAATGTGTGAGACAGAAGCACCAACTTGGCCATAGAGGGGAAATTTATTATGATCTTGAGCAAAAAGGTCATTTCGAAATTGATTTCTGAAAGAGTTGAACAGAGCATGGTTTTGCTTATTTGCTTGACATGAAGATAATGAATCGAAGCTTGTTGCAAGATTTAAATTCAGATTTGATTGTTGAGTCCAAGTACTTTTCCATTGTTGTCCAGAGCAGTAGTAATTCCATATTAAAATCATGAAAACACAATCATATGAACAGGACCAATTTCTTGAAGACCAAGTACATCCTGCAAAAGTGAATGTTGAAATGGAATTTGAAGTATTTTTATTACTTTCAGAATCTTCAATGTTGGTGTTTGTTTTATCAAGTTGAGCACCAAGATGAATTTTTTTGGTAAGTGGGAGATTAGGTTTTATGTTTGATGATAGGTGTAAAACATTATTTTCTAATTCTAGTTTTCGCTTTCCAATTGTAGATGGAGATTCTGAGAAGTCAAATTTGATTTTGTGTTTGGTTTTATTGATGTATCTTTCTGACTCAGCATCTGGTATGTCTTTAATATCATCATGTGACAAGCCATGGCGAATTAAGGTGTTATGTTCAATTATATTAAATTTTTGTATTTCCCTGTATAAATCATGTGGTAAAGGTTTATTTAGCTGACACAATGTTACAGGTTCTGTAATACAAAGACCATAACGAGTCTGAGCACGTGAAGCAGCAACATAAGCTCCAAAGCCACCTTCATGCAAATTCACAAGAACTTTAGGAAGAGTTTTTCCTTGAGATGATTGCCCTGTTACAGCAAAAGCAGGTTGAATTGGTAGTTGAAGACGTGAAACTTGAACTTTGCGTTTAGTCTTATCAGGGTCTTGAATAATAGTAGAAAAATTCCATGATATTGGGCATATAGGAAAATATCTTTTGGGAAGGCCTGGAATATCTACTTTACTTTGTGGAAATTCAACAAGTGCACAATAGCAATATGTAAATCCAGATGAGCATACATTTGTAAATATTTTACGAACAATACCTTGTGCACCATTTGTTATACCTAGTTCTGTTGCTAAATTACGCATTCGAAGAATGACAGGCATACCGTTATATAATGGAATGAAATTGGGCAGAGCACCTTTAGTAGCTGATGATGAGAAATTAAGATGCAAAAGTTTATCTCGATCATAATTTGATGGTGTTTCTGCATCAATTTTATCAAAAGCAGCACACATTATTAGGTTATGATTAGAATTGGATGAACACATAGCCTCAGCTTTTTTGGTGTTTATTATTTCACGAAGTAGATTAGTTTCCACAATGGCAGTTGCAGCATAATTTTGTTCTGTTCCCATGTCAACTCCAGTTGGATTTATGGCAGATTTAATAACACGGCTATTGAACAGATCTAAGTCATCATGAGTACATTCACGGATTCGTAAATTGTTAACAGATTTTGCATACTCAGGATCATATTTCATCCGTTGTTGTTCAGACAAATTTATTACAGTGTCAATAGTTTTCCATGCTAGTCGCCCTAAGCGTTTTGCAATATGATGTTCATTTTGGCCGGAATTAGGTGAAATAGGTGTGTATAAAGCAGTTGCAGCAACAGGTGCATACTGATAAAAATCACCTGAAAAAATGACATTTATTCCACCAAACCATTCATCTGGCTTTTCTTTTGCATAACGTAAAGCACCATCTATTTCAGAAAGGAGTTCTGCACTCAGTAAAGATGCTTCATCAATAAGTAATATTTCAACATTCCGCCATTCATTTCTAAGTTGAGTTCTATTACGAACACCAATAATAACAGAATAATCTTCTGTGTTGTCACCAGGGGCTCGATTACCTTTTCCTTTATTTTTTGCTTTTATTTTTATTCCAAGACCTTTGTGAATGGTCATACCATCTATCAAAGCAGCAGCAGAACCAGTAGGTGCTAAAAAGCGTATTGCATATTCCATTTGATAATAAGCCATTACTTGCTTTACAGCTTTTATAACATGAGTTTTGCCTGTCCCACCTGGTCCTGTCATAAGCATTCTTAAAGGTGTAGATTTATTTTCATCTTTTAAAACATATTTACAAATAAAATGTTGAGCAATAATGCGAAAAGCAATCCATTGTTTTGAATTTAGACCAAATTCAGAACCTACTTTGTTAATAATTTCATCTGGTGTCATAAATTTTTTGTTTAAAAAATTTTCAGAAGATAAAATGGTGGATGATTCTAACACTTTTTTATCAGGAATCATATAGTCTATTAAATCACTAGGATTTGTTTCTGTTTCTAGTATGTTAGATTGAATTTGATTATTAGGATTTGATGCATTAAGTCGGTTTTGTGCAAGAACATTTTCTTGTTGTTGAATATAAGATTTCCATTGTTTTAAAATAAATGGTGTTGGATTTGAAACATTTTCGACAGAGATACCTTCAGAACATGCAGAAGATTTTGAGTTGTAAGTTATATTATTTGAAAGCCATTGTGATTGATGAAGAAGTGAAATAGTTTGTGAAATTTTCAATTCAGTTTCAGCTTTAAAACGCATGTTGATATTTGCATCAAAATCAACATCATCAACAGCAAATTTTGATATTGCAGAATGAACAGCCTGAGTCATTGACAGTGATTCTGCAGTCAACAATGATTTTTTTCGAAGTCGTTCAGCATCTCTTGCATCTTCACATTCATGTATTGCTTCCCAGTTTTTCATAATCTTACAGGATTCAGATGAAAATATATATTCTTTTGATACTGATGCAAAAGATTCATTTTCTTTTATAAGAGGATCATTTTCATTAAAAGGTTTAAAATGTGCCAAAACAAACAAAGGATATAAGTTGGAATCTTTTCATGGGATTGACATTCCTACAACCCGAGGTATGAGTTCAACAATACCTTCACCACATGTTTCATTTGTATGTTCAATTAATTGATGTGTTTCAGAAAGTGGATGTCCTGGTTTTAAAGAATGATGTGTAAGCACTCCAAGTCTGGTCTCAGGTGTATTTATAATACGATCATCCTTGGTTTTACTCTCACGTCTAACACAATGGCAGAAGTCATAAAAATTCATAGCAGCCAATGAATCACTGCGAAAGAAATAATCATGAAATTGATTTGTTTCTTGAATTTTTCCAGCTTTATTGGTTGTGATTAAAAGTGCTGTTTGTTCAATGTTAGATTCATCTTCATTATCATAATCACCATCATTATGTATGTCAGAAAGATGATTATTGTGTGAAGAAAATGTTTTTACATTTGAAATTAAAAGTGCAGATAACATAGGGACAGTTTTGTGAGAATAAATAGCATCACCAAAACCTCGCAAATATCGAGCAGCTTGCTGAGCATGTATTTGTTGCTGGCGTGTGAATTGAGCAAGACACTTGTGTAATAAAGTTTTAGCACTATCAACAATTGAAGTATTTGAAGAGTTTGGCATTTTAGATACAGCACGTGACAAAAGTGAAAGAATTTCATAAGTTTTAAGATCCATTTTTGTAATGTAATCTGTAATATAAAACATAGCAGATTTAGCAGCCTTTCCAGAAAGTATACATTTGATATCATGATTGTGACGGCAGAAAACAAGAATATATGGATTAAAATAATTTATAGTACTGTCACGACACATTAGTATAACAGAATTTGAGTCAGGATCAAAATATGAAGCTTCAACAATTTCATGAGGAAATAGAAAACGACATTTGCCTGTATTCCCATATTTATGACAAACTTTCCCATGTTGATGACGTTGCAGTTTTTCTCCACATTTCTTTATTTCAGTAAGAAAAACACTATTCCAACTGTTTAGTATATCAATGGGAATATTTGTACTGACTAATGGTGGAGGTGGTGGGCGTTCAATTCTTGGGTCCCAATCACGTGCTATTTCACATTCAATATCAGGAAGGTGATGATGTATAATGTCATCAAAAAATTCAAAAAATTGTGTTTGATATTCAGGATTATTTGTCATTCGCTCATGAAGTTCAGATGGATTGATACCACCAACAAGCCAAATAACAAAATGCCCATGAAGAGATCCACGTTCAGTAAATTCTGTGGTTCCATAAAAAGCCTGTAGACGACCAAGGATTCCACCATTTTTAGTTGAAATATTTTTTTTAAAATCCCATCCAAAAAGATATTCAAATAAACTTTTTACACAAAACTGAAAGAAATCAGCAGCAGCGACTGGATCTTGTGCAAGCCGAAGACTTCGTTCATAACTTGAAACCAATTTAGGAAATTGATCAGACAAGTCAACACTTTTATCACCAAACATAACTTGAAAAATTGGACTATGTACAGCACTGGGATTAAATGTAAAGTAAATCTGTGGAACACCAAAATAGGCAATGTAATTTCGAATTTCATTGCGAACAAAAATTTTGGAAGCATGGGATCCAGGAATCTTTGCAGCAACAGTGTTGACATGTTTTAAAAGATCTAAAACTTCCTTGTGTTCACCAGAGAGGTCAGTATATTTGCCTTCATGTTCCAAATGATTTGCAACATCATTGATAATATCAGGTGATATGGTGGAAAGTTTTTTAGCAACAGATTCAAAATGTTTTTTTTTTACTGTTAAATGTGTATGCAAATGTGCAGTGCGTCTTTGAATCATATTTAAAATGACAAAAATATAAGAATGATGATACCGGAATGATCTATCAGGAAGATCAAGATAATATTCTGCTTGTTTGCTAAATTGAATAGGTGTTTCACGGTTTTTGTCTTCAAACCCTCCAATTCCTAAAGGAAACAAAGTAGGATACATGCCAGGAACCAAATCAGGATTATGATATTCTGAAATAGCATGGAAGCCTCTGTGAAGTACAAGATCAGGCAGAGATGATGAATTTGATGTTAAATTATGAAGGGCAGATGCAGTGAAAGTGCGACCTTTAATTCTATCACCTTCAGGATCAGATACTCCCATTTTCTCCAAAAAACATACGGAATTATTATTATCTATATCAACATTATTAGCTGCTTCTGCAGGATGCTCAGAAAACCCAGCAGTTTCTTCAGAAAATATAGAATATGCATCACTTTCATGATCATATATAACACGATCATCTAAACCTGGAAGTATATCATCATCAGGATAATTATCCAAAATTGATTCATTTAAAGGTATATTGCTATATAAACGATTATGTGCTTTCAACCATAATAAAAACCTCCATACTTTGTTTTTTCTAACACGAAAGACATATTCCAAACTTTTAGGATCAAATTTTCCAGGTCCAACAAAAACAATACTGAGCATTCCATTTATATCAGCAGGAGTACGTGGCAAGACAGAAGCAGTTGAAATAACATTCATCTCATGAGCACAGGTATTTCCATTTAAAATTCTAGGATGACTTGGATCAGAAGATTTGAAAATACGTGTGACATGTGCTGTATTTCTGTAAATAGCACACACCATTTCTTCTACCCAAGTCAGATCTTTAAATTCTTCAGGAAGCAATCCACGATATAAATTATTTGCAAGTGCAAAACGTGGCATTTTGTTTTTGGATAAAGATGAATGACAATCAGAACATGCATTGAGAGATGACAAGTCAGAAGAAAGACCCAAGCGTTCTAGCATCAAGCCATTGAGCATGCTAGTTTCATACACAAAGTCATTGACGGCTTTATTCTTTAAAATAAAGGGATCATTCACATGCAATTTGGATAAATTGAGAGGTAAACATTCATTATTTTTTATCTGTAACTGATGGATGTTCAAATCAGAACGCTGACGAGCACAAATTGCACAGACAAGAGGTGGTTGCCATTGTGAGCCATTGTAATAGTTTTGTATAGAATCAAACACAATGCCTTGGTTTACTTTTTGGGGCCATGTCAAAGATGAATTATTTTTTTCAGCAAGTAAATCATAAGCAGTCTGAAGTTTGACTTTTTTCCTTTTTTCCTTTTCATTATCTGATTTCTTTTCTTTTTGATTTTGATATACATAAATTTGAGACATAATTGTCAGGCCATATTCTTTTTCAAGGACAAATTTGATTAAAGTTGAATGTGATTGATTGAAATTGGAAAGAAAAGGTAAACACGAAAACAACCCATTAGAAAAGGATAAGAAATCAATGGATTCTAAATATGATGTACGTTTACAGATATGAACATAAATTGCTTCACTGCATAAATGTTTGGAATGGGCTGTATACTGAGGACGTGAGACAGATGGTATGTTATGTAATGTGTTCAATAATGTGTGTTGGGGCAAATGTGAAAGTTTTAAAATCTGATATGACTTTGGGAATGATAACCAAGGAAAGACAGAAGATGAAAAATCAGGTAATACATCAGTCACAGATTGTGAAATATTACAAGGTGCAACACGTAGAGCATTAGCAACCAAATCACCATATAACTCAATAATAAAAGCACTGATAATAGTATATCTCGTTTTTGGTGCGTTATTAGGAATTTGAACATTTTCAAGATATTTAAAAAGTGCAGGATTATCTAAAGATGTAAGATGTGTGCGCATTTTGATAAAATGTGTAATTATGCAGTTTATATATGTGTTTTTATTTCGACAAAAGTTGCCATTGTCCATAATATTACTTGTAACTCGAAGCAGTTCTTTTGATGACACATCAGATAAAGTAGACTGAAAATGATTGTCAGAATAAAAAAACCAACAAGGGTCATTATTCAAAACAGTCAATAATGTAAGGGCACCCTAAGACTGAGGAGATCACTCAGGCTAGAAGGGGGAATCCGAAGTATATAAATGAACAGGGTCTAGATACAGGATGGGCCCTACTCACCTAGAAGGGGGAATCCGAAGAGATAAACCTAAGGAGACCCCCAACTAGGGTAAACGATGTGTATATACCCT
>Ga0210387_10004864_pt1 | contig 10300 bp, 9 predicted proteins | sample IncBWC7OmetaG_FD_160108 | JGI IMG/M metagenome (GOLD analysis project Ga0210387, IMG submission 160108) | Forest soil microbial communities from Barre Woods Harvard Forest LTER site, Petersham, Massachusetts, United States - Inc-BW-C-7-O ...
TATATTTGTACTGACTGAAATCAAATGTCACACATGGTGACATATGTGATGATATGTGTGATGATGTGACATATAATAATATAATAATATATATTATATTTCAAGAAATCATGTGATCAAAACATACCATATATGGATAAAACATACCTTATTTAGAAGGAGGGTGGGGGGAGGGGGGTCAAGGCCCTGAAGAAAAAATTGTGACCCTATGTAAGATTTTCGTGTTCCAACACCCCCTTGCTGTGGATGTATCTAATGTTATTGACCTTGTCTTTGCAGGTGCAGCAGTCAGATGCCAGGAAAGTGGCTAGTGAATCCTGGAATGACATGCCAGGTGTGTCCAAATCTGCCAGAGCTTTCCACAGTTTGAAGAGGGCCAAAAGGGATGCTGAGTAGAGTTCCTCATGGGCAGCATCCTGGGCATGCCAGTGGCCAATCAATTGGGGAAAAGCCTTTGTGTGGTACTGTTGGGATGTAAACTCCCACAGATTGAGGGAAGATGATGCATGCTCTCACCTGGTGAACACCAGTGCACCCTGGAACAAGGCTATTTTGGTTACACCATGCCATGGCATCTGCACTTACTGGAATGCAGCATCATTGCAGAAGCACTGCACATTGACAGGAAACACCCTATTCATGTGACACAGAGGACAGTTATGGACAAGATCAACAGCCTCTTAATATGCAGCAGTGGGTAACAGTGGCAGGAATGTCCAAAAAACACACTGGGAAGCTGCCTGGCCAGTTGGAGCTTGCAGTTGGCATGAAAGCCATGGTGACCATGAATATTACAACAGAGAGGGGTGTTACAAGATTATGATACCTGCCTGCAATGATACTGTTCAAGCCTTACCACTACACCTTTAGAAGATTGGAGGACTTACCAGATGGGGTGATCCCAATATTTCCCTCAGAAATCAAATTCAATATACCACACCAAGGACAGACAATCCGGATAACGAGGCATCTGCCCGCAATTATGGCCGGCTATGCCTTCACAGATTATAAATCTCAGGGGCAGACAATTGAGTGTGTGATAGTTGATTTAGGAAAGTCACCTTGGGGAGCCCTGACAGCATTCAACACCTATGTAGCCCTATCTCGAAGTTGTGGTTGTGGCACAATCAGGCTGTTATGGGATTTTGAAGACAAATTGTTCATGATGCACCCATCTGAAGAGCTCAGAGATGAAGATGATCAATTGAAAGAGTTGATGGAATCAACCAGAATCAAGTTTGAGCGACTCATCAACAAAATGTCAAAATAGATTCTGGGTTTTTGCTGGTTTTCACCAGTTTCCAAGTTTCCTGAAACTCGGAAACCCAGAAACCATGAAACCTATATTTAAGCTTTGGTTTAATCAATGCTTTTCTTGCATGACATAAATAAAGTTTCTCAGGTTTCCATAAGTTCCATAGGTTTCCGTACCTTGTTCTCCCAAAGGTTTCCTGAAAATGGGACATAAGTCCCCAAGTAACTGTGTTTCCGGGTTTCAAACTGGTTTTTGGGAAACCAGTGGAAACTAAATTGCAAAATTACTGATGGAGGAGACTACATAGTATGAGTGAGGTAGCATAAGCCACAGGGCCAGTAGACATGATGATGTAAACAAGAACAAGCTTTGGCACTATTTGCTTTGGGCAGCTAAGCCACAATTATGGGATGACAATGACCTTTCAAGAAAGGTGATGGTTTTCATGTAGCTTTACAATATTTTGTTACAATCACTTTTTTATTTCATCACCCCTATCATCTTATCTCTTGGTCTTATCTCTTGATCTTATCTATGACCATTCCATGGACCAATCCTATAAGTTTCACCTTTATTTATCACATGCAGATCTTTATTGTTCACATCAGTTTCATCATTGTTTCAGCATTGTTTCACTTTTGATTCACTTTCTTCTGTGATGTTCTATCACATTCTATGCACAGCTGTGTGCAGCCTCACCTTGTAGTATATTTATTCAGTAGTTTACATTGATGTACCCCAGTATTGACCTTATGTATCTATTTTCTGGTCTGCGATTGATGCTCACCTGTCCCTGGCTTATAGGTTCCCTCACTCTCAGTACTGACCTCATCCTGTGATTCAGTCTGCCTAATGAAGCAGCAGATCCCTGGTGGATTGTCTGTGCTTGGGCTGGTCTTTTTCCTTGGACCTTGGGCCTTTGGCTGGTTGGTCTTGAAGTGACATTAGACCAGTGTCCTTTTGTCTGATATTCTTCTATCCAATAACCTCATCTCAATGATTGACATTCTAGCTAAGCTGTTGATGCTTATTAAGCAGACCTAGATTATTTGCTAACCAGTTGCTGACAAAGCTGTTGATACTTGTTGTATGGACTTGGATCACTTGCTGGCCAGTCACTGACATATTTCCACATCCTCTGTACATTTAAAAAAAATGCTCTACAGCAAGAAACCTTCTGCCAAGTCACAGTATTGGTTGGTATCTCCATTGCCAGAGTCAGCCACAAACAAAGGGGGGAGAGTGGCTGATCACTGATGATTGGCATGAGAAGTACAACAAGCTGTTGAGTGGTAACATTGGCCATGTTGAATGCAAGTCCCTCTTGGCCAGTCTTAAATGCCAGCCTTTTGATGTTTATTGGTCTTACAGTCTTACTTTTATTAACTAATATTTATCAAGTACTTACATTTGAATGTATATTGAGATATCTTCAATATATATTGGCCCCACCTGATATATACACCTGCCAATAGCCTCCAATATCCCTCCCAATATCTTTGAAATATCTTTGAAATATTTATGCCTGAGATATGCAAAGGAGATTTAAAATAAGGTTCAGAATTATTTGTGAATGTATTCTGAGTGACAATAACAAAATCTCACTATATTAGATATGAAAACATCCTTGATATTAGTCATTTTTAATTAAACACACATATAACATTGGAAGACTTTACAAAGGCAATGAACTGTAAAATGGAATAGTTGTCATGGATAGTGAATGGCATGGGTAACCCATAGGTATCAATGGCTGTACCTGTACCCATATCCACACCAGTTTTCTGATGAAAACAGCCCTAGATTATCCAAAACAGAGAGGTATTCAATGAGTGATGATTAAAACAATCAAATTGATCATATCTCATGCAATTATTAACTATTTTGGACAATCTAGAGCTTGTTTGAAGCTCACAGGTATGAGAATCTGTACCTATACCCTCACCCATGCTTACCCATCACCAAAACCTGTGCAGGTATGAAAACCCATGCCATTCACTAGTCATGTAAATACTTACAAGCTAATTGCATTGTATGCAAGTATTTTTTCAGTGATGTTACAAGATTTTAATAGGAAATATAATAAACCCATCCAATCCAATATCTTTCAATTATCTTTTAGATATTTCAGAGCAGATATGTAGACTTGTGGGGTGGGCCACTGTTTCACATGGTGGAAACAAGTCCTCATGTCTTTAATTAGTTAATATGGACTTATTTAACTAGGTATCTCACACATATAGTACAACAGTGGCCATTTTTATTGCCTGATTCTTTGTAAACATGGGTTTTATTCAAGGATGATTTTGTGATCTAATTGGATACATACAATATGACAGCCTTGATAGCTGTACTGGAACACAGGCTGGTGACATCAGTATTGTATTTGAAAAGGTAGGTAACAATGGATGAAACATGCATAATATGTTGTAGAGCAAGTTCAACATAATGGTCAAGTGACAAGGAGAGAGTGAAAGGAAGGCAGCAAAAAGACAACATCTGAACATAATCAATTGCAAAAGTGTCAGGGGACACCTGTTTCTAACCCATTCCATCATACTCCGCTGTCATGTGCTGCTCTGCAATGTCAGGTGTACATTGCACACCACTCTCCAATGTTGGATGTACATCATGTGCACTGTGGACTCTATGCACTACATTGCACTTATATACATATTATATTCTTATGTCTCTATTATGTTCTAGACTGTCTCCTTAGTGGTACTATATGTGGGCTTGAGTCTGAGAACGGGGATGGAGGGAAAAAAAAATATGTGTATGATCATAATAGTACCTAAGGAGACTGGTAAAACTTTACCGTGATTGAACACATGAACTTTTTAAACTCCAATCAGCACTCAATATGGAAATGTTTGAGTCACCTGACCTGGCTCCTTGAGACAATTTTCATGTGTTCTACAGCTATGGTAGGCTCTAAACAAAAGATCAATGATGAAAGTGTGATCTAGTTATAGCCAAAATACACCCATGTGCTTTGTTGGGCCTCCCACAATTTCTAGAAGAAATTCAAGCTGTCTCTTGGATGGTTCTGTTCAAGTTCTCTTGGTTTCTGGTGTTTTGGAGCTACAGGACATGCAAAATGAACAGGATGCAGAACAGAAAGTAGTAATGACACATAAAATTGCTAGAGAAGGGGCATGTCAAGGCCAATATAAGTTGTCACTGTAATAATTCATCTCAGGTGCTCAGCCACAAATTACCATGATGGGCACTAGTCAGGGTTTGAAAAGTTCATGTGTTTGATCATGCTAAAGTTGTACCAGATGTTATAGTAAGCAATCCCCTTAACTGTGGATTCTCCTATAACGGCTGGCGGTGAGACTAATTACGTTCCTATAGTCCTAGATCTTGCTTATGTCTGACAGCCAGCTTGGTGGCTTGGTACTGTAATAGTTATTGCATATACATATTGCTTACCCTAGTTGGCGGTCTCCTGTAACCTCCCCTCTGTGATCTGCCACTCTGCCAGTGCCTACCCCTGTGATTTCTCTATATCAAATACATATGACAATTGTTTGAGATGCATGAGCTGAGGAGGTGTAGGTCAGGTTGCATAAAGAACATGACTGCTCATGACAGTTAGATTGGTGGAAGGAAAGGCCAGCAGTTTCTAGATGAAAGCAAGAAGTCTGAGTAGTTCAAGAGGTGAAAGTTACCTATCTGTTGTGGTGCAATGAAATACTAGGGCAGGTAAATTATTGAGGTGGATCAGCAGAAAAATGGAGTTTAAGAGTCATGTATGAAGGATTGGGATGGACTTTGGGGGGAGGTGGAGATTGAAGGTAAATGTGGAAAGGAATATTGGTCAGGATGGGGTGATCAGCAAGCAGAAACCTGAGTTTAGTGAAACATGAAAAGAGTGTGAAAGTAGAGTTGTGAAAGAAGGTTAGGTGTGGATGAGGGTCCAGGGAATGGTTAAGGATCAGCCAGGATGGGAAATCAGTTCACAGAAAGTCGAGATTCAAATAATGAAGAGGTTTATAGATATATGTGAGAGGTCCGAGTGCAAGTGAGGAGTTTGTGAAGGAATATCAGTGTCAGGTATGTTGTTAGTTGATAGAAGTCTTCAGTTATCTTGTATTAATTTCAGTCATAAAGTTTTGGTGTTGAGTCAGGATTCATAAAGGTGGAACCTAGGTGAGGCAAGAGGAACTGCAAGAAAAACACAGGAGGAGGTAAGAAGTGAGGGGTTGGGAGAGACTCTGGGAAGCCCAGAAGTCAAGAGAGAGAAAATGTACACAAGAGAAAGGTAAAAAAAACCAAAGAAATATGGGGTGTGCAGGGGATGATGTGGTAGAGAGAGAGAATCAATGGCTGCTGTGAAGCCTGTGGGTGACACATAGGGTGGCCCCAATGTGTTATGGCATGTGATACACTTACTGGACTGATCACTGGCTTATCTTATCCTTAGATATCCATGAGCCATTTGTGCCTCACATCACCAGTATCATGGACATTTTGTAAGGGCAACCCTAATACTGAGGAGATCACTCAGGCTAGAAGGGGGAATCCAAAGTATATAAATAGGGTTCTGCACAGGTATGGGTTTACCTGCAGTTTTCGGGCTGCAGGTGATGTGGGTATGGGTATGGTGTCATGGGTTTTTGCGGGTATTTGCACCTATTGTGCAACACCCTTGAATCACGATGACAACTCACCAATCACAAACTATCCCTCCCTCCTATGATGTGATTGTGTTGTCTATCAGGGTTACTTCTCCATTACATTTGCAGTGGTTCCTCAAGGAATCCCCCCTAAATGGTGAGTCTTCTCAGCATCTGGTTCTCGTGTTGTGACTTGTCTGGTCAGTGGTTGCAGCATAATCAATATCATTGTATATCAAGTCTTCCTCACATTCTGGCAGCAACAAGTGCATTCAAAGAGCTACCGACAAAAATCTATCCTCAAGAAACAGCAACATATTGTAAAGCTCCTAGCTATGATATTCACTCTTCCTGCCATCCATCAGGTTTTCAGCAGTATGTGCTGTGATTTATTTCATTTCAATGTGCTCATGCCCTTTTAGACAAACAATTATGTGTGGTGCTGACTCAAGTTCTGGAAATACAGTTACCATTAGTGGACAAATTACCAATACCGAATGTACAAAAGATGTGCACTGGTGATTTGGCTTCTCCAAACCCAGTGTATTCCTTCAGAGGTTCTCTTACCATCAAGAGACTGCATTGCATATGCTCTCCATCACAGCATGGAAGGGGAACTAGGCAAAAAAAGTAAAAAGGAATCTGCCAGTGATGATCTCAAGGTACGCCCAATTTTGTTTCCTCTCACTCTAAATTACCACTCCCAAGCATGTCACACACTTGGTGGCTTCACACAACAACCACGAAATGTGCATACACAGGATTTCATGGTACATGCCTTCCCACAGCAGCCCCACTCCCTCTATCTCATGCCCACCCTTCAAGTTCAGGAAAAGTACTGTGTCTACACTGCAGTACCCAAACCACACATTGCCACCCGAAAACATGTGCAACATATGAGTTAGCCTTGCACAATGACCATGAAATGTGCATACACAGGATTTCATGGGTACATGCCTTCCCACAGCATCCCTGCTCCCTCCCAACCTTCAAGTTCAGGCAAACTGCTGTGTATATGCCAGAATAACATGAGAACCTGGAGATGGAGGAACATAATGAAAAGTGGAGAGAGGGCCTGACAGAAAGTGTGGAACACAAATGGATGACACTGATGTTGACATGTTGTGGGATACCCATTGACTGTAAGTCCTTCATTGCAATTGCACCACTGGCACTTGCTTACCTCTTATCATGGTCCCTAGGCCCCAGTCTTGCCATCATCTTCTGGCAACTGCCCATGACATGATCCACTCTGCTATTGTGTACCAAGTGAATCATTGATTATGATTGATCATGTAGTTTTTGGTGAGGAGGCTCATTGATTTCCTTGATGTCAGGCTTCTTGGCGGATCACTTGCTCATGCACCAAAAGCACCAGCATTGGTGCTGCAAATCAGGATGATAATCACAACCCCCAGCATACATGATACCAGCCACACACTGTGACTGTGTACACAGATGGAGATGGAGGCTATTGGGTGGTGAGATGGTGGAGGTAATCAGTAAGCAAGAATGACATATGTTTGTATATAGTACATGTTGGGTGGCCCTGGTTGGGCAATAAAACTCATTTTGAGTATAAAAAAACTGCAGGTATCCCAAAACTTTTTTTATGGTGCCCAAAAGTAAGCAGTGAAAATTATTGTCTTTATATTCACACTACAACTCATGATTCACAGTCTCCCTTGCCCCCAATGTACCTCTGGGAACTCTATTTTTGACATACATGACTGCCCATGGATCTTGTTGGATGTATTGCACCAAAAATGATGTGGTAAAATTCCATGATTGTTTATGATCATCCACTACTTCTCCAATCCTGCCCTTAACTTGAACCCCAACTTAGGGTGTGGGCCATTGTGTGCATGGCATGTACAAGTCCTCTTTGTGTCATTCCACTATTTATGCATCCTCCCAAACTCCTTTGCATTACTCCATAGCAAGCAATACAGCTCTATGTGCAAAGTTGACAACGCATGAACCACTGAGGTGAAGCATCACAATGGAACACATTATATCCTCTTCAGTATCCCCCTTGGACAGTACAGCTTCAGCACCTGTTCATACTCCCTAATTATACCATGCATACCTGCATGGTTTTTCAAACCTAGTTGAACCAGTGATGCTATTCATTCCACCTTGCCTCTAGCAATGGCCATTATCCATTGCTTGTGGACTTCTAGCATGGCAGCCTTTCCTGCTAGTTTACAGCTGTCATTGAGCTTTGTCAAGTGCAACTGTATGACCTGATCAACTTTTCACCTGACTAGCCTGACCAGACTGCCAGTGGGATGATATGTGAGAGGTGTGTTTTCATGCACACCATTTTTTATGCACTCGATATAAAGCATTAGACAGTAGGTCCTGATATGGAACATAAGCATTGCCACTATCCACCATTCCTTTCAAACATGCTTTTGCTTGCAAAAAGAATTTGTCATTGATGGAATGCTAGTTCCATGGAATAGGGTGTTCATTGTGGAGGCCAAACCAATAGGAGGTGTGGTGATTTTTACCAGGGGGGAACAACATGACAATTCCACAACAGGGCATTCTGGGCAGATGTTTCTCTACTAGTGGTGTGTGGTCAATCTTAATGGATGTTGTCTCCCTCAAACCAGTTTTGAATGGCATCTCGTCAATCTGGTCCACATCGATAACATCATTATCTTTTGGGACTTCGATCAGTACAGCCATGGATGGGAATCTTTGTCATAAAATTGTGATCATGAGTTTTTAGAACATGTCCATGGTATGGTATTATGCACTCAAATTCAATTGCTTTTATAAGTATTCCAAACTTTGTCTCCATCAGAGCAACCTTGAGACCATAGTGTGTAAAGAAATACTCAGTGAATTTGTAAAACCCATCTAAACCATTCTTCCACATGTCATGCCAATCCCCCCAAGGCTTGAAAGTTTTCCAAATGGACCCCCAGTCAAATACTTGCTTCATCATTGGGTTCAATATGTCTTCCCAATTGTCCAGGTCAGGATTGATACAAGCAGCCGGATCTCCTGAAAAGACCGTCAAATGATGATCTTCTTCGCTCACTAGAGGTGTGGTTTCTGGAATTTGTCTCATCTTCTCCCCAAGTTGATCAAGGAGCCGTTTGGCAATCACACAACATTCTGGATTTGCTGGTAGGTGATTGTCAATGGACATGGGAAGGGCTGGCCAAGGGGGACCCAGCATGTGAAGCTGTACCTGACATTTGGGGGTGGGGTCAGTGGGCCCAAAAAAAATTTATGTGCAATATTACCATATATGGCAGGAGATGGGGTCAAGCTTGGGATGGATTAGGTGCCCACTGCCGCCCAAAAAATGTAGGGTTTTGCACGGGTGCGGGTTTACCCGCGGTTATTCAGTTACAGGTTCCACGGGTACGGGTGCGGTACCGGAATTCCGAACCTGCGTGGAAACCGCACACCGTTTCCACGGTGTCGTGGGTTTTCCCGGTGTCAACTACTATACATAACCAACCGATTGTCTCGATCCACGTTCATGCTTTCTTCCCCCTTCACTACGTGTCGCTGGTTGATTTCCGCTTTCCCATTCGTGAATGTGAATCACATACATTCACCCTTCTCACGCATGACTCGCCGCTCCTTGATCGTCGGCCCCAACATTCATACTCGGACCTCAAGCAACTCGGCCTTCAACGCACGTTCATTTCCTGTCCGCTGAATGGTTTGTTTCAGATTCAAAAGCCAAATTTCATTCACTTACCTTCGAAATTGCAACAGAAGACACAGCATGAACTTTGAGAACCATATGCAGATCGTATAACGCCATACATTTGCCCTTCCCATGCATGACTTGTCGCTCCACGATCCTCGGCGCTGGCATTTATCCTCTACTCGGGCTTCGATATACGCTCGTTATTTTAGATTCCAAAGCCAGAATTCATACAGTGGCATTCATCCACCACTCGGGCTTCGACATACGCTCATTGTTTCCGATTCAAAAGCCAAAATTCATACAGTTTCCTTCGAAACGGCATGGCAAAGACTTCGAGAACCGCATGCAGATCGGACGAGTGCGAGGAGCTATAAAATACAACTTTTTTTCTCCCAAAGTGAGTCAGTCCTGTTTCATCCCACTCATCATGCCTAACAAATCTGATCAGCATTCCGTCAAGTCAACCAAATCTTCTTCTGCATCAACAGACTCCTCCCCCCCCTCGATGATTTCACGAAAGGCTGCATCACTCGGGAAAGCTGTCAAGAAGGGCGCCAACGCCATCGCCAAACCGTTCAAGAAGGTCAAACGGTCGTTATCGACACGCACCCTTTCCTCGACGGCTGGTGACCTCGACAACAATAGCAACACTCCGAATAGTCCGTCCCGCACCAGCAGTCCTGACCCTGACGAAATCATTGAGCTGTCCGATGGTGAAATCAACCCTGAGAAAGCGCT